>Ga0187833_10004356_pt1 | contig 13879 bp, 10 predicted proteins | sample ETNtaG_37_FD_167968 | JGI IMG/M metagenome (GOLD analysis project Ga0187833, IMG submission 167968) | Marine microbial and viral communities from oxygen minimum zone, Eastern Pacific Ocean - ETNP2014_SV_400_PacBio MetaG (Illumina Assembly) | ecosystem: Environmental > Aquatic > Marine > Hypoxic... | reverse complement strand
AAGAACTATGTAAAGGATCAAGGCAGAGATTCAGCACAACTGAAGCTTGCAAGCTTTAACTAGATACCCCGCCCCTTGGGGCGGCTGGGAGCTTCATTATGAGATATATAAAGATTACTTTTAATCAACCGCTAATATTCTGATTTTAACTCATCCAATCTTGTCCTTCTTTAGAATTGTTGGGTTTTGGTTTAATAACCTTTATATATCGTCATCATTTCCCTGCTTTTATGAATATTTTAGTAACTGCAACCACTTTTCCAAGATGGGAGAAGGATTCTGAACCAGGCTTTGTTTACTATCTTAGCAGGCTCTTGGCTCAAAAAGGACATACCATAACCAATCTTGTGCCTCATCATCCTGGTGCTAAAAAATATGAGGAAAAAGATGGAATGAAGATATATCGTTTTAGATATTTTATTCCTTCACTACAAAGATTATGCTATGATGGCGGTATATTATCCAATCTTAAGTCAAGCTGGTTGGCAAAGTTACAGGTTCCTTTTTTAGTTCTTAGTGAATATATGGCAATTAAGCGTATTGTAAAAAAAGAAAAGATTGATGCTATCCATGCACATTGGATAGTGCCTCAGGGATACCTTGCTGCTAAGATAAAGAAGAAATATAATATCCCATTTATTGTGACAGCGCATGCTGGCGATGTCTTTCCTTTGAAGAAAGGATTTTTTCGCAAGAGGGCTGTTAAGGCGCTTCAGCAATGCGATGCTTGTACTGTTAATAGCGAAGCCACAAAGCAAGCTGTTTTGAATGTTTTTGAAGTGCCAAATATTAAGATCATTCCCATGGGTGTGGATCTTAGTAAGTTTTCTGCTGAGAAAGCTGATGAGGGGATTAAGAAAAAGTATGGGATTGAAGGCGGATTTTTACTTTTTGTTGGTAGACTGGCAGAGAAAAAAGGTATAATCCACTTGTTAGAGGCAATGCCTGCTGTGATAAAGTCTTTTCCTAATGTAAAGTTGCTTATTATTGGTGATGGTCCTTTGCGAGAGGAATTAGAGAATATGATGTTGTTTCTCGATATTGAGAAAAATGTTACTTTTACTGGGAAAATGCCCAATGAACAATTGCCAGGTTTCTACGCTACTGCAGATATGTTTGTAGGGCCTTCAATCATAACTGATTCAGGGGATACTGAGGGTTTGGGAGTAGTGTTTCTAGAGGCTCTTGCATCAGGAACTGCCGTGATTGGCAGTAATGTTGGAGGGATTCCTGATATTATTGAGGATGGAAAGAGTGGTTTTCTTGTACCTCAAAAAGACTCTAAAGTGTTGGCTGATAAAATTATTGATTTATTGAAAAATCCTCAACTGCAGAAAGACTTTGCAAATTATGGTAAAGAACATATTAAGAAAAACTTTTCTTGGGAGAGCATTGCTGAGAAATTTAATGAACTTTTTAAGTCCCTGTCCTGACGAATCTGTCTTACTCTTTAATATCCTGTTTCTTTAGGATTTTCTCTAAGATCTCCTTATCAGTATGATCATAGCTCTTTAAGAAAAATAACACCAAGAAATATACTATAGCCCCTATAACTATCTCTAAGAATAAATTGAGTTTTATGAGGATCAACACTACTGCCATGCATAGTGCTGCTAGGCAAGGCTTGACCATCATTGGAAGGAAATTGTGGAATCCTAAGATTTTAGAGGTATACACAAAATATAATCCTAATAATAAAAGTTCAGCTAGAATTACTGCTAGAGCTGCTCCTTTAAAGCTATAGAGCGGAATAAAGAGAAAACTAAAGAGGACGCTTGCGAGAGCTGTTATTCCCTGACAGAAGAGCCTCTTTGGTTGATTTTTTGCCACAGAGAGCACAGAACCCATAAGATAATTCAGGAATTTAAGAGGAATAAATATTGCAAGAATTTGTAGTACAACAGCGGATTCTACATATCCCTGGTTATAGAATGTCAATATTATTTTTTGGGCTAGAACGTAGGCCCCTACACCTACTGGTAGGCCAATGATCCAGAGATACTTCATAGACTTAGTGTATACAAATGTAAATGTCTTTAATGATCTTTTGTAGACTCTTGATAAAACCGGGAAGAGTGCTCCTGTGTAGATTTGAGGAATGAAGCTTATCCCGAGAACAAGATTGTAGGATGCAGAGAAGATTCCTAGTGCTGCATCCCCTTTTAACTGTGAGAGGATAATACTGCTGAGGTAGAAGTAGATCGCACCGATCAGGACTGTTCCGCTAAAAGGTGCTGTTCTCCAAAACAGTTTTTTCATGTATTTCCAGTCTAAATCGAGTGAAACTGGAATGAACCTAGTGTAGATGAAGCATAGAGAAATTATGAATGTAATCAGCTCAACCACTGGAAAAGTAGCAACCAATACCCCAATATTCGCCTTTGCTTTAATGAGTATCAGAATAAGCAGGATAAGGAGAACATTTCTAAAAATCTTTAGACTGGAATCATATTCCATTCTTTCAAATGCCCTAAATATGGCAAATGACAGTTCACTGAATGACTTAATAAATGTGTAGAGGCAGAGAATAATAATGACTAGGATCTTTTCAGGCGAGAAATTAATAAATTGTAATGCAAAGATTATTACAATCGTTGTTGCTACAAAAAAGGGAATTTTAAGAACAAATGAATGGATCAATAATTTACTTGCAATCTTCTTATCTTGTGCTATTTCGATAACATTTAGATAATTAAGTCCTAGATCGACTAATACAACAGCGATCATTGCAAAGGCAAAACCATAACTGAACTGTCCAAAGAGCTCGTTTCCTAGATAGTTGGCTAGAAGTACGAAAATAAAGAGAATTATTACCTTGGAAACCACCTCAGAGATAGATAGATAAGACAAATTCTTCAATATTCTCCTATGTGAGCTCATATTTGCATAATATTTATATATTTATAAAAGATTTTCTATTATCTGCAATTTTTAAGGGGTTGCACGGAGTGTTTTCATGATAACTTTTGAAAAGAATATAGGCCTGTATCTGGATGAACATGAAGAGGAATTACTTAAGTATATTCAACCTGACCAGTATATTCAAGAGCAAATTAAGCAAAAAAATGGGATTAGTGATGGTTTGAGTGATATCCTGGTTTTGAATCATTTTCAGGATGAATTAAAAGATATTCTACAAAGTTTTCTTAATGGAGGGTTTTCAAATAGGGGTTTTGTTCTTTATCCTTTAGTGAGAGATGTTTCTAAAGAAAACCTAAGAAAAATGGGGAAAGTGCTTGAATTGGTTAGGTATTTGGATAGAAAGGCATTTGCATTTCCAGAGACTCTTTTACTTATTGACAGGAAGTTTAACAGAAGTAAAGGGTTTGCTCAGTTGTTGGTTGCACTTTATAATGATTTTGAGACCATTAAAAAAAAGGGTACTCGGAAGGATAAGAAGATCGCATGTAAGGAGTTTAGGGCTGTGGATTATCAAGATCAAGAATATATTTCTCCTTTATTGGATCTGCAACAGTATGCTAGTAAAACCTTGAAAAAGTATCTTGTTGGTTTCTATCTCCATGGCAGTCTTTCAACAAATGATTATGTAAAGGGATGGTCAGATTTAGATACGTTTCTTATTGTGAAAAAACAAACTCTCAAAAACCCAGAGAGCTTATTAGCACTTCGTTATGAGCTCTATAAATCCCGAACTTTTCATTACCGTTTTGATCCTTTACAACATCATAGCCATATGATTATCAGCGAGTATGATCTTGATTATTTTTCAGAAACATACTTTCCCTTAATCTTATTCAAGTATACTAAATCACTTATGACAAAGGATGTTTCAAGAATCATACATATTAGAAAGGATCCTATAAAGAAGATTAGATCTCTTTTTTACTTTGTAAATTATTTTCGGGATCTGCATCTTAATAAAAAATATGATATGAAGCTTTATGATGTCAAATTTTTATTTCATGCTGTTACCTTGTTTCCAACACTCTATCTTCAAGCAAAGGGAATACATGTCTACAAAAAGTATTCATTTGCAAAAGCAAAAAAGGATTTTGAATTGAGAGATTGGAAGGTAATGGAAGGTGTTGAGAATCTTAGGAACCATTGGAAGATGAAGAATTCTAATATGTTCAAGACTTATGAGAAAATTAATCCTATCTTAGCAGGACAGGTTCGTGCACGGTATCTAGATGTTTTCAAGCAGATATTATCAGAAAATAATGTTGATACTAAGGAGATTATAGATCAAATGTTTGTTTTGTCTGAAAAAGCATGGGCTAAGATAAAAAGAGGGCTAAAGTGACAATTGAAGGATTTGAGGATATCAGCGTTGAAGACTGTAAGTTTTACAATCATCCTATCTACTATCCTCTTGGAAAATATCATGAAGCTGTGGAGCTTGTGAAAAAAAAGTATAAAAGTAATAATATTAAATCACTCTACCTCTTCGGCGCATTCTCAAGTCCAGGGATATCTGATATTGATTTCCTTATTGTTCTTAACAATCCTAAAAAAGGGGTTCAGCGGGTTTTTATCAATAAAGAACAGCGATACCTTATCTTTCACCCTTCGTATATTGTGAATGAGCATATTGCAAAAAACTTAAGAGAAATTTATCCTGACATAGAGCCTATTTTACTGCAAGGCAAGGAGATTGAGATCTCGGAATTGGATAAAAAATTCCTTGATTATTATTTACTCTATCTTACTCTTGATGTCATGATAAGGCATTTTCCAAGAGATTTTTTAGAGCAATTATTTATTAAAAAAATTGATGTTAGAAAGAGTTTACTGCGCATACATGCATTTACTCATAGCCTTGTTACATATCACAAGCTAACCTCCAGAAAGATAAAGGTGTTTGACAGATACATTAAGGATGTTAATGATCTGCGAAAGAACTGGTTTAAAATTGATGAAGGAGATAGGAAAGAAAAACTCATTGAAATGCTAAAGCAGAGTGTCACTCTTACTTATTTGTTTATTGATAAACTGGATACCCATATTAAGTCTAAGAAAATCTTAGAGATCAAGGAAGGGGGTAAGGCAGTGTATCATGGATTTCAAAATCAAGCATTCTTTATACAGAGGTGGAATCAAAACTCTGCTTTAAAAAAATGTATTGATTATTATGATGAAACTGGGAAGATTTATTCGTTTCTTCCTCTTGCTTTTGCATTACTTCCTATAGCGTATGCGAGGAAGGGTGGGCTGATCGGGGAGCATATAAGGAGGGGTCTTGAGACTGATATTGTTGAATATACTTTAAAGGGAAAGTCTGTGGTTGACAGTAGAATCAACCTTCTCAATGAACAAATGGAGATTACAAAGGTCTCAAAGCACTCACATTTTCCTGCTTTTTTTGAATACGGACTTAAATCCCGATACGGAATTATTAATACTTTTCTTAGATTTTTGAGGAGAATTAAAAACAGCAAGATTTATAAAGCTCTCAAGACTCCATAGGCTACTAAATTGGGGAGGAGTTGAGGTTATTATCATGAAGTTTGCTCATATGAATGCTGCATTATATTATTCTTTTACAGAAAAAGCTCCTAAGAAAATAATGCGTGTAATTTATGATATTACCTATCGTTGTAACTTAAGATGTGATTTCTGTTATTACTGGAATCAGGACCGAGAAAAATCTAATATTGATATGATGAAGCACAGGCCTGAGCTGACAACAGAGGAAATAAAAAATAGGTTGATTCCACAATTGAAAAAGGCAAAGGTATCTCATGTTACTATAACTGGTGGCGAGCCCTTGATAAAAAAAGATATTATTGAAATTTTAGAGGAGTTTTCAAAGCATTTTCATCTTACACTTCTTTCAAACCTCTCAATTGAGAATAATGAGAAACTTGATGCTATTTTAAAATACGTTGACAGTGTAAAGGCTTCTATTGATTTGGAGAAAGTGTTTGTTCCTACTCGTGGTGTGGAGGGAAGCTTTGATAAAACAGTCAATAGTATTAAGTATCTTGTAAGTAAGGGTATCAAATCAATTTCTTTGAATGCAGTGCTTACTCCTGACAATTGCACTGAGATATCCAAGGTTATTGACATGGCAAATGACATGGGTGTGAAGCGTGTTACTTTCCAATTTTTGGATTGGCAGACTCCAGAAACTATTAAGGGCACTCCTTTTTTGGAGAAGCCTGAGATTTTTGGCACCTTAGTTAATAAGGTAACTATAGATGCTGAAAAGACGCTTGAGCAAATTAACATTGCTCAGGAAAAAGCAGAGAAGTATGGGATGGAATTTGTAACTTTTCCAGTTCGACTTCCTTTAACAAAGGAGATTATCGAACAGTGGTATACTAATCCAGATTACCAATACACTACTAAATGTCTTGTTCCTTGGTTCCAACTTCGTATAAACCCTTATGGTGGCGTCATGCCTTGTATGGAATACGATGTTGGCAATATTAAGGATCTTGATCTACAGGATATATGGAATGGATCAAAGTATAATGGTTTTAGAAGAGTTATAAGAAAAGGGCTTTTACCTCGGTGCAATAAATGCTGTAAGATTGAGAAATCCTATAGTAATTTGATAAAAATTAAATCATAATTCTATTGACTTGAGAAGTTTTTTTTGCTTAGATACATTCGTATCTTTTTGTCAAGATCACGTGCTATGCTCATCCATGTGTTTTCCTTGATTTTAGACCGATAATCTGATTTTTTAGGATTGTTCAACTGGAAGCTTATTTTTTTGGTCATGTCCTCAACATCATCAGGATTGCAGAGGGTATTTGGAAAGGCCTTTAACATGTCAGCCACATCCCCTACATTAGTTGCAACAATAGGAGTATTGCATGCCATGTACTCAACACATTTGTAAGGAAAGCAGTATTTTGTAAATGCATTCATGCGGTTTGGAATCACAGCTATATCAGCAGCATTAATAACATTTACAACACCTTGCTGATCCAGGTGATCAACATGGATCAGTCCCTCCACATCCATGTTAATTGATTTCCCTTTTTCTGATTTGATTCTACCTGCTAGAAAAAGCAAGAGCTTTGGGTATTGATTTTTTAATTTTATGAATGCTTCAATTAATATATCGATTCCTTGCAGCTTTTGAATTGATCCAGCATAGGCAATAACATTGGCATCCTTTGGAAGTTTGAGTATTTCTCTTGCCTTGATTTTGTTTTCTGGTTTAAACAGGTTAAAATCAACACCATTCTGCACTACGAAAACATTTTCCTTTCTCCACTTTGCAATATACTCTTTTAAGGTATGTGAAACTGTTGTTACTAGGTATGATTTTTTTATGATATGCCTGTCAAGATACTTCATAAAAGGTATGGAGTAGCTTTGATACACTTCATAGTTATCATGGAGATCATAAAGGAAAGGTATTTTGCAAGACTTTGATGCATAGTATCCAAAAACACCCCAGAGAGGATCTGAAGTTCCTATAATCAAGTCATAGCCTCCTTCTTTAATTGTTTTTTTTAATTGTCTATAGAAAAGCAATAGTTGGAGAGGATTAAAAGGACTGAAAGGGCGTATCATGATTTTCATGTCATGCAGTTTAGTATCTTTATTTTCTTTCTTGCGATAGTCTACGCAATAAAAGTGGATCTCATTATCATACTTTGATAATGCCTCAAAAAGTCTAGTTTGCCTTCCAAAGTCTTCTTCAATAATATCTCTTAAAGCTGTGTACCTTGAGGTTAGCACTAGAATCTTCATTTTCTCATCATATCAGCAAGAAAACCCAAAACCCAGATCTGGATAGCTATTCCAATGAGCAAAACAACAAGTAACACTGTTGGTGTTTTTCCAATAAATCCAAATTTTGAGAACAGATAGAGGAGCCAGATACCAAACGCAACACCTGGAACGAAGAATAGCAATCCAATAAAACCAAAGAATTTAAGAGGTTCATAATCTCGATAGATTCTAAAGATATTGATCCATGCTTTCAGGGCATATTCAAATGGATTCCTTAGTAAGCGGCTTTTTCCGTTTCTCCTTGCAAAATATGCAGGTATTTCTGTTACTATAAATTTTTCATTTACGGCTCTTATGATCTGCTCTTGCGTATAGGTATGATTTGATATAATATTAAGATTTGCTACTTCTTTTGTAAATGCTCTAAAACCTGTTTGAGCGTCTCCAATCTTTTTTCTGCAAATATGTGAGATGACTCGGGAGAATGCTTTATTGCCAATTCTTTTAATGATTGGCATTGACTCTATTTTTCCTTTGAATCTGTTTCCCAATACAAGGTCTGATCCTTTCTCAATCCCTTTAATAAGCTTTGGAATGTCTCGTGCAAGGTACTGGCCATCAGCATCAATGTGAACTATAACATCTGCATTGTTTTTTAGGGCTTGTTTTGTCTCTGTTCTAAATGTTTCTGCTAATCCATAGTTTATTGGGTGGGAGTAAACCTCTGCTCCTGCTGCTTCAGCTTCTTGCACAGTATGATCCTTACTTCCATCATCAACCACCTGAATGAGAAAATCGTACTTAAAGCTCTGCATAACCTTCTTGATATTAGTGATTACACTACCTATTGTTTTCTCTTCATTATATGCTGGGATACTTACCACTATTTTCATACAGGAAGCAAATTGCAACTTGATTTAAATATGTTTCTATGGCATATTGAATGTGTACTCTCTGTGGCTTGTAGGAGGTACCTTTTTAAATAGAAAGAATTTACCCCCCTTGATGAAATTTGTTGTTACTGGGGGAGCAGGTTTTATAGGATCTCACTTAGCAGAGGCTCTTGTTGAGAAGGGGGAAGTGGTAGTTGTAGATAATTTTAGCTTTGGTTCTGAATGGAATGTCTCTGACATTCGTGATAAGATTACGCTTGTTGATGCGGATATTAGTGACAAGGAGAAAATGAGAGAAGCTCTTCAAGGGGCAGATATTGTTTTTCATCATGCTGCATTGAGGGCGGTAGCGCCTAGTGTAAAAGATCCAAAGGCTTATTATGAAAATAATGTTCTTGGTAGTAGAGCGCTTTTTGAGGTGGCTGTGGAGGTAGGGGTAAAGAAGATTATCTTTGCAAGCAGCTCATCAATCTATGGCGATAAGGTTAGTTTTCCTACTAAGGAAACAGATGTAACAGATCCTTTGAGTCCTTATGCTGAGACTAAATTACAAACTGAAAAAGATCTACAGGAATTAGGCAAGAAACACAATATTCCTTATGTTATTTTTCGCTATTTTACTGTTTTTGGGACAAGGCAGAATCCTAAATCAAAGTATGCAATGCTTATTTCTATTTTTATTAACAAGCTACTCAATAAGGAAAGGCCAACTGTCTATGGTGATGGAGAACAATCTCGAGATTTTACCTATGTCAAGAATGTGGTTCAGGCTAATCTCTTAGCTATTGACACTAATAAAGCAGATAATCATATCATTAATATTGCTAATGGGGGGACAACTTCAGTTAATGAACTTTTTGAAAAACTCTCTGCTATTATTGGTGTGAATGTGGAGGCGTTGCATGGAGATGGGCAGCCAGGAGAATCTAGGAAGACGTTTGCTGACATTTCCTTAGCAAAAGAACTTTTAGGGTATAATCCCAAATATTCGATGGAAGAGGGTCTACGGGAAACTGTTTCTTATTATCAAGAGATCAAGAAGATAGAGAAAAATGGAGCAAACTAAATTACCTAAGTTGGCTAAGCCATTCTCGATCTGGGAAAAAGTCATGATAGGGATACTTATTGTAATGTATCTTTATTATTTTTTTGTTGCAGGCCAGATTCATCAGATGGCACATGATTCATTTAACTATCTCAATAATGCCCGTCTTCTTTTAGGAGAGAAAGAATTATTATACGCTGCGACTTCTCCACCTTTATTATCAATATTGATTGCTCCTATGCTCTTATTAGATGGAATATTCTTAGGAATGGGGTTTATTGGTGCTAAACTTCTCATGGTGATTGTTTCTGGTGCGCTTTTATATGTCACCTTTCTTTTTTTGAAGTTGTATTTTAACAGGAAAATGGCTTTATTTGGGACTTTTCTGCTTTCGCTTAATATCATTTTTATTCATCATGTGCCTGCTCTGTTTCCAGATATTTTATCTGGATTTTTGCTTACTGTTTTATTTTTGGTTTATCTCAAGGCTCGTAAAGAACAGAGCAATAGATTTCTTTTGCTAACAAGTGTGCTTATTTTTCTCTCTTTTCTTGCCAAGTTACCCAACGGAATGATTGTTTTTATTATCTTTGCTTTTGAGGTCTTTACAAGAAACTGGACTTTTTTAAAATCAAAAAAGTTTTGGATAACGATTTTGCTTCCTTTTTTTCTTTACTACCTTGCTTTTTCAGGTGCATATACGATTGCTTATGGTTTTAATGAGAATTCCTTTATTGGTGTTTTTAGATCTGTAGGAGGGTTGGCTTTAGTAAATACTAATGAGGAGGCTATACAAACGTTCTATCAGGTTGATTGGGTTGATCCCTGGTATGAGTTTATAGTGGAGATGTATCTTGGAAGCTCAGGACTCATCATGCTTCTCATTTTGGGAGGGCTAGTTATTGCATTTCAAAAAAGAACCCTTTTTGACAAGCTATCCCTTATGTGGTTTTTAGGTTTTTTCATTCCCTATCTTTTTCTTCATAGAGAGTCTCGTTACATGATAGCATTCTTTCCTCCACTCTATTATTTTGTCATGAGGGCTTGTGTTTTTGTTAAGCAATATGTTGCCAGGTTTTCCTATAAACGCTTTGCTTGGGCAGTTTTTATGGTTCTTATTCTAGTAGTGCCGGTTTTACAAGGGTATCAAGAACTTAGAACCTTTACAGAGGATGAGATTTATTTTAATCCTTTTGCATTAAGCATTATTGAATACATTGATTATATTAAAGAGGATGGAAGAGTGTATTTTGTTGATGCAGGCTATCTTGCTCTTCCTGAAAAATATATTCTTCATGAAGCTGATGAGGCTATGTATATGTATACTATCACCGATACTCATTTCAAGTTTTATGGAAGATATGATGTTCCTTATTATTTTCCTGACCAGAAGAGTGTTTACGATAATGGTGTTAGTTTGGAGAATCCTTTGCATGGATACTCAGACAGCATGCATATTTTGAACAGAATCACTGAAGATGATCCTTTAAATCACAATGATGTTCTGATTTTTTCTGGAACCCATGAGAGCTATCAAACTAATCTAGTCCCTCCTGACTATTCTCAACAGTTATATGTTGTCCAGGTTATTAAGGAGGACTTCCGATTAGATAAGTCTTCAGATGGATGTTTTCATTATGTTTTGGATAGCGGGGAATTGGAAAATACTGACTCTATTGAGTTATGTCCTTTAGAGGGTCGGACAGAGATTACCTTTTCTACAGAAAGGAAAGGTGAGTATTCTCTTTATACTGGTAGCGATGATTTAGAGCAAGAACTTCGATATGTTGGTTTATTTGATCTTAATACTGCTGATCGTTATAATGTGCATGAAACTATTGTGTCTTCTGAGAATGCAGAGCAAGGAGTTACCTTGGTGAGTTTGGAGACAAAGAAGATTTTTGATATTCGTGATGGTAGTTAATATATTGAAATAACTATTGTTACTTGGCTAAGTCCATTTTGCGTAGTATGTATTTCCTGGCACTATTCTCCTGAAACTTGTTTTTGCTCCTGATCACTTTGTGATTTCATTTCTCTCCCCCTTACCCAGGTACGGGGGAGAGAAATGAACTCTGGTAAAACCAGGGCAGGAGCAAAAGCCCTTGTCCCTGTAAGTAATTTATATTATTTCCACCGATTACATAACAAAGTTGACTATGCTTAAGCACCGTAAGTTTTTTATATCTTAGTCATTCTGCACTTATCATGGGGTTTATTAGTATTGTACTGTTTTTTATCTACACCTGGGGGTTGGGTTTTACTGTAACTCACGTAGGAAAGATAAAAGAATCTGAAGATGTTTTCGAGCGACACATTATGCGTATAGGGATTGGCTTATGTGCTTTTATCCTTTTAGGGGTTTTGCTCAATCTTGTTCATGTTCCTTTGTATTGGTGGATCTTTTTCATACTTAGCCTTGTAGGTCCTGTGTATTTTACTATTAAGAGCCCAAAGGTTCATTTTTCTTTTAAAAAGTCAACTTTCTACAGTGTTTTAGCACTGCTCATATTCATTTTTTCTCTTTTTATGTACGCTAGTGGATCTTATGCTTATCCCTATTTGGAGGATGATGATCCTTGGAGTCATGCATTAGGTGTAAGCTATATTAGCCAGGAGAAAACCATCCGAGAGCCAACTGAGGGGCAATATTTTCAATACTTTGATCCTTATCCGCCAGGATATGATCTGCTTATGGGTGTTTTACACCAAACCTCGGATGATATCATGTTTACTCTCAAATTCTTTAATTCCTTGCTTTTGGCTTTAGGAACTTTGTTTTTTTATTATTTTGCCAGGGTATTTACAAAAAGCTCTAAAAAAGCTTTGATTGCAGCTTTTTGTCTGGCAATGGTTCCAGCGTTTTTGAGTCATTTTATCTGGGCTTTAGGTATGTCTGTTATTTTGTATTTTGTTGCTTTTTATGCGACAGAAAAAATAGGTGATGACACTAGATGGTGGATGGTTGGTGCGGTTGCTGTAGGAGGGAATCTGCTTATGACTCCGACTCACAGTACTTATTTTGGTATTTTCTTTGTTCTCTATTTTGCTACTAAATGCATTCTTGAGCGGAAGGTTCTGATTAAGGAGGCTACTGCTGGAATTGTTGGGTTGATGCTGTCTTTATTATGGTGGGTGCCTACACTAGCGATATGGGGATTAAGCGGAACGCTTCAAAACGTTGGATTGGGAAGTCAAAATATCTTTAAAGTGGCTGGAACAGGAGACACAAGCTATACTCTTAGTCAGTTTATTTTTGCAAAAAGTCAGAATATGATTAATAGCCCAATTGGATTAGGGGTGGTTGTTTCGCTTCTTGTTCTTGTGTTTTTCATAAGTCTTTTTCTTACTTATAAAAATCTCAAGGAAAAGAATAGTCAATGGATCATAGTTACCTTGGTTTGGTTTGTAATGACGCTTTACGCCGTGAATGCTGCTAATATGCCAATTAAGATTAGTCCTTTTAGGACTTGGATGCTGCTTGCCATTCCTGTCTGTCTTTTAGCTGCTCAGGGGCTTTGGTTTCTGATAAGTGTAGGCAAGAAATTTAAGATTCCTGCGATTTTATTGATAGTTGTTGTTCTGATAGGTGTATTTTTTACCTCTGGAGTGCATAAATATAATCTTAATACTGCACAGTGGCCTCCTGGAGCTTTCTGGGGAAACATGGAGGAGATTGATGCTTATCTTTGGCTTCAGGATAGAGATGAAAATGTTTTTGCTTTTTTAGCTGATGGAGCTCTTGCAGGAGTAAATAAGTATCTTTGTGTCTATTGTGATGAGATTGTTTCTTTTAGAGAGAAAGGGATTGATCAACCATTGGAGGATTACAAAGAATTTTTAGTTGATAATAATTTTGACTTTCTTATTCTTGGTGCTTTAGATGCTCGTCATTATGGTGAAAATATTACTCTTGCAAAGATGCAGGAGATTGTTTCTTCAGATCTCTTCAGTACTGTGCATCAAACAGGAGGAGCATTGATCGTTAAGGTAGCTTGATTGGATCTGGTAGGGGTTAGATTTGTGTTGGTTTCTTCAAATTATCATTTTCAATAAATTGGTTATGCCAGAGCTGGAAATTCAGCAGAGACCATAATTGCCTACTGTAGAATAAGGAGGAAGTTTCCAAACCACTTAGAGCCTTTGTTACGTATTCTTCCTTAAAGAATCCTTGTTTAGCTATTATTTTAGGATCAAGAAGCTGTTGCGTGATTTCTTTTAGTTCTCCCTGGAACCATAGATTGATTGGGACAAAGAATCTTTCTTTTTTTCTTTTCCTTGCAAG
>Ga0187833_10004354_pt1 | contig 13880 bp, 14 predicted proteins | sample ETNtaG_37_FD_167968 | JGI IMG/M metagenome (GOLD analysis project Ga0187833, IMG submission 167968) | Marine microbial and viral communities from oxygen minimum zone, Eastern Pacific Ocean - ETNP2014_SV_400_PacBio MetaG (Illumina Assembly) | ecosystem: Environmental > Aquatic > Marine > Hypoxic... | reverse complement strand
AGTGTAATTTTTAAAATAATAAAAAATTCAAGTTTCTTAACAAAATTACTTATTGTCTTCGAATCTGTTATCAATACCTTGTGGTATTCGTTAACCTTTACTCTTAAATCTAAAAAGTGAAATTTGTTTGACATCAATTTTAGTGACGATTATTTCGAAAAAATCTCAAAAAAAAATGCATATATTCATAAAAATCGTTCGAGGTAATTTGTGAGTTTTAATCTGGGTTGTATTAAAAAAAGTATTATAAATTATCAAAAGTTAACAGTGGGGTAGCTCAATTTCTTGATACAACTCTGGCACACTAAGAAAAGAAAAAATGGCTACTGTAAATAAAGTATTGTGCTTTTAAGTTAAGAGCATCACATCTATCGATTAAATGAAATCATTGTAAGTCTTGAATTTAATGCATAATCAGTTACAGGACTAATATAATGAGGGAATTTAAATCCACCGTGATCTATGAAAATAGCACGATTAAATTTAGGAAAAATTGCTGCAATTGAATCAGAATTATCATCACGTCCAACATGAAGTATTCCTCCCCAGTCCCAGATCCATCTTTTATTGATATAATAAATACATCCAATATTTCCTAACCAATCATCAATATGAGTTCTGTAATAGCATCCTTTATCTAGTTTATAGCATCTTAAATCATATTCAGTTAATTCTTTACGACAAATCTTCTTTAAAGCTGGTTTAAAAAATTCGTCAAATATATTTTTTGTTTCTTTCTCTAATTTATTTGATCTCCAAAATTTAGCACTATAAATTTCATTTTCTTTGGGAAAATATGGTGATTGCATTTTGTATAAACTGTATTTATCCTTTCTAGTTTGGTTCATTAATTTCCACTCATTATTATCCAAAAATATGGATTCTAATTTACATGCGATTTTTTCTGGTAAAAAATCATCAACAACTACAAATCCATTTTTTTTATAATCTTTTACCAAACTAGGGTAGTTAATTTTCATAATTTTCTAAACTGTAATATATTTTAAACAAACATAATGAGACGATAATGCAGTTTTACAAAGTGCATAAGAAATTTGCCAAATTGTCACAGATATCAATAACATTTTTAAACAGATTTTCACTGCCATTAATCAATATCATATTAATATTAAAGAACTATGATCTATCTCAAAAACATTTAAGAAATTTTTTTTATAAGTTCATGGCACCAAATCATTTTCCCAATAATCATAAAAAAGCCGAGAACCGACAAAGGCGTTGCTTCATTAATGAGATTAAAGAAATTTAGCTAGTATCCCGCCTCTGGTTTCAAAGTGCTGGGTTAATTCAGAATCTTTTTCATTGGCTATTTAAATATGCGGATAGTGTGGTAGCTAGTTCAGATAACCTTCTGAGTCACCGTCCCGACTTTCTGATTGATCATACTTTCCACACGGTTCTTCCTTCTTAGAAGAACAACCAACGACACTGTCACCTTTTTTGTACCAAAGGCTGTAGACCCATTTTCCATCCTTGATAGACTCGACGCCCATAACTCCATCATTGAATTTCCAGGGGGTATCGTGTATCTTGTTATTGACTCTGACAAAACGCCTTCCCGATTCGTGGAAATAGGAGGGATAAGTGTTCTTGCCTACCTTTCCATTCGCCTTCCTGACTCGAGTATAGATGGTCCTGTTGAATATATAGGTCTTCATTTCAGGTTCATCCATCACTCGATAACCCTGCTCAAGAAGCTGTTGCCCAGTTGCAAATATGTCAGTTCCTTTCCCATCTTCTTTACCTTTTTTCCATTTTCCGACGTATTTATCTCCATTTGTATACGTGAAAGTTCCTTGACCTTTAATGCAATTACCTTCAACACATTCAGCAAATGCGGTATTGCAAAAAACTAAAAACAACAAAAAAAACAAACCTGATATTTTCTTCATCTCACTCTAATCTTATAGCAAAATTAACATCGAGTCTTGCGCCTAGATCCATAGGAATTGTTTATTGATATAAGTCAAAAAGTTATAGAATTTTTATAATTTTTTTCACACTTCGAACAAAGTTAGTTAACCTTCATTCATAGACCATAGAAACAAGACAACTACTACTACCAATACGATAACCCAATTTCCAACACTACTCATTTTCACTTTGTGTTCAATACCAATAGTTTGCATACAATAACTACATACCCTTGCATAAATCTTATTCTCTTCTGAACAATGGGGACACTTTTGCATTTTTAAGAAATTATAATTTTTTCCTTTCATTTCAGAATTTTATAATATTTTTGGCCCTACCACCCTATTTATTTAAGCATGTTTTGAGTGTGCCTGACAGTCTGAATCAAACTCTTTAGTAGAAACTATTAGGATCCTTTTTTAAAAAAGGGGTACCGACCTTTTGAAACGAGATTTTGCCCGTAACGGTTTTAGTATCTCTATTGAATGGATCACGAGGACGAGGGCGAAGCCCGAGTCCGAGTGTCTAAGTGTTGATGGAGTCATTGGCGTTTGAATAACGCTGATGACGGAGTCGACTCCGTTTCACGCACGGGCAAAACTTTGGACTCAATTTCTTGCTCCACCTATGCGTCAATGCTCCACTAAAAACTAGACGAGGATTCCTGGGTTTGATATACCTTTTTTAGAAAGATAAACGTTGGAGTCAGCAGTGAATCGAACGTTGAAGAGAAGACGGCGGGGTAGCTCAGTTGGTTAGAGCACAGGACTCATAAGCCTGGGGTCGGCGGTTCGAATCCGCCCCCCGCTACCAATCTTTTTTAATAAATGAATATATTCTATTTAAGTAAAAAGCACCTATGAAAATAAATGTATTTAAGCTTGTAGTAGTATTTTTTTTTAGCGTAGTGATATTGTTGATGTCGATAGTTTTATTTGATCTAGCCAAATATGACTCTTCCTATATTAATAGAAATTCACTCACATTCAGTGTTAATAATTTAAATAGTAAAAAAGTAAAAAAAATTTTTCAATACTATAACAGTTTGTACAATAATATTGCTTTAAAACTTTTCAAGAATCATAAGGAATATTGGAAAACAGAAGATTCTTATGTAAGAGAATCTTTACCAGAAACTAAAATAATTTATAAAAAAAAAGTAAATTTTTTGTCTGGAAAAAAAATAGAGGAAATTGAAAAAAATTTTGCAAATTGGCCAAGAAGCCATGGGGGTTTTTCTTCAATGAGATTTTCTAGTCTTGATTTAATAAATAAAAATAATGTAATAAAATTGGATCTAGCATGGATATATTATTCTAAAGATGGAAAGAAGGGTATTCAGGCTAATCCGGTTGTTTATGACGGTCTGGTTTATCTACCTACACCAGGAAATAATATTGTTTGCTTAGATGGAGCTAGTGGAGAAGAAGTATGGAGATATAAAGTTAAAAAAGGTTATAACGCCGCCAAAAGAGGTTTGCTTATATGGAAAGACGAAAAAAACAACATTCTTAGACTATATTTTACAAATGATGATCAGCTAATTTCTCTTAATGCAAAAAATGGCAAACCAATAAAAACATTTGGTAATAATGGAATTATAAAAATTGGATCAAGCTCAACAACACCAACAATCGTAGATGACCAATTAATTGTTGCTACATTCCGGCCGTCAATAGAGTCTTATAATATTGAATCAGGAGAACTGCATTGGAAATTTTATTTAAGAGAAATTGATAAAGAAGTTTTTAGAGAAAAAGATTTTCGTGGAGGAAATCCATGGGGAGGAATTTCTTCCGATAAAAAAAATGGTATAGTTTTTCTATCAACAGGTAATCCCAGACCAGTTTTTGTTGGTTCTACTAGGCCAGGAAAAAATTTGTATGCTAATAGCGTTATTGCTTTTGATGCAAGAAAAAAAAAGAAGTTATGGCATTTTCAAGAAATCTGCCACGATATATGGAATTTTGATATACCATCGCCTCCAATTTTGACAACTATTAATATTGACAGAAAAAGAATTGATGTTGTCGTGTCAGTCACAAAACTTGGTAACACTATTATATTAGATAGATATTCTGGTGAGCCAATTTTTGATTATGAAATGAAACGAGCTCCAGTTTCAAAAATACCTGGTGAAAAAACTTGTGAATATCAACCCTCGCTAAAATTACCAGAACCATTTGCTAGAAATGAATTTAAGTTAGAAGACGTTACAAATTTAAGCGAATCCGGAAGAGAATATATTATGTCTGCAGTTAATAATTCAAACTTCGGTTTTTTCGCAACTCACGAACCCGGCAAAGATACGATACAATATGGAAATAGCGGTGGAGCACAATGGACCGGAGCTTCAGTTGATCCGTACAAGAATATTTTGTTTGTAACGTCTAATAATATTCCTTTTAGGATACGTGTTGGTTCATTTAACAATAAATCGAGATTTCAATTTTTAGGCAAGAAAGAAGAACCACTTAGAGATTTAGACGATTTTCCAGGTGCAAAACCTCCATGGGGTACACTCACTTCAATTAATTTAAATAGTGGAAAAATAGTATGGCAAGTTCCCTTGGGTTATTACAAAAGCTTAAAATCTAAAGGGATCATTACAGGCACCGAGAATTTTGGAGGAGCAACAGCTACAACAGGCGGATTAGTTTTTGTTGCCGGTACACTAGATAAATTGATTAGAGCATTTGATTCTGAATCAGGAAAAGAGTTATGGTCCCATGAATTACCTTACATTGGATCAGCTCCTCCCACCTTATATGCAATTAATGGAGAACAATATATCGTTATACCAGCATCTGGAGGGATTACTTTAAAAATGTATTATAATGATTTGGTAGAACAAGGGGACGCAATCGTTGCCTTTAAACTCAAAGATTAATATTTAAAGTGCATTCCTTTTAATATTTCATCAAACTCCTCTTCGACTTTATTGCCTAATCTAAATTTTAAACTTTCTAAATATTGGCACTCACTTAGCTGTTTTGAAGAAGAATCATTTAAATCTAAATCTATTAAAGCCCTCATCCAACGCTCACTCATATCGTATTTTATAAACATTGTGGCCATTTTAGTCATATTTTTTATTCTTTTCATTGTTGGAGGATCAAATTTTACTGATCCCTCTCCACTATGCCATTCGAATTCACAAGCTTCACTTAAAGGAACTCCTGCTTTTTTTGCTTTTTTCCACAAAGAAGTTCCCGGATAAAGCATTAAAGGGAAGCACGATGTCCATGTCATATCAGGAGGTACTTCTCGACTTATTCTTTGTGCCATTTGTATAGTTTTTATTGCATCAGTTACTGGATCAGGAACTAATCCATCTATATTTGGTAAACCAATAATTACCTCCAATTTAACTTTTACGCCATATCCTGTCATTATTTTAACAGCTTCTATAACTTGGTTTTCATTCTGAAAATGTCGATTAAACAATCTGCTTGACTTCCCACTTGTTGTTTGAACACCCATTATAATTGTATCAGCCAAATCAGCTAGCGTTGCTAGAGCTTTATCAGTGGCTTTAACTACTGTTTGCGGAGTTACGTTACAATACATTGGTATATTTATTTCTTTTTTCCAAGCTTTTGCAAATTCGTTTAACCACTGTGTGCCATCAGCTCCTTCATGAGTGCCATATAAAACATCATCATCTTCAAAAGAAACTTCTTTAGTGGGATATTTTAAAAATAATTTGGCTTCTTCTATCATGTTTTCAACTGGCCTTCGTGCTAACCAATACTCTTTATAAGCTTTAGCGCCATACGATTTACGAGTAACACTGGTACAACAAAACGAACAATTATATACACAACCAAAATGAGACATAATGTATTTTCTTTCTCTATTTCCCATTCTCGGCACTTGTTCAAAATATTCTTTTAAAGCTGGTTGCATGTCACAAGGATAGGTTGGGGCACCTTTAACAAATGTTTTCGGAGGACTTTCTATAATTTTATCGATAGTTTGATAAACTGGACCCCAAACTAAATAATCTATGTCTTTATTTTTTTTTATTTCATCTGGGATGGCCAGGACATGTTTGCCTCCAAATACGCTTTTTACAGATGGTAATACTTTTTTAAATTCTTTGACCAATTCTAAAGAACGTGAAAATTCAGTAGAAAGAGGGCCAAAACAAACAAAGTTAGGGTTATAATCTTTTATTTTTATATTGAGTTCTGCTATTTTACTATCTCCATCAATCCATAAAATTTTATGATTCATTCTAAGCAATTCACCAGCGACAAATGCCAAACCGTAAGTTATATCGTTACCGATATGCACTAAGCACCACTTCATTCCACTATGCTTAGACTCTGTTTTATTCGTAGTTCCTAATTTATTCATTAATCGCTACTATATATTATATGGTTTTTAGTCACTTTAAATACGCAAGAAGAAAATATAGTATCACTGTGATTTAAAACTGAAACACTTAATTAGCCTGATCTTTCAGTTAAATTTGTTTTAAAATTTTACATAAAACTTTTGATATTCTTGTTATTTCGCTAATTTTTAATTTTGGATATAGCGGTAATGAAAAAATTCCTTTGGACATTTTTTCAGTTATCGGTAGAGAATCACGTTTCTTGGAGAACATATTTTTATAGGCCTTCATTTTATGTATTGGGATGGGGTAATTTATGTTTAATTGAATATTATATTTTTTTAATTTCTTAATAATAAAATTTCTTTTTGGATGGTATACAACATAAAGATGAAAGACATTTTCACAGTCCTTTTTTTCAACAGGCAATTTTAAGGAAGTATTTTTTAATTTTTCAGAATATATTTTAGCAAGTTTTTTTCTTTGTTTAATCCATGAGTTAACTTTGGGTAATTTTAAATTTAAAATTGAAAATTGCATTTCAGCAATCCTGGAATTAATTCCATGTTCATTTGCATAATATATGTTTCTAAATTTGTTTTTTTTGTCGTTTTGTTCGATACCGTAAAATCTAATCCTTTTTATTTTTTTAAACAATTTCAGAGAATTTGTAGAAACAAATCCTCCATCACCATAAGCTCCTAATATTTTTGTGGGATAAAAAGAAAAGCAACCCACATCACCAAAAGTTCCAACGTATTTTTTTTTAAATTTGGCTCCTTGAGCTTGAGCACAATCTTCAATAATTTTTAATTTATATTTTTTCGCTATTTTGCAAATTTTTGTCATATTGCAAGTTTGTCCGTATAAATGTACTGGTATTATTGCTTTTGTATTTTTAGAGATAGATTTTTCAATTTTATTGAAGTCAATTAAATAATCATAATCAATATCAACAAATCTTGCTTTAACACCACAATTCCTTATTGCCGAAACGGTTGGAATTGCCGTATTTGATACAGTAATGACTTCATCTCCTTGCCCAATTCCCAGCCCCATAAGTGCTAGACTAAGCGCATCTGTGCCGCTACCAACAGCTACTCCATATTTTAAATTGTTTTTTTTTACAAATTTTTTTTCAAATTTTTTTAATTCTCTTCCAAAAAATATTTGACCTGATTTAAGTGTTCTATCTATAGAAGAAAGAATTTTTTTTCGTAATTCTTTATACTCTTCTGCATATGACCATGCTTTAATCATTTTATAATTTTTTTTAGTTTTTGAATATTCATTGAAGGATTAAGTGGAAATTTTGGACCCAATACTTTTTTTGCATAAACTTTTTTTATTTTTGAATCAAATCTTTTGGCAAATTTGTAGACCGTCTGAGATTTACCACCAACATTAATTACCCCTTTTTTGTTAATCAGCTTAAATAAAATTTTTGCAACCTCGTCATGAAATATAAAATTTGTAGTAAAATCATAAAATGCCTTTTTGTGTACAAAAGGTTTTTCAGTCATACACACTCTTAAAATTAATGAATTATTATACATTTGAACTGAACTTTCTCCTCCAAGTTTTGACCAAGAATACATGTTATGCGGCAGCAAAGGATCAGTTTCTTTGTAGTTACCTTTGATTCCAGGGTAGACATAGCATGTAGAAAAATAGATTAGTTTTATACCTAGAGTCCAACAAACTTTTGTAATATTTGCTGTTCCAATAATATTTAAATCAATGCTTTTATCAGTAAACTTTTCATGAATATCCATAGGTCTTGATAGACCCGCCAGATGTATCAAGTATTTGGGTTTTTCTTTATTCAAGTATTTTTTGATTGTTTTTAAATCTAAAATATTCAATTGGTATTTATTTGGGAAGAGTATTTTATATTTATTTTTAATTTTTTTTAGTTTAGAACCAAACCGTCCGCTTCCACCTGTTATTACAATCTTATTTTTATATAGAAACATGCGATATCCATTTTCCGTTTTTATTAGAGAAATCTTTCTCTTTAGCGAAAATTTCTTCTTTATGATTCCAAGCAAACAAGTATGCTATATCAGGCAAGTTTCTGTGAAAATAAGATATGGGTACTATAGGAATGTGTGTCCCGGGTGAAAATTTACCTATTTTTTCCTTAGTTGTATCACAAATGAAATTAATAATATTTTTATCAATACCGCAGTAGTTCAGAATTGTGGTGCTTTTCGAGGTTGCTGCATAACCGCAAATTTTTTTTCCTTCATTTTTGTACTTTTTTAATTTATTTACGATTTTTTCCCTTGAAATTTCACAGTTTTTTTTAAATTTTAAACAAGATTTTATACTGTCCAAATCTTTTTTGTTTTCCGCCAGCAAGCCTTTAGCAACTCTTTGATTGATACTATGTTCTTTTTTTCTTGCTATTACGTATCTCATAGAACCGCCGTGTGTGGGCTGGGGTAAAACATCGATTAATTCAAAATTATATAGTTCAAAAATTTTCTTAACAGAATTAATTGAAAACATATATATATGCTCATCGTAAATTTGGTCATAAGACACCTTTTCGAACATTGATCCCATGTAAGGTTCTTCAAATATAAACAATCCTTTTTTTGAAAGAAGTTTATCAATAGTCAATATTAAATTTTTAAGCTCAGGTATGTGGCAGATTACATTTGAGGCACATACTACATCAGTATTGTTAGTGTAATCTTTTAGAACTTTAATATTTTCAAAATTAAAAAAACTGTTTATGGTTTTTATGTTATTTTTTTTCGCTTTCTTTGCGACATTTTCAGATGGTTCAAATCCAATAAAATCGATACCAGAATTTTTTAAATTTTTTAAAAAAGTTCCATCATTAGAACCTATCTCAATTAATTTTGAGTTTGTTTGTAGAAATTCAGACTTTATCCAATCGGCGTATTTTTTAAAGTGTAATTTCATCAATTCTGAACTTCCAGTATAAAATGGGTATTTTTTACTGAACATTATTTCTGGTTTCGGATGATTGTTAAGTTGAAATAGAGATAAATCTTCTGAAAAACCAACTTCCATTTCAAAAAAGTATTCTGATTCAAATTCATTTTTGCTTAAAAAACCATTAGCCAAGGGCATTTTGCCAAAAGACATAAAAGGTTTTATTTTTTTGTTTGTCAGCTTACATTTCATTGTTAATATTTCTAAATTTTCTTAATGTAGATTTGATGTCATGGCGAATATTTGACTTAAGCTTAAAGGCTTTATTAGTAAATTTATTATTTGAAACTTTGTAGGAATATTGATTTATGAGTCTAGATTTTTCATATTTTATTTTAATTGATTTTTTGTATTTTTTAAAATAACTGATAATTTTTTTTAATGTTAAATTTTGTGATAAAACATTAAATATTTCATTATTGAAAAAGTTATTTTCAATAGTAAATTTAATAACTTTAAAGGCGTCTTTTAGGGATAAATATGGTCTTGGTTTATTCATCATACTTTTCCAAATCGGTAAAGGTTTACCTAAAAAAGCATAAAAACAAAATTTGTTTATGGCTGTATGAAATCTCATTCCTTTAGAAATTCCACTAATCGTTCCAAATCTGTAAGAAACAAATTTAATTCTATTTTTATTTCTTTTTAAAATATTTTCTTCTTTGACTTTTATTTCTGCATATGGCGATTTGGGTCTCAATTTTTTACAGCTTTCATCTACCAATCCTTTTTGTTCACCATATACACTGGTGCTTGAAATATGTATTAATTTAGACGAGTTTTTTTTACAATATTTCAAAACATTTGTGAATATACCAAGATTGTTACTATAAATTTTATTTCTAATTTTTAAACTACCTTCTGCATCAGTTATTGAAGCCAAGTTTATTACTATATTAACTTTTTTAAAATTTTTTAGTGCATCGTTAGAAGCTAAATCTTTATGATAAAAATAAATTTTTTTACTACTTTTCGATATATTGAATAAACTGCAGTATCTATTTGTTAAAAGATTGTCAACTATGTAAATTTTTTTTATATATTTAATCCTATTAACGTTTTCTAATAAATAGGATCCTATATGACCTAATCCACCAGTAATTAAAATTTTCATTTTTTACTTAAATATTTTTTATAAACGTCAAAATTTTCTATATAGTCGTTGGGTTCATAATATCTATTACAAGCAACCATCAAAATTGAATTTTTTCTGATAAATTTTATACTGCACCAATATTTTGGTGGAACTAATATTGCTGTTTTTGACATATCTTCTAATTTTATTTTTTTCTTACTGTTTGGTGTTTGGATATTTAAAATCATTTTTCCAGATATAGGAATAAAAAATTGGTAACATTTTTTGTGAGCATGTTCACCCCTGATCTTATTTTTTTTTCCGTATATAAAAAATATTCTTTTCACGTTAATAGGAAATTTTTTATTAAAATTTAAGGGTTTAAGATTTCCACTTATCCTAGAATATGATTTTATTTTAAACCTTTTGATCTTTTTCATTTAGTAATATCGTAAAAAATTACGGGCCATAATAATGTTTTTGTGTATTTTTCAAACCAGTAGGATTGATATCTTTCTGCTAAAAATGCGTATATCCTTATATTACTGTAGCCTTCCATATTAAAATGGAAAACTTGCTCACATCTTTTTAGCCATGGGAAAAGTGAGTTGTAATAGCTATTCATAATTTCTTTTGAACGGCAAACAAATAAGTTTCCTCGGCTAATTGATATGTTTTCTCTTGTGTATTTTCTAAAATTTTCTCTATCTTTATCATCAAGCAAATCAATTGCTTTGTCTAGATTTCCGTTTCCGTGCCACATATCAAAATGAAATCTTATGTTTCTTTTAGACTTAATCAAAGCCGATGGATTTCTGATTAAAGACCAAATACCATGCTTGATTAATTTTGATAATTTTAAATTATTCAAATAGTGATGAGCACCAGTTATTGTCTCAAAATTTTCCCACTCACTTGGTATTTCTGTTAAAGCTAAATCTTCCACTCGAGTGACATTATTTCTAATTGCATTAGGAACATTTTCTTTGTTAAAACTGAAATTAGGATCATTTCTAATTTCTTTTTTTTTGCTCCAATAATCTCGATAAGCACAGAATCCCACCCAATGATTATTTTCAAATTTTGGTAGAATATTTTTCCAAAACCAGTAGTGAAATGTATATTCGCTATAATATTTGTTTTTGGAAGAAATATTTTCGAGAGTGTTGTCCCTTAGCCATTCATTTGAAAAATTATCATTTCCAAGACCAACAGGGACATAACCCAATTTTTTCATCACGGGCAAGACTTTGTTATGTAAACATAAACAAAACATTTTTGCATTATGCATAGTTTTTATAATTATTAATTATTTCAGTTAAAGATTTAATTAAATTTTTCTTTGGTTTGAAGTTAAATTCCTTTTTAATTCTACTGATATCTATTTTTGGTTCACTGACTAGTTTATTCTGATTCTTGTATATAATTTTACAATTGGTTATTTTTTTTATTTTTTGCGCGATCTTATATAATTCAATATTTTTTCCAGAAGCTACATTGTATAATCTAGACTTTCCTTTTTTTATAATTTTAATCAAAATGTCGAGCGCTTCATTTACATAGAGAAAATCTTTTGATGATTTTTTGTTCACGAAAATATTAATTTTTTTGTTATTCAACGCGTTTCTGATGAGGGCAGGCAATAAATAAATTTGGTTTGTGAAATTATCTCCAAATAGATTAGACATTCTCACAACTTTTATTTTTTTGTTAGGTAGAGATAAACACAAACTTTCACCTGTTAATTTTAGTGAATTGTAAAAAAAATTTCTGATATTTGGATTAATTTGTATCAAACTATTTTCACTGATTTTTTTGCATGGATTTCCCAAGTATACTCTTACACTAGATAAAAATGTAAAACTGGTAAACTTATTGTTAAAGATAATTTTCGGTACAATTCCTAAGTTTGCATCATAAGATCCTTTTGGATCATTAATCCAATTATCACTACCTATGCAATAAATTATATTATGAAGATTTCTGTTAAATTTAAATTTACCTCTTTTCGGTACAAAAACGTTGTATTTTTTTTTCTTTAACAATTTTACAATATTTGTTCCCACAAATCCTTGACCAAATATAGTATATGAATTTTTCATTTTTTATTAATATAAGAAAATTTATTAACTCCAAACCTTTTTCAAGTAAAATATTATCAAAATCTTTTCTTGTTATAAAAATTATTATATTCTTTAAAGGTTATATTATTTTTATCTTTAGAAGAAACAATTGGTTTAAGCCATGGAAACACTGAATTAAAATAATCATTAATAATCTTTTTAGAACGACAAACAAACATGTTTCCTCTAACAAAAGAGATATTTTTTTTCATGTATTGTCGGAAATCATCTCTATCTTTGTCATCAAGAACATTAATTGCTTTATCTAAATTGCCGTTACCATGCCACATGTCAAAATGGAATCTTAAATTTCTTTTTGACTTTAATAAGGCAGATGGATTTCTTACTAGGGACCAAATTCCATGTTTTATCAATTTTGAAAATTTCAAATTATTCATGAAAATGTGCTCACCAAGTATTGTATCAAATTTATCCCACTCACTTGGAATTTGTGTTAAAACAACATCCTCAAATTTTGAATTTTCGGTAATTTTATTCTTATTTCCCCAAAGTTCTCTATACGAACAAAATCCAATCCAATGACCGTCTTCAATTTTAGGTAAAATATTTTTCCAAAACCAATAGTAAAAAGTATATTCTGCGTAATATTTGTTTTTATGAGAAATATTTATGAGAGTATCATCTTTCAACCATTCAGTAGAAAATTTACCACTTCCAAGACCCACGGGTACATAGCCAACTTTTTTAATTTTTGAAAGCATACTATCATGAAGACTATGGCAATAGATGGTCGCGTTATGCATATTTTTTAAAAGTATTAATTTTTTTATTAATTCTTATAGATTAAGTAAAAAATATAGTAAAATAATTATATTAATTTTCTTACTTATGAACAACGTTTTTGCAATGGTAACCTTAAAAAGTTCAAATTTTTATACAGGTTATGCATTAGAATCTTTTTTCAAATATACAAAAATGTATGATGGTGATGAATTTTTTCTAATAGATAATGATGGAAGTGAATTGGAAAATTTCTCCCTTTATAAAAAAATTAATATTATTAAAAATAAACATCCATGTGGTTTCGCTAAAAATGTTAATCAGGCTATTACTATTGCAAAAAGAAATAAAAAAAATTTAATTTTTCTAAACAACGATATTATTTTTACAAAAAATTGGTTTGAACCGTTAAAATCAAACTCCACGGATATTTCTATTCCCGTATCTAATTTTTTATTTAAGTACAAATCAGATTGCGGAGGTTTGATTCTAAAACCAACTATGAGATTTGATGAATTTAATGATAATTATGATTTATTAAACGATATTGTAAAAAAACATATAAACAAATTTTCATCTCAGAAGCAGTTTCAGTTTTTATTGATGCCTTTTTTTTGTTTTAAAATACCTTATAAAATTTTAAATGAGGTAGGATATTTTGATGAGTCTTTCATTAATGGAGCTGAGGATATCG
>Ga0187833_10004353_pt1 | contig 13881 bp, 9 predicted proteins | sample ETNtaG_37_FD_167968 | JGI IMG/M metagenome (GOLD analysis project Ga0187833, IMG submission 167968) | Marine microbial and viral communities from oxygen minimum zone, Eastern Pacific Ocean - ETNP2014_SV_400_PacBio MetaG (Illumina Assembly) | ecosystem: Environmental > Aquatic > Marine > Hypoxic... | reverse complement strand
TCTATATAGCGGCTACCTGAAGGTTGATTACATTGAAACCTATTTTTGGCAGCCTATCGGTATCTTCGGGCTACGTACAGACGGCTTAAGTTTACCTTTCGCATCAATTATCTACATTCTTTCTACGGCACTGGCGATCTACTCAATCCCATATATGCGTCATCGAATTGATGAAGAAGTACATTCACTAAATGATTCCGCAAAAAGAGAAGCCGCTGCTTCAAAACATGGTCTCTACAATGCCTTGTTCTTGATATATGCTGCTGGAATGTTAGGCACCGTATTAGCTACCAACTTGATACAGTTTTACATATTCTTTGAACTTATGCTTATCCCATCATATTTCCTTATAGCTGAATTCGGCTATGGCGACCGCGCCAAAATCTCTCTAATGTATTTTCTTTGGACACATGTAGGTGCTTTGCTGGTATTAGCTGGAATTCTCGCCACGGGTTTTCTCTCAGCAAGTTATGGAAATACTCCGCTCTCTTTTGATATGATTAGGGTTACAACAGATGGAGCGATTGTTAACAATATTTCGTCAGGTTCTGTCCCACTTGAAATCATCCGAGTCGTAACCGTTGTTATGACTATTGGGTTATTTGTTAAACTTGCTGCGTTCGGTCTTCATATATGGTTACCTTATGCCCACGCAGAAGCGCCAACACCAATTAGTGCACTTCTATCCCCTGCCATGATCGGCATAGGTGCATATGCCTTCATTCGAATCATTCTCTATATTCTTCCATCTGGATACGAATACGTAGTCCTCGGAGTCAGTGTTTGGGGCCTTATTACTATGATCTATGGTGGTATGATGGCTCTAGTTCAGGATGATGTGAAGCGTCTTCTAGCATATTCTAGTGTAAGCCAAATGGGTTACATTATTTTTGGGATAGCTGCAGCCTACTATATTGGAGTTTCAGGATCAATCTTCCAATATGTAAGTCATGGTACAGGGAAGGCAATACTTTTCATGTCCGCCGGAGCTATAATTATGCAAACCGGTGGTATTCGCAGTATAAGCCAGATGGGTGGTTTGTCTAAAAAGATGCCTTTAACAGCTATAGCCGCTCTTATAGGCTTCTTAGCGATTATCGGGGTCCCACCATTAAATGGGTTCCACTCTGAATGGATGATATTTTTCGGCTCGTTTGCTGGTGCCTTGCAGGAAGGAAACACTACCAAATTAATCATCACCGGTATAGCTCTAGCCGGCACTCCGTTAACCGCTGGTTACGCTCTTTGGACGATGCGGCGTATTTTCTTCGGTCAGCTACCTGATCATCTTAAGAATGTAAAAGAGCCTCCAATGACCATTATAGTTCCACTTCTATTCCTTGCTTTTGTAACTCTTCTCCTCGGCATTTACCCTGCTTTGTTAACTGAACGTATCTTCCCAGTTATGGAGTCTGTTTTAGGACGTTAGAGTAAATTGGCGACAGATATTTCACCTATTCTACCTTGGTTGGTCTGGATACTGCCTATGGCAGGAGCTATTCTAACTCCTGTTGTTGCTAAAGCAAGCCCAACTTTACGAAACTACATAGCTATCCTGTTCTCTTTGTTATCGGCAATCTCCGCAGCATTGCTTTTACCTTTAGTCTTCGCCGGCGAATCACTTCATAGCACTGTTGACTGGATTCCATCACTTAATATCCAAGCTGGGGTTTTAGCAGATCCACTTAGCATTCTTATGGCGAATGTCGTGGCATGGATCAGCTTCCTGATAATGATCTACAGCCTAGGTTATATGAAAGGCGAGGCTAATCTCACCCGTTATTGGTTCTTCATGAACTTCTTTATCGGCAATATGCAGCTGATAGTTCTATCCGATAACTTTCTACAACTATTCTTCGGATGGGAAGGAGTCGGTTTATGCTCTTATGCTTTGATTGGCTTTTGGCATAGCGATGAGAAGAAATATTGGGTCGGCACTCCGATAAGTGAAGGTGGGAAAACAGCTTGGAAGCGTGAACAATCATATCCACCAAGTCACGCCGGTATGAAAGCATTTGTAACTACAAGGATTGGAGACGCATCTTTCCTTATCGGACTCTTGATATTATACTTCTACTCGGGCACTTTTAGCTTCTCAGGGCTTGCTGAAGATGTTAGTTGGGCTCAAGAGCTAACCGCCGCCGGCCTTTTCATACCTGTCACACTATTGATCTTTGGTGGAGCAATAGGGAAATCCGCTCAATTCCCTCTTCAAGAATGGCTTCCGGACGCCATGGCCGGTCCTACAGCTGTCTCCGCGTTAATACACGCAGCTACTATGGTTAAAGCCGGAGTCTTCCTAATGGCACGAGTTGGCCCAATATTCTATATTGCCACAGTAGCTCTAAACCAAGTAACCCCATTTTTCGAAACATTAGCTTGGATAGGTGCGATAACCGCGTTTTTGGCGGCAACTCAAGCTCTTGTTGGCCGTGAAATAAAGAAAGTATTGGCATATTCTACAGTTTCTCAGATAGGTTACATGATGTTGGCTTTAGGTACAGCGGGTCTAGTTGCTGAAGAAACCGCGTTCGCAGGTGGTTTTACAGCTGGATTCTTCCACCTCACAAGCCATGCAATATTCAAAGCGTCACTCTTCATGGGCGCCGGTTCTCTTATCCATGTCTGTGGCAGTAAATATCTTAACGAAATGGGTGGGCTAAGAAAGGTGATGCGAATCACTTTCTTCGCAATGTTGTTAGCGGGTGCATCATTAGCTGGAATTCCTCCTCTTAGCGGATTCTGGAGTAAAGACGCTGTTCTGGCCTCTATTCTTGAAGCCTCTTCTCCATCTGCGTTACCTCTCTTTTTGATTGCTGTAGTAACGGCGATTATTACTGTGTTCTATACTTTCAGAATGCTTGGCCTCGCTTTCTTCGGCGATAGAAGCAGCTTTTTACGTAACCGCGAAAAAGATGGGCACCATCTGCATGAAGCTCCTAAAGTTATGTGGCTGCCGTACACTATTCTTGCAATCGCATCATTAGCCATTGGCTTGGTCGGTCCTTGGGCAGAAACATTCCTCCATAATTCTTTAGAGCACTATCTCGGTGAATTTGGTCTTCACACACTTGAAAAAAGCTTCAGCATAAACACATTTGCTCTTGGTGGCTCTGTTCTAGCACTTATTGTAGGCGGCGGATTAGCATATTACATATATATTGCACGACGTGTTGATCCAGCTAAAATAGTTTCCTCAAATATTATACTTCGTGGGCTTTACAGATTTCTTGAAAATAGATGGTATCTTAACACATTATTCTACGGGATCTTTGTAGATGGTAGCATTAAAACAGCTCGTGGCCTTTCAAAAAACGTTGAGTTATCAATAATCGATAAAATAAGTGGGACTACAGCTTTCGGCTCTGTGACATTCTCAAGGGCTAGTAACTGGTTCGATAGAAATATTGTTGACGGAATAATTAACAGAATCCGAACTGTTGGAGTTAAGTTATCTATAACGAGTCGTTTAATCCAAACAGGTACTACTGAAAACTACATCCTAGCTTTTACTGTCGGTATTATTATAGTGGTTCTAGTTCTGCTTATGCAGCCGGTGTTATTGATCGTTTAAGGGGTTAGATAGAAATGGAATTACCAATACTTTCTTTGATAATCTTTATCCCAATCATAGGCGCAGCATTAGTTTTTCTCCTCGGGAGATACATCAACAGAGCTGCGGAAGTTGTAACTCTTATTATAACATTAGTTATTTTAGCTCTATCCATATACATCTTCGGCGGACTTTACTCTTCTTCAGGTTCGGGCGCAGAATTTAACTTCGTTGAAGGTCCTTTCCCATGGATTAGTTCTTTCCAAGGCGTAGACTACTATCTCGGAGTAGACGGTTTAGGCGCACCTATGGTACTCATCTCTGCGTTCCTATCTGTTTTAGTGGTACTAGGCTCATGGGATTTGATAGACAAGAAGAAGCCGATTTACTATGCTTTGATCCTTCTATTTGAAGGGGCAATCATGGGTGTGTTCTTATCCCTTAATCTGATAATGTTCTACGTATTCTGGGAAGTAACTCTTATTCCTATGTTCTTTTTCATAGGCATATGGGGCGGTCCAAGGAGAAAATATGCTGCTATAAAATTTCTGCTTTTTACATATGTTGGTAGCACTGTACTGCTTTTAGGCTTTATAGGGATCTACCTATTCACATCGCCTAGTACATTTAACATTCCTGAACTTGTAGGGCAGATCCCGTTTTGGGTTCAGGTTCTGGCTACGGTGGCAACTTTCATAGGCTTTGGAGTGAAGTTACCCATGTTTCCATTCCACACTTGGCTTCCGGATGCCCATGTTGAAGCCCCTGCTCCGATAAGCGTCTTCCTTGCTGGTCTCCTCTTAAAAATGGGTGGCTATGGCTTTATAAGAATTAATATCGGTCTTCTCCCAGAAGCTTCAAGGGAGTATGCCTGGATTTTCATCACTTTCGGTATCATCACAATGTTCTATGGCGCAATAGTGGCTATGGTTCAAAAAGACCTTAAACGGATGATAGCTCTTACCAGCATAAACCATATGGGTTTTGTTCTCGTTGGAATTTTCGCTGGAATAGCTGCAACAACGAGTCAAGGCGCAGTATTTGGTATTTCAGGCGCAATCTTCCAAATGTTCAACCACGCGGCTGCTATAGGACTTCTCTTCATGCTTTCGGGATATATCCATGAAAACACCGGCACGAGAAACATCGATGAATTGAAAGGAGTGAAGATAACTATGCCTAGAACCGCTATGGTACTAGTCTTAGCATCTCTCGCAGGAATGGGTGTCCCAATTTACAGCACCTTCCTCAGCGAGTACATGGTCTTCCTCGGGGCTATATCTGCAAATATTTGGTATGCTGTTACTGTAATAATACCTGTTATCACTGTAAGCTACTTCCTATGGATGCTAAAGCGTACGATTATGACACCTGCCCCTGAAGGCGTTAAAAGACATGATCTGAAACCATTCTCAACAATAATACTGATAATGTACCTGATCCCTCTTATCATTTTGATACTGTTCCCCAATCTTCTGCTTAGTGTTGTAGACCCAATCTCAAATGTTCTCTTCAAAGCTGTAGGGGGTGCCTAAGATGGACACTCCAATCATAGTGATAGCAATAATGGGTATTAGTGGACTTCTTGTATCCTTACTTGCTATTAGCAAATCTAAAGTTTTCCAACGTGACACACCGTTTCTCATAACAACCATTATCTTACTCGCTGTTTTAGGGATTATTATATTTGGGTTAACGCCGTTTACAGATCTTACCACATCTTCTTCGCTATTCCATAACGATTTGCTAGCATCCTTCTTCGCGTTGACAGTTGTATTAGTTTCTCTATTTGTTGTGGTGTCATCTCGCGATTATATACGTGATGATCCAAATCCAGCTATATACTATGGTCTAATAATTTTTTCAACTCTGGGTATGGTGCTTTTGGCGTATTCAGTTGATCTAATTATGATCATTGTTGCGTGGGAATTAATGGGTCTGCCTACATATGTTCTCGCAGGTTTCAGAAAAAACAGTGTTCAGTCAAATGAAGCTGCTGTAAAATACTTCATCTTAGGTGCATTTTCCACTGGAATATTGTTATATGCCGTTTCTTTAATATTTGGCTTAACAGGTTCAACAAGTTTAGCGTCTATAACAAGTATGTTCGTTAACACATCTGCTTTCGGTGACCCCCTGGCGATGCTTGCTTTAGCTCTTTTCATAGCTGGATTCGGGTTAAAACTGTCCATAGTACCCTTCCATATGTGGGTACCTGATGTGTATCAAGGCGCACCTACAACTATAGGCGCCCTTCTCTCAGCTGGGACAAAGAAGGCGGGCTTTGTAGTTGTCATAAGGATCTTCATTATAGCTCTGCCGTTTTTCAGCGTAAACTGGACGACTGCTTTTGCAGTGCTCGCCTTAGCTACAATGACGCTTGGAAACGTGGCAGCATTAACACAGAAAAACATTAAGCGACTATTAGCTTACTCAAGTATAGCCCAAGCCGGCTATATTCTGATTGGTCTTGCCGTTGCTACTGGGCCAGTTAGGTCGCTTGCTCTAATAGGTGTACTATTTCACGTCTTTAACCATGCTATTATGCAATCATCAGCTTTCTTAGCTGTAGCCGCGGTGGATAAAAAGACTTCACAGACTAATGTTGAAGGTTATGCTGGCCTTTGGAAACGAATGCCCATAACATCTGTTGCGTTGACTGTCGCCCTGCTGGCTTTAGCTGGGATGCCTCCTTTGAACGGTTTCTGGAGCAAACTAATTCTGTTCACCGCTGCTATTCAAGGTGAAATGGTTTGGCTTGCAATCGCAGGTGTTCTAAACAGTGCGTTCTCGATGGGTTATTATGCTTGGGTGATAAAACGAATGTATCTAGATGAACCCGAGGATAAAAGTATGTTAACCCGGATTAAGGAGCCCCGAGCAATAGCTACGATACTTATCATCGCTACGTTGGTGATACTTATTCTCGGAATATATCCTAATCCTATATACGAATTAGCTAAGATGACCGTATCTGCTATTTAAAAAAAAAGTTAATGTTAATTTGTGCGGAGTACTGTGAATTCAGCTAACTCAATTAACATATCTTTTGCCTGTGAATCTGGTAGACTTTCTAAACATTTCTTAGCCATTGATGAATACATGACCGCTATTTTACTCAGGTGGTCTAGGGTACTTTCTCCATCTACAACTAATGCTCTGACGATTTTCTGATCATTTGACCAGTCTATTATATCATCCTGGATCTGGTAAGCTATTCCTATGTAAAGTCCGTATTCTGCTAATGTTTTAACATCTTCCTCACTTCCTCCCCCTGCTATAGCGCCAATCTTTGTCGCTCCTTGAAATAACGCAGCTGTCTTCTTAGAAATTATTTCGATGTATTCTTCCCAAGTGATGGATGGATGTTCGGAGTTTATCTTAATTTCAGTAAATTCTCCTTCACACATTCTTAAGGCTATTGTAGACAATTCCTTAGTAATTTTGCCATTTGAACTTCCAGATGCTAAGTCTAAGATAATTCCAAAAACGTAGTCTGCTGAAAGAAGTGAAGTGCTGATTCCGTACTCAATATGGAACGCTGATTTTTCCCGCCTAGATGACTCGTCATCTATTATATCGTCATGAATTATTGACTCTGTATGTAAAAGTTCAATTGCTACAGCCGCGGACATCGATTTCATCATATCTCCTCTTACTGCATCAGTGGCTAGTAAAAGCATCATTGGACGAATTCGTTTACCTCCATCAAGAGAGTATCGTAACGGTTGGTAAAATTTTGAATTTGAATATGGTCTTAACTCCTTGATTAGCGCTTCTTCAACTAATTCTGAATACCTTGATGTCTTTTGGATAAGTTTGTTAACGATCTCGATGTTTTTACTATGCACCGTTTGCACTCCTCATTATATGCTATAGTATAATTCTCGAGCTTTTTAAAATTTTCAATTAAATCTTTTAATTCTTCTTTTTTTCACTTATTTTTATATCTCTAATATTATATTTCAAATTTATCTATATGCTTTGTAACGCCAAGCAATAAGCAATCTTCAGATGCGCTAAAATAATATAAAAATAAATATCTTTTAATCCACTTAATGGTGACTAAAGCTATGGGTGTTGATAATCTAAAGAAGACCTTTATCTCTATTTCAAGAAATATCTATCGTCGTGGTTTAGTCTCTGGACGCGGCGGAAACATAAGTGTAAAATCCATTTTGGATGGTGAGATACTTATTAAGCGAAGCGGTGCAACCTTCAGAAATCTAGATGAGAATGATATATTACTGGTAAATACAAAAGGAAGAATTTTGCAGGGCAAAGATGTACCATCAAACGATCTACTTATCCATCTTGGAATATATAGTAAAAGAAACGATGTTGGCGCCATAATCCACACTCATTCTCCATATGCCACCGCATTCTCTATTATTGGCCGGCCCATCCCTTTGCTTACAATCCAAGCTAAAGACATACTGAAAAAAAACGTTTTTCTAAACGTGGACAGTTATTCACCACAATATTTGAGTGAGAAATGCAGAGAACTGTTTAATGATACTTTGTTAAAAGCTGTTCTCTTGAAATGTCATGGCGCTGTTATTGTCGGAAGAGATTTAGAAGATGCTTTCAATAACGCTGACTTACTAGAAGAAACGGCAAAAATCGCGATTTTATGCGGTAAATTAAAGGGATCTGACTAGGTGATAACAGTTGTCATCTAATGTAATATGCAATTTTGGTGCTCCGGGCGGGATTTGAACCCGCGATCAGCGACTCGATTGGCCCTCCCATCTTCTATGAGTGAGAGTAAGGCCGCTATGCTTGACCGGGCTACACCACCGGAGCGCCGATTGTAGACCATAATGCACCTTATTTTTGCATTGTGGTCTAAATCTGTTGGATAAAGCTCGCCTTATGGTTATGTAAATAACTCGCCGTGTATTGATAGTTTTCTAGTCTAAAAGGAACTTGATTTGGTTCTGTAACTCAGCTTAGCCGAGTTGGAAGTATGACGTAACCGTATTTATCTATGAAGAGTGTGAATACGTATCTGTCGATAGAAAAATGCTTCGGTATTAACTTATTCACATTGTATCATGTTTGATTATTAAATTGCACGAAGAACATTATATCTCGCAATCTGCATCATATTTATAAGAAAGATTGGTCCATTTAATCTAGTTTGAAGGGTGTATGGTAAACAGATCTAGTTATCTCATTATCTCAATTATCACTCTTTTAACCTTGATAATAGCTCAACTATCCTTTGCTCCTGCATGGAGTGAAGAGACTGTGGGCTCATCGGATGATGTAGACTACTTTACTTCTATAGCTTCAAATTCTGGCGGTCACCCTCACATTAGATATCGTGATTATTCAAATCTTGATCTGAAGTATGTTGTTGTCCCAACATCTTCACCAATTTTCACTATCAACATAATTGATTCAGATACTAGTTCTGTTTTGGAAGGTGCTGCTGTACAGGTTGACCTATCATCCGGGTCCTTCACAGACGGTTCAACTACTAAGACTAAGACTACTGGCCTTGATGGAAACACAACTTTCGAAATTATTTCGGGTTCAACTATTAGTCTTAGACAGGTCTCAAAGACTGATTATTCCACATCGACAGATACTACCCCCGTTGCAATGACCGCCGGTTTCACGGATACAGTCGGAATATCTAGAATGCTCACGACTTTTGATTTTATCTTGTCGGTCTCCCCTCAAAGTGATTCTGTTATACAAGGACAGGCAGTTGACACTATTACAGTTATTGTATCTTTGATTAGTGGTTCGACTCAAAATGTGGATCTATCACTGGCTGGTTTGCCTAGTGATGTGGGGGTTGGAACGTTTAGTAAGTCTTCTGATAATCCAACATTTTTTTCTGTTTTGCATATTGACATGTATCCAAATGCACCTCTCGGCGTTTATGAGTTAACTATCCTCGGGGTTGGAGGCGGTAAGGACCATAATGCTTTTTTTGAACTCACAGTTTCTCCGCTTCCACTTCCACCAACAATCGGAGAGGCAACAATCTTGCCAAGTCCAACCCGCATCAACCAAACTATAACAGTCTCAGTATCTGTTACACAAACAAGCGGCTCATTCATAACCGCCTCCACACTTTTCTACATGGGTGTTGGAGACTCAGCATTCACATCAGTAGTAATGACAGCATCGGGTTCAACATATTCAGGTACAATCCCAGCACAAGCCGCGGCCGGAACAGTAAGTTACTACATCAATGCAACTGACTCCGCGGATAATTCTGCAACTTCATCCACAGCGTCTATCTCAGTAACAGAAGTTCCACCAGTACGTGGCACAGTCAATGAGAACCAAGTCACAGAGAACAAACTGACAAACAGCTCTGGAAACACAGTTGCTTCAACCACAGTAGGTGAAGAGGTCTTCCTGCAAGCTCAAGTAACTAACAACGACATAACAGCTCACACAAGATGGCTCATAATGCAGGTTAAAGGTCCAGACGGTGCGGTAGTTAGCCATGGCAGTATCACTAAGACACAAGTCACAGTCGCAGCAGGCGCATCTCTAAAAACACTTGTTAACTTCACCCCGCAAACAGTCGGAACTTACACCGTAGAAGTCTTCGTCTTCACAAGCCTAGCAACCCCCATCTCCGTAGCTCCTAAAGTCACTTGGACCTTCACAGTAGGATAATCCTACTTTTGTTAAAAGGCAATTTGTAAAACTCAAATATTTTTAGTCCTTTATGTCTATTGAAAATCCAATATATGACGCCAATTTTGAGTCTTGTCAAGACCTGAATAATAGATGTACACCAGATTAATCCCTCTATTCTTGTTCAACTAATGCCAATTGTCATTCTAACTAAGAAATTTTAATCGCTTGAACCTAGATCTCATCATATAATACTTTTAACATATCAACACTATAACAGTTAACATAGCAAAAAAACAAATTAATAAAGCTCTGAAATAAACTCCTGTGGGAGCTCACTGGAGAGTATGTCGCTAGTTACGCCATACCCAGAAGGGGCCCGTAACTCAGTTTGGCAGACCACTTACAGGCTAAGAGTGACCGGCTCATAACCGGTCAGTCGAGGGTTCAAATCCCTCCGGGCCCATTTTATACTTCTATATGAGTCGGCAGTCTAGAAATTCGGTAAAATTCGAAGCTAATGATCAAACAGTTCCAATCAATCAGCTGGTTTCTCTTAAATGGTTCCGCATCCTCCCCTTTTCTATTTGGATATGGATAAGACTGTTTTTTCATCAGCTTTAAAGATTCTTATGAATTCGGAGTTCACCATGTTCGAGGACAATCTGAGTGGTGAAGAGGGCTTTTATGATTGAGATGTCTTTAGGGTCATAAGTGCTTGGATTCAGTATGTAGAGCGCCGTTATATTCGATTTAGAAAGAAGGTCTAAGGATTGAGTTAGAAACTTATGAATATTCCTGATTTTTGAACTGACCTCTGGGTCTGATAGAATATCAAATACTACTGAAAGTTCAACGTTAGGATTAGCCTTAATGGCCCTATCTATGAGGCTTAGAGTAATGTACAGTTCTCTTTTTGGTATGAGGATTACTTTGTCCAAATCGCCTTCTTTAGGGTAAGATACGAGCGGTGTCAAGTATAGGAGCTTAACTTCTGGTGATATAGCTAACTTCAGGAGACTTGGGTGGCCAGTTACCACAATAGCTAGTTTAGGTTGATCTGCTGTTTCTTCCACAAATTTCTTTATTATCTGATAATAATCACTTGAATCAACAACTTCTAGTAACATCTTCCTACCTCGAAGTTTATGATGGGTATCTCTTAATTGCTTAGAAAATTCAGACGATTCACTTCTAGGTGCTTCTTCAGATTTTGGTTCCTCAAAGAAGCTCTCAAGAAGAGTTGTCCTTGAATAAACGTACGCTGTAATTAGGAAAAAGGCTCCAGCGAGTAAGTTCCCTGCATCCTTGATTTCAAGATTGAGCGACCTGAGAAATAAGTTAAAGACAAACAGGACCACCCCTATACCACTCCAGGAGATAAAGAGCAATAAGAGCGATTTTGATACATCAGGTGAGCGGATTCTCCTGCTTCGTATTATTATCAACCTGCATGGATAGGCTAAAAAGGCGATCAAGAGGATGAAGACTCCAAATATGTACCAGTCTTGGAAAACAGAAGATATGATAATATCGCCTGGTGATCTCTCGTTAAAGACCCAGGTAAACGGCCTTAAACCCCAAGCTAATATAATTAAAAAATGTAAGTAGAATGTGTATATCAGAAGGGATTTATTCCATCTTCCTTCAATCTTGAAGAATCTAAAAAAAACCTTCATAGATAGAGCTTCCTTCCTGCCATTATGAATTGCAACAGCGCAAACTGCCAACGCCTCAAATGCTAACAGCTGGGCAGTAATCCCAACATTAATTCCTAAATCATAAATATATCCAAAGGTTATCACTCCAGATTGCCCCAAGAAAATTATTATCTCCGATTCCAAAGCCAATCTCAAGAGGAACAACACGTAGGCTAAGATGAGCGTAGCTTTTATGGGTCGAAAGTATGATCCCTTCTGCCTTAACAGTAAAACTATCGATAAAACTATGATCAATAAAGTAATTCCCTCAAGTATCGTGGTAAGACTTGGGATAACCATCTTCAATTCTTATTCATTTACAACTTCCTAATAGAGTTGCTCATTCGTAATCTTTCGCCAAATATTTTCTAGTAAATATTTAGTATTTTTCAAGAAAGTTCTCTTAACGATATATCCCATCAGATCTTAATGAAATAAATATATGTAGAAGTACATCTTCTTTCATACATACTATGCTTTATTTGCTCTTTAGAATTCTATAAACTATGATAATCGATTATGAATATAGGATTAGGTTTTTTAAGTTCAACTGGAATGCGGTTAGCTGGAATATTAATCGTTGTTTCACTTCTTTTTCCAGTTTCATTAGCTGCTGATTTCGAATCGTTCTCTATTTACGGTGAAGTAATTCCATCACAGGGCAAAGAGAGTAGTTATCAAGGCGAGTTTTATATTGGGTCCATCACACCTATCGAAGGAACATACTCCAGAGGAACCTTTAGTGCAACAATAAACTATTATTTTTGGGGTGGTTCAAGGCCGGACCATGATGTTGAAGGATCTGGTGATATCTTTGGAGTATTTGCTGTTCAGCAAGGGAAATGGATGCTCCAATTCGCGGGTGATGGTTTTAGAGGTCAGCTAGTCGGCAGTCCTTTGACCGGCTTCTCAGGATTTATTACATCTCCTGGTAATGGCTACTTGTCTCAAGTGTTCGTCTTCGGTGTTTCTGTCCAGTAAATAACTTCATCTTATCATTATTTACGTCGGTCCACAATAACCTATCGATCTCAGCTATTACCTTATTTGCCTATCTTTAATCTGTAATGGCCAATCTTATGGTCCCTATCATGTCTTCCTCAAAGTTAAATGTTCCCATAGTGGTAACCAAAATTACCTTCGGGATATTAATGGGAAACTAAAGTTGTCATATTAGCATCAGTCTTATCTTCATATAATTATATCGTCTTATTCTCTCTTTCTTATTTAGCAAAGCCTATTTACAAGTTCCTAATAGATTTGATGTGAAAATGCGGTTGAAAATATCATCCAAAAACTTATTATTTCTTAAAGTTTATCTTGGTCAATACAAAGTAGGGTTGGTGCGTAATTATTGATTTTACCTCTTCAATTAGGATTCGAAAGTCTGTTAACCTTCATACCAATATTGATTTGTTGCGCTTTAATGCCAATGCTTCAAAAACGAGGCCAAGGTGGACGAGCAAGCGGACCACTCGAAACAGATGTATCCTTTGTTAAAACACCAATTGAGGAAACATACAAAGAAATAATAAATCTTACCGAAGATTGGACCATCGAAAAAGAACCGGACAAACCAGCCACCCCAACTGGTCTTGGTCTAGGCGGCCTTTTCGGAGCAAAACCTCGGTCTTCAGCTTTTCAAACAATGCAAGAAATAGACCCGCGGCTTCTTAAATTAGAAAGCAGAGTAGAGGGTCAAGTTACTTTTGAACTCACCCAAGCTGATCGAGGTGGAACCTCATTATCCATATCATTTAGCCCACAATCAAAGTCACGCATAGAGACATTAAAGGCACATCTACCACTGCATGAACAAGGAATGAAAGTATGTTCATCTTGTGAACGTGGGTTGCTCAACGAATTCACCCACTGCCCATATTGTGGGCAGAAACAAGATGAAACTTAATGCGTAATGATTGGCGATCATTATTTGCACATAGACATTGGTTTACATTAAAAGTTGGAAATTACAGTTTTAGATTCTGCTCTAGATGCTCTGGCCTAATTATAGGCATA
>Ga0187833_10004350_pt1 | contig 13888 bp, 13 predicted proteins | sample ETNtaG_37_FD_167968 | JGI IMG/M metagenome (GOLD analysis project Ga0187833, IMG submission 167968) | Marine microbial and viral communities from oxygen minimum zone, Eastern Pacific Ocean - ETNP2014_SV_400_PacBio MetaG (Illumina Assembly) | ecosystem: Environmental > Aquatic > Marine > Hypoxic... | reverse complement strand
TTTAATTGAAAAAAGCACAAAGATATTTAATCAAAAAAAAGGGAACAAAAGTTACTTAACAGAAGAAAAAGTTACTAGAAAATTTGCCTTTGTATCTGTTGTTTCTGAAAGAACAATAAAAAAAGGCGAAAGATTAACAAGAAATAATCTTTGGGTAAGAAAGCCTGGGACTGGAGATTTTTCAGGTAAAGATTTGAAATTTCTTTATGGCAAAAAATCGTCAAAAGATATCAGAAAAAATACTCAAATAAAAAAACATCATATATCCTAAATACTAAACAAATGAAAAATTTAAAAAGAACTAACTATTTAAGTTTGCCGGAGAGGGTGGTATTTTGCAAAAAATGCGTGATTTCCAATCAAAGGCCTTCTTCGGTTATTGAATTTAAAAATAAGGAAGAACAAGCTAAGCCCACAATCAATTTTGATAATGAAGGTATTTGTAGTGCCTGTAGATACCAAGAGATTAAAGAAAAAATAAATTGGACGGAAAGAGAAAAAGAATTAATAAAGCTATGCGATAAATACAGAAGTAAGACTGGGGATTATGATTGCGTAGTACCGGGCAGCGGAGGAAAGGATAGTGGTTTTACTGCCCATGTTCTAAAATACAAATATGACATGAATCCTTTAACAGTTACATGGGCGCCTCACAAATATACGGATACAGGGTGGAAAAATTTAGAAAACTGGATGCATGTAGGTGGACTAGACAATTTTCTCTTCACGCCTAATGGAAAATTACACAGTTATTTAACAAGAATAGCCTTCTTAAATTTATTACATCCGTTTCAACCCTTCATAATCGGTCAAAGAATGATAGGGCCGAAAATAGCCAGTCAATTCAAAATTAAATTAGTCTTTTATGGAGAAAATCAAGCTGAATATGGAAATAACCTGGATGATAATTTCAAAAAAAATATGGATCAAAGTTTTTTTTCTTATAGTAATTTAGATGAACTTTCTTTTGGAGGAGAAAAAATAAAAGATATTTTAAAAAATTCTCAATTTAAATTATCAGACTTTAAATCTTATTTGCCCCTTGACAAAAAATCGGCAAATAATACAGAAATAAATTACCAGTATTTGGGCTACTACCTTAAGTGGGACCCACAAGAGTGTTTTTATTATGCTAGCAAAAACACAGGATTTAAGCCTAATACCGAAAGAACCGAGGGAAGTTATTCAAAATATTCAAGCATTGATGATAAAATAGACAATTTTCATTACTACACTACACTAATAAAATTCGGCATTGGAAGAGCAACAAGTGATGCCGCTCAAGAAATCAGAAATAAAAAAATAACAAGAGAAGAAGGTGTAGTTTTAGTTAAGAAATTTGATCATGAATTTCCAAAAAAGTATTTTGGAGATTTTTTAGAATACATTAATATAACTGAATCTCAATTTTTTGAAACTATAGATAAATTTAGGTCACCTCATTTATGGATAAAAAAAAATAATTTATGGGAATTAAAAAATAAAATATGAGAAAATTAATTAAAAAAAAAAAAATTGTTTTTGTTACAGGAACTCGTGCAGATTATGGAAAACTTAAAAGCATAATAAAAATTATGCAGAATAGTAAGAAATTTACTCCGATACTATATATAACTGGTATGCATAATTTAAAGTCATATGGAAGCACTTATACGGAGATAGAAAAAGATAAAATTAAAAATAGGTTTAGATATCCTAATCAAATTCCTGGCGACGGTATGGATATAATTGTTTCAAAAACTATTGTTGGATTTTCAAAGTTTGCAAAAAAAATTGTGCCTGATTTAATAGTTATACATGGTGATAGAATCGAACCTTTGGCTTGTGCGATAGTTGGAAGTTTGAATAATATTTTAGTCGCTCACATTGAGGGAGGTGAGGTTTCTGGTACAATTGATGAAATACTTCGTCACTCTATTTCAAAACTTTCTCACATACATTTCGTATCAAATTTAAAAGCAAAAAAAAGGTTAATTCAAATGGGAGAATTGGCAAAAAATATTTATATAATAGGCTCACCTGATATTGATTTGATGTTGTCGCAGGCAATTCCAAAATTTAGTGAAGTAAAAAAAAGATATAAAATAAATTTTAATAAATATGGAATAGTATTATTTCATCCAATAGTCACCACGTATAAAAAAAATGAGAATAAAGAAAATTCTGAGATATTAGTGAATGCGATAAACAAATCTAGATTTAATTATGTGGTTATACATCCTAATAATGACAGAGGATCAGATATCATTATTAAAAGTTATTCAAAATTGAAACATAAAAAAAATATAAAGCTATTTCCTTCCCTTAGATTTGAATACTTTCTGACTCTGCTAAAAAATTCAAATTTCATAATAGGAAATTCAAGCGCTGGAATAAGAGAGGCACCATATTATGGAACTCCTACTATAAATTTAGGTAATAGGCAGCACAAAAGATCATCATCAAGAAATATATTCAATTTAGATTTTGACGCAAAAAAAATTCATAAACTAATAAATCAATTAACAAAATCAAAAATTAAAATGAAAAAGATAAAAGAATTTGGTTATGGAAACTCTAACAAAAAGTTTATTAAAATAATATCAAAAAAAAACTTTTGGGAAACAAGCAATCAAAAATACTTTAAGGATTACAACAAATGAAAAGAAAAAAAATACTTGCAATTATTTTAGCCAGAAAAGGAAGCAAGGGTATTAAAAATAAAAATTTGAAAATATTAAAAAATAGAAAATTAGTTTATTGGCCCATTAAAGCAGCAAAAAACTCAAAATATGTTGATAAGATAATTGTTTCAACGGACTGTAAAATAATCCGTAAAACTGCAATAGATTATGGTGCTGAAGCACCTTTCCTGAGACCAAAAAAATTTGCCCAGGATAATTCATCATCATACGACGCGGTCAAACATTGCATTAAATATTTAAGAAAACAAAAATTGTTATTTGATTTTTTTGTACTGTTAGAGCCTACTTCTCCACTTACAGTATCTCAAGATTTGGACAAAGCGTTTTTAAAATTTTTCAAATCTAAAAATGCAAAATCTCTTGTAAGCGTGTCTAAAGCTGAAGCTTCTCATCCAGTATTTTTGTCTAAAATCTTAAAAAAAAGTGGATTTTTAAAACCTTTATGTGTAAAAAAATTTAAGTTTATAAGAAGACAAGATCTTAAAAAAATATATTTTTTTGATGGCTCTTTATATATTTCAAATATTGATTTTTACCTTAAAAGAAAAACATTTAATCATGAGAAAACAATTCCTTACGTGATGCCTAAATGGAAATCTTTGGAAATAGACCAAATAAGTGATTTAATTTGTGCAAGAGCTTTGAAAGAAAATGAAGAAAAATATCAAAATCAATAAAGGGCAAAAATTATTAAAATTTGCCAAGAAGATCATTCCTGGGGGGAATCAACTCCTGTCTAAAAGAAGTGAAATTTTTCTACCAAAATTATGGCCCACTTATTATAAAAAGGCCAAAGGCTGTAAAATATGGGATTTAAGCAATAAACCTTATTACGATTTTGCAGGCATGGGTGTTACGACTTGCATACTAGGTTACGCAGATAGAGACGTGAATAATGCTGTTCGAAAAGCTCTAAATAATGCATCAATGACCACATTAAACTCTTATGAGGAAGTGGAACTTGCTGAAAAATTAATTAATCTGCACAAATGGCCTGATCAAGTTCGTTTTGCAAGAACTGGTGGGGAGGCATGTTCTATTGCAATTAGATTGGCAAGAGCAGCAAGCGGAAGAGATAAAGTTTTATTTTGCGGATACCACGGTTGGCATGATTGGTATTTGTCAGCAAATATAAAAGGGAAAAATTTAGACAATCAATTGTTACCTGGACTCAAAAGCAAGGGTGTGCCTAGGGCGCTGGAAAATAGCGCATATCCTTTCAATGTAAACGACATTAATTCTTTTAAAAAAGCTGTAAATAAATTTCATAATAAAGTAGGGGCTGTAATTATGGAACCAGTCAGGTCAGAAAAAACTGATTTGAAATTTTTAAAAGAGGTTAGGAGCATTACCAAAAAAATTGGTGCTGTTTTTATTTTTGATGAAATTACAGCAGGGTTTCGAGAGACTATCGGGGGCTATCATTTGAAATTCAAAATCAAACCAGATGTAGCCATACTATCCAAAGCAATGTCCAATGGTTATCCATCGTCGGCTATTATTGGAGTAAAATCTGTTATGGATCAAGCTCAGGATACTTTTGTGAGTTCATGCATGTGGACTGAAAGAATAGGATTCGTTGCTGCTTTGGCAACAATTAAAAAAATTGAAAAATATAATGTAATCAAAGATCTAATTTATTACGGGAATAAAATAAAAAAAGGCTGGCAAGAGGCAGCAGATGTTGCAAATTTAAATATAAAAATTTCTGGCATACACCCAATTCCTGAGCTGAAATTTGATTACAAAAATTCTGATGAAATTTCGACATTTTTTATTCAAGAAATGATGAAAAGAGGCTATTTAGCAAACACAAGACTAGGCACTACATTTGTGTATACTGATAAAATTGTAAATAATTATTTATCCAATGTTGGAGATGTTTTCGAAAAAATTGGTAGGTTTATAATAGAAAAAAAGAAATTACCACTAATTGGGCCAGTCAGACATACAACTTTTAACCGACTTATATAAATATAAGTTATTAGATGAGCAAAACATTAATTTAATGATTTACTTAAGACAACTCGATCCTGCCAAAGATATTGGGTTTAAATATAAAAAATGGATGAATGATAAAGAAGTTCACAAATATACTGAGCAAAAGTATAAGAAGCACTCATTAAAAGATATCAAAGATTTTGTAATTAAAAAAAATAAATCTAAAAACGAATTTTTATATGGAATTTTTTTAAAAAAAACTAAATCCCATATTGGAAATATTAAACTAGGTCTAATTAATTTTGAACATAAATTTGCTGAAATTTCATATTTTTTAGGTGAAAAAGAATTATGGGGTAAAGGATACATTACAAAAGCAATTAAAGAAATTATTAAAATAGCAAGAAAAAAAAAATTAAAAAAATTGAAAGCAGGATTATATGAAATGAATATAGGTTCAAAAAAGGTTTTAGAAAAAAATGGTTTTATTAAAGAAGCAACTTTAAGATCTGAGATTAGTTACAGAAACAAGCGCTATAAATTTTATATTTTTGGCAAAATTCTCTAAAAAATTTTTTATAATGGAAAATATTTAAAATGAAAGTTTTAAAAAGTATTATGCTTTATCTAAAAATTGTTCTGTACGCAAAAAAAAAATTATTCAAACCAGAAAAAAAAGATATTCTTATTTTTGACTCTGACTTATCAGATTATTTACTAAAATATTTTAATCGCGAGGATGTACATGTTCTTGACGTACGCTATAGACAAAAACCGGGTCAAAAGATCAATCTTTACGTTATATTAAAAATGATTCTTACCCTAAAATTTTCATCTACCGATTATTTTAAATATTATATTGGTCTTGTTGAACCAAAAATTATCATCACAATGATTGATAATAACAAAACTTTCTATAAATTAAAAAAATTGTATCCAAAGGCAAAGACTATTTTAGTTCAAAACGCCTACAGAACTGCAGAAAAAACCGATATTTTAAGTCAAACAAAAGAATTGAAAAAAGACCCTTCCCTATTTTGTGATTTTATTCTGGTATTCAATAATTATATAGGTGAACTCTATAAGGAATTTTTAAGGGGTGAAGTGATTTCAATAGGGTCATTTAGATCAAATTTTAATAAAAAACAAAATAAAAAAAAAAAATATGAAATTCTATTTATATCTATATTTAGAAACCACCTTCCTTTAAAAGAAGAAGATTTTAAATTACTAAAAACTATCAATAATTATTTTTCAAAAAATGATAAAAAATTGTATGTGCTTGGCAATATGATTCTCAACTCTGATAAAGAAAAGATGTTTTATAATAGTGTTTTAAAAGATACAAACCATATTTTTATTCCCAGAGAAGTATCAAGACCAACTTACGACATTGTGGACCAATCAGAAATAATAATAACAGTGGAGTCGACTTTGGGATACGAAGCATTAGCAAGAAAAAATAAAGTAGCATATTTTTCTATAAGAGGTAAATCTTACCCTGAAAATACTGCTGCTTTTGGTTGGCCAGCAAAAAAAAATCCAAGAGGCCCTTTTTGGGTTAACTCAACAGAATACGCAGAGTTTGGAAAATTAATTGAATATCTAAATAATCTTAGGCTAGATGAGTATCTAAAAATCTATAATGAGAATGCTAGTGATCTTATGGAACATGATGAAGATAACACAAAATTTATTTCGTTAATGAAAGATTTAAAAATTCCATTAAATCAAAAACTATAATAAAAATGTTAATTAAAAATTTATACAATAAGTTTAATTATCTTTTCTCAAAAAAACAAAAAATTGGATTTGTTTTTTTCTTTTTCTTGTCTTTGGTTGGTATGTTGCTCGAATTGCTGGGAATAGGCTTGGTTTTACCATTCTTAGAGATACTCACAAGGAGCGAAGATAATTTAGGCTATAGCCAATATTTTAAGATAATCAATATTGAGATCATCTCTAATGAGCAATTAATACTTTATTCAATTTTGTTTTTGCTGAGTATTTTTACGCTTAAAGCTATATTCCTTACATTTGTATCATACAAACAATCTCAATTTTTATTAGATTTAAAAACAGAAGTAACAGATAAGTTATTTAGAATTTATTTGAAAAAGCCTTATAGTTTTCATCTAAAAAATAATTCTGCACAGCTTATAAGGAATTTAAATGACTCAACTCAAATTATGGTGATGTCTAGAGGCGCCCTCATGTTATTAACAGAGATTGTAGTTTTAATTGGAGTATTTGTCTTATTATTATTAATAAAACCCATATTAACTTTAGCGACTATAACAAGTTTAGGAGTCTTAGGTTTTGTTTTTCACAAAAATATTCAAACAAAAGCTTCTAAGTGGGGAGAGGACAGAAAATATCATGAAGGATATAAAATGATGCATTTACAACAAGGATTTGGCGCCGTAAAAGAAATAAAGATTTCGGGCAAAGAAGAAACATTTATAAATTATTTTTCAGATCACAATAAGTCTTCAAATTCATCTCAGTTCAAACAAGACTTTGTACTGAGCTTGCCAAGAGTATGGTTTGAGTGGCTAACAATGCTAGCAATGCTTATAATTTTATTTGTTCTATTGAAATTTGATAGAAATCTATCAGTGGTTATACCGGTTTTGGGATTATTTGTAGCCGCAGCATTTAGACTTGTGCCTTCCGTTACAAGAATTATGAATAGCATGCAATTAATTCGTTTCAGCTATCCATCGGTTGTACCTTACTTGGATGAATTTAATTCAGATAAAGTTAACAGTAATATAAATAAAAGAGTTGAAGATAAAATCACTTTTAAGAATAAGATAGAATTTAGAGAAATTGGCTTTAAATTTCAAAATAGCAACGAAGAGGTTTTTTCAAAAATAAATTTAGAATTACAAAAAGGGTCTTTTATTGGGCTTATTGGAGAAAGTGGAGTTGGAAAAACAACCCTTCTAAATCTTTTTCTAGGCTTGTTAGATCCTTCATCTGGAGAGATTTTAGTAGATGGAAAAAATATTAATAGAGGTCTAAGAAACTGGCAAAAATTAATCGGTTTTGTACCTCAGAACATATACTTGAGCGATGACACTTTAAGAAAAAATATTGCTTTCGGAGTAGAAGAAAAAAATATTGACGAGAAAAAGATAGTTAATTGTTTAAAAATTTCTCGTTTGTATGATTTTGTCAATAAACTTAAAGATGGAATAAATATTAAAGCTGGTGAATTGGGAGATAGATTTTCTGGTGGCCAGAAACAAAGAGTTGGCATAGCAAGAGCGTTTTATTATGATCCGGATATTTTAATTTTTGATGAATTTACTAGTTCTTTAGATGCTGAAACAGAAAAGAAAATAATTGATGAAGTAAGTTCACTACAAGGAAAAAAAACAATTGTTATGATCTCCCATAGTTCATCAGCACTTTATAAATGTGAAAAAATTTATAAATTAAATAAAAATATTCTTAAGATGCAAAATAAAAATAATCAAATTAAAATTTAAAAATTATGAAAAAAAATAAGATTATTAAATGGAAAGTAAAAAAGAGCATACTTAAAACAGGCGATTATAAATTAAATAATCATATTGCTTCAAAAATTTCAAAAAAAGGATTTAAGAAGATTATAAAACATTACACCGATATTACACCTCAAAATATAAAAAAAATTTTAAAAAAAAATAAAAAATTTTGGGCCAGCTTCAAGGGTGAAGGTGTTGATTTAGGTGGAGGAGTTGGCTGTGTTTCAAGTGTAGTAGCACAGAGTCCTGAAAATAAAAAAATATATTGTTTGGATGCAGTAGAGAATGCTGTAAAAAAATGTCACCCAATTGTGAAAAATGAAATTCTAAAAAAAAATGCCCACAAAGTAATTTCTGTTATAGGAGATTTTGATAACATTAATTTACCTACATCAAGTGTTGACTTTTGTTTTGCGTGGGAATCTCTACATCACTCAAATAATGTAACAAAAACTCTTAAGGAGGCAAAAAGAATTACAAAAAATAATGGTAAAATTTTAATAATTGATAGAGCGCATAAAAATAGCACCTCTAATAAAGAAATAAGAAGAATGCTCAATGTTGTTTATTCACAAGATTTTTTAAAAAGGAATTGGTTACCTCAAAATAAGATTTTTACAAGAAAACAAAATGGAGAACATGAGTATAGGTTTAAAGAATGGAAAAAGTTCTTTAAGAATGCGAAACTTAACATTTTAGAATCATTTATTTTAAAAGAAAAAGTAAAAAAAAACAAAAACTATAAAAATGATGAAGGATTAAAAGAATATTTTGTAAACTTTAAGTTCGGAGGATTTGAAAAGAAAAAAGTTATGTACTTGTTAGGAGTTGTTAAATAAATGAAACTCATAGCTAGATTTGATAATAAAAATAATAATTTAGTAAGCAATATAACACTATCCTAAATGAAAGTATTACTACTAAATCCTGGAAGAAGAGATTATTTAGTTCAATATTTTTTAGATCTTTCTAACAAGTTTAAAATGAAAATTTATATTATTGACCCTGATATAAATATACCAAGTTTTAAAGTCTCAAATAAAACAAAAAATTTTATATGCCCTAAATCAAAAAATAAAAGATTCATCCCCTTTTTAAAAAATTTAATTAAGAAAGAAAATATTAATGTTATATTTCCTTTATCCGAATACGAATTAAAAAAAATATCTAAAGAAAAAAATTTTTTTAAAAAAAAAGGAATTGAAATAATTGTTTCTGATCAAAAAATAATAGACATTTGTCAAAATAAATTAAAAACTTATAATTTTTTAAAAAAAATTAAGATTAAATATCCTGAATTAATTAAATTTAATGATTTAAAAAAAAAATTGCCAGCTATTGGAAAAGAGGTAAAAGGTAATTCAAGCAAAAATCAAATTATCATAAATACAAGGGATCAAATTCCGAAAAAAAAAAATAAGCTTTTTTTTCAAAAATATATTAGATCTGACGAGTATGGTATGGATATTTTGAATGATTTAAATGGTAACTTTGTCCATACTTGCATTAAAAAAAAATATCAAATTAGAGCAGGAGATACAGATAAAGCTAAAATTATTAATCCTAAAAAATTTTTATGGTTAGCTAAAAAAATAAGCTCATCATTAAAACACGTTGGTAATTTAGATATAGATTTTATTTGCAAAAATAGAAAAGTTTATATTCTTGACTTTAATGCTAGATTTGGTGGCGGTTATCCGTTTACTCACGTATATGGTTACAATTATATTGAGAGAATTTTAGAATTAATAAAAAAAAGAAAAAAACTCACAAAATTTAAAAAATACAGCAATAACAAAAATTTATTTTCTAAAGGGATAACTATCTATAAACATTAAAAATGAAAAAAACATACATAATTGCTGAGGTAGGACCGAACCATCAAGGCTCAGTCAAAATAGCATTAAAATTTATCAAAAAACTATCAAAAATTGGTGTTAATGCTGTAAAATTTCAAATAGGAATCGCTAACGAGCATTATTCTAAAGACTCTTTTAAACCAAATTATCAGAAAATAAATAGTAGATCAAAGAGTATAATATTAGATGCGAAAAAAAGATTATTAAAGCTGAGTGACCACATAAAACTTTATAAGGAATGCAAAAAGAACAAAGTTGATTATATTTGTTCTGCTTTTGATTTAAAAAGTTTAGAGTTTTTATATAAAAATACTAAGTTTCCATTTTTTAAGATTCCATCTGGAGAAATATTATCAATAGATACCCTAAAATTTATTTCAGAAAAAAGACTCCCGATTATCCTATCTACTGGAATGGCGAGTGTTCATGAAATTAAAAGAACAGTAAAATTTTTAAATAAAAAAGAAAAAAAAAATATATATTTGCTTCACTGTGTGAGCGATTATCCAACAAAAAATAAAAGTTTAAATTTGAACTTTATTAAAAAATTAAAAAAAATTTTTAAGTACCCAGTTGGTTTATCTGATCATTCAACAGGTCTTCTAGCTCCTATAGCTGCCGTTTCATTAGGGGCTTCTATCATCGAAAAACACGTTACTTTTAATAAAAAGACTAAAGGACCAGATCATAAGACTTCTTTGACAATCAATGAATTTGAAGAAATGGTTAATTTGATACGTTCTACAGAAGAGGTTTTAGGTAAAACAAAAAAAATTTTTTCTAAGGGTGAAAGACAAAATGCTCTAGCAGTAAGAAAAAGCTGCGTATCTTCTAAAAATATTTATAAAGGAGATAAAATCTCTAGAAAATTTATTTCTTTTAAAAGACCTGGAACAGGTGTCTCTCCTTTTTTACTCTTTAAATTTTTAAATAAAAAAGCAAAAAAATTCATTCCAAAAGACAAAATTTTAAAATTAAATGATTTTAAGTAAACTTAAAAAACTTAAGAGTTTATTTTGAGAATTATAGCTAGATTAGATATAAAAAATTCAAATTTGATAAAAAGTATCAATTTTGAAGGATTAAAAGTCCTAGGAAATCCAAATACATTTGCAAAAAAATACTATGAAGAAGGTGCAGATGAATTAATATTTATGGATCTTGTAGCAAGTCTTTACAATAGAAATAGTTTACACGATATTATTAAAAAGGCATCAGAAAATATTTTTATACCTTTTACTGTAGGCGGAGGTATCAGAACAATAGATGACGCTTTAAAAATATTTGACTCAGGAGCAGATAAAATAGCTGTAAATACTGCAGCAATAAAAAACCCGAAATTAATAAATAATTTAGCTAAGAGATTTGGTTCCCAAGCGATAGTTGTATCAATAGAAGCAAAAAAGCAAAATGATATGTGGGAAGCATATATCGAGTCAGGTAGAGAACATACTGGTATAAACGTTGAAAACTGGGTGAAGAAAGCTTCCGATTTAGGAGCTGGTGAAATTTTAATTACATCTGTTGACCGAGAAGGAACGAATAAAGGTTTTGACACGGAATTGCTTAAATTAATAACAAATAAAACGAATTTACCTGTTATAGCTAGCGGTGGTTTTGGTAAATTAAATGATATTAAAGAAGCAATAATTGACTCAAAAGTAGATGCTATAGCAATAGCAGACGCAATTCACTATAATAAGTTCAATATAAAAGATATTAGAAGCGAAGCCTTAAATTTAAATTTACAAGTTAGAAAATTTAATCAATGAGAAAAATTTCTGTTTTAAACTATGGATGCGGCAATCTTTTAAGCATTGGAAGATCAATCAAACAAGTCGGTTATGATGTAGAAATTATTGAAAATAAAGAGGAAATTGAAAAAGCTGAATTTTTAGTTTTACCCGGTGTTGGTGCTTTTAATAATGCCATGGGTTTATTAAAAAAGAAAAATTTAATTGAGACAGTTAAGAATTATACGCTAGTTAGAAAAAAACCGATTTTGGGAATTTGTCTTGGCATGCAATTATTTTTTTCAAATAGTAAAGAAATGGGTGATCATGAAGGTTTAAACTTTATTAGTGGCGAGGTTGTAGCTATGAAAAGCTTAAGTAAAATGAAAGATATTAAATCACCACAAATAAATTGGAACGAGTTAAAAGTACACAAGGATTTAGGGAAAATCATAAATAAAGAACTAAACAACAGGAGCTTCTATTTTGTACATTCATATATGGCTAATTTAAAAGATAATAAAAATTTAATTGCTTACTGTAATTATTATGACTTAAGTGTACCTGCGATAGTTCAATCAGATAATGTTTTTGGTTGTCAGTTTCACCCCGAAAAAAGTGGAAAAAATGGTCTTAAATTACTCGAAAATATTTTAAAAAATTTATGAAATTAATTGGTCTAGTAGGATACAAAAACAAAGAAATTTTAAATTTTAAAAAGAAATTTAAAAAATTCAAATTTTTAAATATAAACGACAAAAATTTTTATAATAATGAAAACACCAACATTGATGCATTAATTGTACTATTTGAGTATCCCATTAAAAATTCTTTATCTAAGTTTTTATCAGAAAAATTTAAATTATTTAAAAAATTAAAGTGGTTTCATTTGTCGAGAGCAGGCATAGATGAATGCATACCATTTATGAAAAATTACAAGTTTAAATTCACTTCAGGAAAAAAAATTCAAGGGCCTAATGTTTCTGAACACTGTGTTGCCCTTTTATTATTGTTAACAAGATCAATTTTTGCAATGGATAAAAGCAAAGATTATTTAAGACCAACTGAAATTTTAAATAAAAAAATATTAATCACAGGTTTAGGTGGTATAGGTTTAGAAATTGCAAAAAAATTATCAGCTTTTGGAGCGAAAATTTACTCTGTAAATGACACTAAAGTTAATAAAAGATTTGTTATTAAAAACTACAAATTAAGCAATGTAAAAAAAGTAATAAATAATTTTGATATAGTTATAAATGCTTTGCCTTTGACCTCAATAACAAAAAACTTTTTTGATGACAAAATATTTAAAAATATGAAAAAAAATTCCTATTTTATAAATGTATCAAGAGATCAAACAATAAATATTAAAGATTTGAAAAAAATTTTAAAAAAGAAAAAATTTGCAGGAGTAGGAATAGATAATACTGGCTCATTTAAGATGAAAAAAAAAATTTATTACAACTCAAAAACGAACTTCATTTTGACAGATCATCAAGCTGGTGTATCCACAAATTTATCAAGACGAAAAGAACTTATATATAATAATATTAACAATTATTATTATGGAAAAAAATTAAGATATTTAGTATCAAAAAATAAAGAGTATTAATGAAATTAATTGATCAAACTAAAAAATCATATGAGTTTACTTATGCAAATGGATATGACAAATCTTATCCAAGTTTAGAAGTAGTTAGGCTAGAAAATCTATTTTTTAACAATTTAAAGGGGAGTGTGCTAGATTTTGGCTGTGGACCAGGCACTAATGGAATTCACTTTTTAAAAAAAGGATATACAGTTACTTTTTGTGATATTTCAGAAAATGCATTAAAAAAACTTAGAAAAAAACTAAAATCTTTAAAAGTTAAAAAAAATTATAAAATTATCAATTTAAGTAAAAATAAAAAATTTCTTAAAACAAAAAAAAAATTATTTGATTACATAATTTGTTTTTCAGTATTTAATAACTTAGGTGATCGAAAAAATGCAGAGCAATTTATAAAATTTTTTTATAATATTTTAAAATTTAATGGAAAAATTATTATTGACTCAAATTTAAAGGGTAAACACAACTATAAGTTAGTAAATAGGAAAAAGAATTTATATACCACAAACCCAAATAATAATTTTAAGCTCAAAATGTATTTTCCAAC
>Ga0187833_10004348_pt1 | contig 13891 bp, 19 predicted proteins | sample ETNtaG_37_FD_167968 | JGI IMG/M metagenome (GOLD analysis project Ga0187833, IMG submission 167968) | Marine microbial and viral communities from oxygen minimum zone, Eastern Pacific Ocean - ETNP2014_SV_400_PacBio MetaG (Illumina Assembly) | ecosystem: Environmental > Aquatic > Marine > Hypoxic... | reverse complement strand
TAAATGTGCTTTTACACTTTTTAAATCACCATAATCAACTACAAAACCTTCTTTTGTGAAAGTTTTACAGCCAAATAAAAAGTGGAAACTTCTGCTGTACCCATGAATTACATGACAGTTGCCATCATGTCTAAATTGTCTATGGGCACAAGGAAAGTTATAAAAACTTTTAGTGGAAGTAAAACATTCTTCCGTTACATTATCAAAATCATCATCAGCCATTAGTGTAATCTCTTTCCGTCGATACCTAGTTCATTTGCTTTAGTACGTATCGATTCAGTTAAGTCGTTTGGTATATTTAATTCACCATCAAGTATAGATTTTAAAAAGTGAACAAATATAGTAAATTCTGGTCTTTTTGTTACTGTCTCTGGATCAATGTTATATTTTTCCATTGCATTTAACATCGATTCAGTGACATCAACTAAACAAGTAATTGATTTTTTATGTTTTTCAAAATGCATAGTATAATTTTATACTTTATTTAGATTTTGTCAACTGTTTATTAATAAATCTTGCCATACCATCGTAAGTTTCTTGGAAAACGTTGGCGTGTTGTTTCCATTCTTTTGGCATTTCCCAACGATCATGATTTACCACAATCCATCTAACATCAGGATCCGAATATCCTATTAATTTATGGAATTGATATACCCAATAACTAGGATCAACAGGTCTTTTAATATATTCATATCCTTTTGTGTGTTTATACATATTGTTGACCTTGCTTTTTTCAAGTGGATGTAAATCAAAACCAAGCATGAATATTGCTTTTGGTTTAAAGTCGAGTGCTACAACACCTGCGTATGGTCCTGTGCCCCAATGAAATGGTTCATCCTTTCTTTGGTCACCCGAATAAGGCAAGTCTGGTAATTTTTTTACATTTGGCCACATAGCAAATTGCTGATACCATTTATCTCTGGTATAAATTGTTATTCCTTTGCCACAAGTATTTGCCGCCTCTTGGCACATATGTTTGTCACAACATATTAGGTACTCACACACGTAATCTCTGAATATTGCATTACATCCTACTACTGTAGAAAACTGTTTAAGTGGTGAAATGTCAAAACCACGTCTACTCTCGCCATTTCCTATAATACTTACATACTTCGTCATATTGTTATTTAAACACCTTAATAGACAGCATTAGAGCAACGTACACGCATGGTAAAGGTTGGTGATGTATCAAAGTACTCATGGATTTTTGGGGTGTCCTTTTGGATAATTTATTGCAGGGGTTTCAATACCCCATGGATTATCAACAGTACCATACACTTCTTCTTCAATTTCTTCTCGTGTTCTACCGGAATCATTCCATAAATCATGATGCATCCAAATCATGTCTACAAACGGTTCTTCTTGTTGCTTTTTTTTACGTTTCTTCTTCCTTGGCATTCATAGTAATTATTCTTCATTTACTATGTGCCATACAGTTTTGTATCTATCCCAAGCCTTTTGTAGTGTAGGGTATTTCCGTCTTAGTGCAACTGCATTTTCTCCAATCATTTCGTTTTCAATATAAGCAGTTTCAATATCTTTTGCTAATTGTGTCTGTGAAACCATTTTGCCCCTTTTTCCATTTTTCTTTTGTACATAAACAGTTTCTCCGCCATCTGGTGAAACAAATACTACACCTTTTGGAACGTCTTTAACATTTACTGGAAATCTGGCTCCCACCTGTTTCTATTCATTTTTTACCTTTATGTTTTTTCTTTTTCTGTGGTCGTGGCATATTATAATTAAACCCAAATTCGTCGTCCATAGGATTGTTAGTGTCTCTGTGTTCATTCTCTCTTAGATGTTCGGATATCTCAGATATCCTTGTCCATGCCTGATCGTCAGTGTCTTTGTGTTTATATTTTCTGCGTTTCATTACTTTTTTTCTCATAGTAAAAAGAAAGATTGTATATTATCATATTGTTTCATTTTTTCTAGTACTTTATCGTTATTTAATTCTGTTTCGAGTTTTGCTATTTCCACTTTTCCAGTTGTTAATTTTTTACTATCTATAGGATACCCCTTTGATTCAATATATTCTTTATTATTTTCAATATATGTTTTATATACTTGCTCTTTTAAGACTACTGTTTCTTCTTCATTGTCATCATTAAAATATGCAATACAATCGGCGCTATAATGTAAGTTAGGAACCAAATCATGATGATCGTCATCGTTATCAGTTGCTAAAGATTCTAAATTTTTACCAACATCACAGTAGGAATGATAAAGAGAACCAAATAATTTTTTATTAGTGAATAAATCATAATCTTCGTCTGTGAATAATTTATTTTTTGGCAAATCAAACCACACTATTCTAATTCTTTTTGTGCCAGTATTAAAACATTCACAAGCATGAACAAATTGATTTATTTCACTTAAATTTTTTCTAAAAGAATCAGGTTTATTTTTAAATAGTGGATTTATTTTCCATGCATCTAGTTTTCCATGATTAAATTCAAAAATTGCATGTATTTTGTTTAGCGTGTCTTGATCATTAATGTTTTTTAATTCAAACCCAAATAGTTTATGAACATTATCAATTTTTTTCATTAATCTATTAATATTTGTTTTTATAAAGTCGTGATTCATTTTGTTGTTCAAATTGTATATGGCCCATGGCTCAGAAATAGGATATTGTTTTTGTTGTGCTTCTAATACACAATTAATCCATTTTTTTACAAAATTGTGTTGAAGTAATTTAAATTTTAGATCAAAAAACTTTGTATGATCGTTACTATCAGATAATCTTAATATGGCATAATTCATTAGTAATAATTTGTATGATCTCCGTTAGGATGTGATCTTCTTATACCGTTATGTGCTTTAGGGTCACAATCTCCTTTATGTCTAGGTATTAAATGTACGTGCGGCCACATAATAGTTTGTCCAGCGGCAAGTCCAATATTTTGTCCAATATTAAAACCATCCATTTTGCTTTCTTTAATCCATTGCTCTCCACAATAGAAAGCAAGTTTATATGCTTCACTTATGTGTTCAATATCATTTTTTTTTGGTACAAATAATAAATGACCTTTTGATACTGGATATTTGTCATAAAATACTGACACTTTGTTATTTTGAAACATAGGAGTATCATTACCAACCCATATACATTCTTTGTAGTACCTTACTACTTCACGTGGTTTCTTGTATGTAGGTTTTTTTGATGGCATTAGTTTTTATGATTCCTATTTTAATGTTACTAGAAATTGGTTTATGTTGCAATCTAATTTTTTCCCAATATTTGGTTTTTGTTACAGATGGATTGTGTTCTAAAACATTTAATAGGTTAACCAACGCCTTTCTTACCTTTTCAGCACCACCATGTTTTTTACAAGTATCTGATCTTCCTACATGCACAATTTTTGAGTTAATTTTAATTTTGTAAACACAAGGTAATTTAATCCATTTAGTAACTGGATTTTTATTGTGTCGTATTTTATATTTTTCTATGGTGTAAAGATCCTGTATAGAGTACCATTTAATATCTGGCATTTTAATACCAAAAAAGTTCAGAAAGGAAAATTATACCACAAATCCAACCAGCAAGGCCACACCAGAAGTCATCCCAACTCCAATGACCTTTGCTCCATAAGTCTAATCCTTCTTTAATAATTGTTCCAATAATTCCTAGCCATACTAATGGTAGCCAAAATATTGCAAACATAGTTAAAAAGAAAGACCATAAGAAATGTAGTTGTAGGTCTGCTCTAAGATAATGCATTACACGTCCAGTCAATTTTTTATAAAGAGTTTTAATGTTCATTATCGTCCTTAAAATCCATGTATAATGTGTATTTTGCAGTTAATTCATCATCAGCTTTAATATCTTCAATTGACATAAGGTATACTACTGGTAGTTGATGCCAAAATCCCTGTAAGGATTTACAATTTGGTGTTTCAGAGTGATTATAAAATGCACCTAAAGCCGTTCTTATATGACCATGTGGAAAGTTTTTATTTTTAATATGTACAATTCCAAATACTGTATCTTTTTTAAAATCTTTTGTAGCATATAATCCTAAGCCTTGTATTTTAGAATATTTAATTGTAATTCCATCTGGAAGTGGTTTATACATTTTTTTTTATCCCTAATTGTTTATATACCTTTTGTACTTTCTTTGCTTGGAAATAACAATCTTCTAATGCATTGTGTTGTCCAGTTCTTTTTTCATTTAAATCACGTGGAACCAAACTAAACAAAGTTCGTGAATCTCGTATTTGCCAGTATTGCCACGGAACAGGATTGCCTAATTGTTTATAGATATTTCCTAATATTGCATAATCAAACAATGGACCTTGACACCAAAATATATCTACACCTACAGCAAATTTATTAATATTTTTTGTCATTTGTTCTAAAGATATTCGGTCTTTTTCGCCCATTGCCTCTTCTTGTATTTCTTTTGTTTGTTCACTCCACCAATCCATTGTTTCTTGCATTACTTCTCTGCCAATGGCAGTTTGTGAATCAACGTCAACTTTGAAATACATACCTTGACTAGGGATTACAGATGTGTGAGGATCAAATTTTACACCACCTATTGTTAAAATTACAGCATCAGGATTGGTGCTTAACGTTTCCAAATCTATCATTGCGTGGATCATGAGTATTTCGGCTTTTTCTTCCAACTAGATGAAGCCTTGTCCTTTAAAGGATCAGGAATTTCTTTTATATTGGTAACTTTGTTATTAGGAAATCTTGTTTCAATGTCTTTTCCAGTATCACTATAAACAAAAGTTTTTATAGTTTTCTTTTCTAATTTTAAATTAAATTCCCAAGCCTTTTGGGTTGATGGGCTTGGATCGGGTGTAGTTTTTATAGTCATATAATTATTCTTTTTCTTTAGTTCTAAAATCGTATTTTATTGGTTTAAAATCTTCTGCAAATGGAAATATATGTGTATGATCTTCACCAAGTTCCTTGCCCCATCTAATTTTGTTCCATCCTCGTTCATGGCCATAGTATAAAAACATTTTAGTTACTACTTCGATACCAGCAATGGCACCTGCCCATGCTAAACGGCCTGTAATAAACCAACTTATCAAGAATGTATCCGTAGTCGCAAGAATACGCCATGTGAGTGTTTTTACCAGACTTCTTCTAACTTTAGATCTCATAGTTTATTTTACTATGGTTACCAAAATTTGTCAATTAAGAAGATGTTTGATTTCTGTGTTGTTGTATTGTAAGTTTACCACCATTTTCTAGGTAATCGTAATATTCGTTGAATTCGGGTTCAGTCATACAATATATTTCGCCAGATGAATTCGGGTAAATATCTTTCATGTATTGCACAACAGGTTTCGAAGCTTTGAGACATTCGTCATAAGAGTTGTACACCTGTTTATCAAATATACCTTTGCATATATTCGTACCAAAACATATTATTACTACCATTAAAAATTTCATTAATTCTCCTGACCAAAAATTATTTAAGTTAAATTGTAAAAGACTAAAGTGTGTGTTTATTTGTTAAACTTATCAGTCAATTTGTTGAGTAGATCGAACGCGACTTTAATTTTTTCTTCCAACACCTTAATCCGATAATGAGATTGTGCTAGAACCACAATTAGCATTATGAAAGCCACAAAGATAGGCCATAGTTTAGATAATATTGTTATTGCTTCTGCGTCCATTAAAGCTATTTATATTGTTAAGTTTTGATGGTATAAACCTTGATAGATTCTGACTTACCTTTGACTGTAATGCTGTCAATAAACTTAAAAGGATATAAATGTTCTCTTCCTTTTACAGTGTTTTCAGAAATTATTAGGGTTTCACCCAAAGTTTTGCTAGAACTTTCTAAACGTGATGCAAGATTAACAGCATCACCTATTACAGAGTAATCAAACCGTTGCTCAGAACCCATATTGCCAACTAAGGCTCTACCTGTATTAATTCCTATGCCAATGTTTATTGCTGGTAGTTTTTCTGCTTTTAATTCTTTGTTTAATGCGGATAATTCAACTGTCATTAGTAAAGCCGTTCTAATTGCATAACCTTGATGGTCTCTAACATCAACTGGAGCATTCCAAAATGCCATAATGCAGTCACCCATGAACTTATCTATTGTTCCACCATTAGCAATTATAACATCAGTCATACGTGTTAGGAATCTATTAATAAGTTTTGTAAGTCCTTTAGGATTTGACTTGTATTTTTCTGATATAGGAGTAAATCCACGTATATCAGAAAACATAAATGTCATTGTTCGAGTTTCACCACCTAGTTTTAACAACGATGGATCTTTCTGCAATTTTTTAACCATGTCAGGTGCAAGATAGTGTTCAAATTGTTTTTTAATTTGTTGTCTTAATCTATTTTGTGTTGCAAAATTATTATAAACAGAATGCGACCAAATTAAGAATACAAATAAACTAGCAAACGAAGGATCTATTAACCAACCTTTATGTACATAAGCATTAAAAGAAGCAAGGGATATTCCAGCTAATATAAAAAATAATAAAGGTACAGATAATAATACTGATGTTCTAGGAATTACAATTATAAGCAATAATCCTATTAAAGCAATCATTAAAATTTCATAGGTATCTGCTTGTGGTAATCTAAACAAATAATCTCCTGTTAATACAGTATCAAGTGTTTGAGCAGATATTGTTTGGTCAGTCATTAATCCATATGGGGTATCTTTTAATGTAGATAAGCCTGCGGCATCTAAACCAACTATAATAAATCTTCCTTCTATATCTTTTTTATCAACTTTGCCTTTTAATATATCTCCTGCAGACAAATGAATATAGTTGTCTGGATTTGTGTAGTGAATATACATTTCAGCATTATGGTTGACTGGTATGCCTGAATCTTTTGCAACTAATACTTCATCAATACCATGTGCTTTTGTAATAATTTTAATTGCTCGTGATTGATTTATTATTCTTATATTTTCTAATATCATGCTAGGATATAGTTTAGTTCCAATACGAATTAGTATAGGTACTTTTCTTACAACTGAATCAGGTTCAGGTGCAGTGACATTTACACCTATTCCTTCAGCACCTGCAGATAACATAGTTAAAGGAGGAACAATGCCTGCATAGTTCCATATCCATGGTGTAGCATCTCCTTTTTGTATAATATTTGTTGTACTTGGTAAAATATTATCACTTTCATTTTTAACACTCATCATTAGTACAGAATTTTTAGAATTTTTTAATAATGTAGCAAATACTTTATCTGTATCTAATAATGTTTTTTCTAATAATTTTCTAGTTTCTGCATTCATGGGCATTGAACTAAGATATTCAACACTTCCCATACGATCGGGTTCAGCAAAAAGAATATTATAATTTATAAGGACAGCACCATTGGCACTAATAAATGTATGGAGCATAGCCATAATATGTCTGGGCCATGGCCATTGTCCATATTCTTTTAAATCTTGTTCTGTAATATCAACAATAGTAACCATATCACTAAGGTTAGCTCGTGGTGATTGTATTTGGAAATAATCCCAAGTTTTATATCTTAAAGTTTTAACGTAATCAGAATCTAGAACTCGTACAAATAGCAATAGAATTGCAAATGCCAATACCATCCAACGTGAAGTAAAAAATCTCATTACCTTTCCTGTAATGCCTGTCCTATACTATTATGGAAAGGTGTTGTAACGTAACTTAATATTGTTCTCTCTCCAGTTAATATAAAGATTTGTACTTGTATTCCTGGTACTAGAGTGTAATCAATACTACCTGATGTAAATTTTTGTTGTTTAAGTTCTAATTCTATTTCGTACCAAGTGCCTTGTTCTGATTGTACAGCATCAGGAGATATAGATATTATTTTTGCATCAATAGGTCCAAATTTTAATTGATCTTGATTGGCAAGTTTAATTTTTGCTGATTGTCCTACCTTAACGTATCCTCTATCTTTAACAAATAGCTTACCTGCTACAATTAATTTTTGATCAGCTGGAACTAATAATACAATAGTTTCGCCTTTATTAACTACGGCTCCAGGATTTCTATAATTTAAAGTTTGTATTCGTCCATCTATATTAGCAATTACATTATAAGGTTCATAACCTACACCCGGATTAATGATAACAATTATATCTCCTTTTTTAACTGAATCACCTTGCTTAACTTTTACGTCAATAACTTGTCCATCAACCATTGTATCAATAGAAGTAAAATTACTTTCAGGAACAATATATCCTATTGCTTGAGTAGTAATATCTACTTTAGCAAACCACATCCATAACATAAATGTTACAAATAAAGTTGTAATTCCTAAAAAGAATTTACTTGATGAATTTGATGATTTCTGAGACTGCTCTATCACGTTGTTGTATAAACTCCTTTGCTTTTGTATATTTGTTTGTTCCTTGTAATGCTCTTGCGGCTAATATATTAGAACCAATTAAAGATCCAACATCTAAACGTCCTTGCATAATCATTAATGCCCCAATGGCAATAATTGTTAATGTTAATAATCCAGTTATAAGGATTTCAACACTAGACATAGAATCTTGTGAAAGATTTAAATTTGTTTTCCATGTAATAATTCGATTTAATATAATCATAAAAATTGCAGTTATAACAGCCGCAGTCCAGTTTATAAAAATTAAAACTATTAAAAATGATAATACAAATGGCCAGTCTAGTATCCAACTTGTAACTGATGAGGTACGCATATTTTGAACGATTTTACCAGCACCATGTAATTTTTTATATTCTTCTTCTGTGTGTTCTGCTTGTTTAAATTTTTCTGTAAATGCTTTTAGTAATGGATTATAAATTTTTTGATTAAATTCCTGCATCATTATTGATCTATTTTGTCTAAATGTAAATTCAAAACCTAATGCCAATATGGCTCCTGCTGTTAATGATATTAAAGTTGCTGTAATACCTGATGCAAGATATTTGTTTAACACAATAATCACAAATAGTGCAGGCGTCAATGCACATATACCAATAATTAAACTACTGATTAATAACATCAAGGCAGTTTTTTTATCTCGAGATAAATGTCTAATTAGGCTGTTCATTATATACGTATTTAATGTTGTGTTTATTATAGGATTAGATCTACGAGTCCTAAGACTTTGTGTAATTGATATCTAGCAACTAGAAGGTCAATTTGGGCATTTTGGTAAGCAACTTCGCTCATAATATAAGAAGTTTTCATTCCAAATACTGCCATGATAGGTGAGTTACCTGCTTTGAAATCTTCAAGTGTTAAAGCATACATTTCTTTGTTAATTTCAACAGTTCTTTTTAGTGTTTCTAAGTTTTTTTCAACTAATACGTAATTGTTCCAAGCATTGTTAAATTGTTCATTTACAATTCTTACAACATCTTCGTATCTAAGTTCAGCAGAACCTAGTTTTGCCATATCACTTCTTTTTTGATGTACATTAGAAAATCCACCAAATATTTTCCAACTTAATGTAATGTCTGCTCTCCACTCTTCTTTTTGTTCATTGTATGCTCCACCTAGTTCACCTTCTTTTTCTGTGTAAGATAGTTTACCATCTAGTCTTGGTTTAAACTCTGCGTCATCATATCTAAGTTGTCCTAGTGCAATTTCAATATCTACATTTGCAATTTTTAATGTTGTATTATCTCTTACAGATGCTCCAGAATGAGGTATTAGTCCTAATAAGTCTGCAATTGGTATAGGCATATTAATAACATCAAGAGGTTTAAATCTCCAAACGTTTTGGAATCGTTGTTTTGCTGAATCAACTACTAATCGACTTGTCATTGTTAATGTTTGGAAAGTTCTATATTGCTGTTCAATTTGTAATTGTTCTAATTTAGATGCTTCTCCTTTTTTAACCTTTTCTATTGTCATAGATAAAGTTTTTAATGCATTGGCCTCTATTTTTTTATTTGCTTCATGTATATTATAAGTTTTTGTTAAATTTAACCAAGCACTAATAGCCTCCATTACAAGGTCTTCTTTTGCAAGTTCTAAATGATAATAAGTTTGTTGAGCTTTTGATCGTTCCATGTCAATTAAAGAATTAGTTCTGCCAAAGTCCCAAATCATTTGTGTAATTGTTATAGATGATTGATAGCCATGCTTTCCATCATTTTTTATTGAGTCTACTCCAACCGTATTACTTTTTGAAGGTGTTCTATCGTCTTCCCAATTATGTCCATATGTAATTGTTACTTGTGGATAGTATGCTGAATATGATTTCTTTAATATTTCTACCGCCGCTTCATAATCTAATTCTGCCGCTTTAACTTTTTCATTTTTTACAATAAGTCCTGGAAGTAGTTCATAGATACGCATCCAAGTCTGCGTTTTGGAAATTTCTTTATCTACGTTTTCCAATTGCTTTAATATTAATTTCTTCTTTTTTAAATTTATTTCTAGGTTATTCTCTACTATTTTTTCTGTAACTTTTTGTTCAATTAGTTGTTTCTTTTCTAGTTGTTTTTCTTTAATTACTTTTTTAACTTTTTTCTCTGTAATTTTAACATCCTTTTCTATTTGTTCTATACTTTTTTTAGTTTCTATGCTTTCTGGTGTTTCAACAATTTTTTTATATTCTTCAATTGGATTTGCTAGTGTTTCTTTTTGTGGTATGTAGATTGTTTCAATATTAGATTTTTGTCTAATTCTAGCATGAGTAGTACCACAACTCTCCATTATATATTGATCTGTTTCTTCGGTAACTGTCCATTTACAGCCATCAGGGTCTCCTTCTGCAAAAGAATGAGTCCATCCTAGCAATAAAAAAGTCGTAACGATTGCAATTAGTATTTTCATATTACAAGCATATTTAAGTGATTTTTAGTAAGAGACAACGACGTCAGAAATCAAAGCTGATTCCGTTTCAATTATTGCGTAGTTAATGTCGTCAAAATCTGTATTTGATGTTAAATCTAAGTAATCGTTATAACCTGTTGTGTTTGATACTGTGACTGTATTGTCAGTTTCTACTGTCCATGTGCTGTTTGCGTAAGTAACCGGTGTAATTTTAAAGTAATAATCGCCTGAAGCATCAGAGTCTTGTGTTAAAAAGTCTTCTGAGTCATCTAAAATTTTAATTTTATCTAAATTAAATACATCAGTAGTTTCCCAAAGATTTCCATCCTCATCTGTATCAGCACCAACTACAAGGTAGTGGTCGTCTTGTTTTGTTGGAGCGTCATCTTCATCTGCACCATCCATGTCTGAGTTTACTGCCACATACGCCGCATTATCATAGTCCCAACCTAGGCCTAATGTATATTCATCAATAGTATTATCATCATTACCCGAAACAAACAGTTTGGTTCCATCACTACTAAAAACTATGTCTTCAGCACCAGTATCAAAAGAGCCAATACTAAGACCATTTACATAAGTGGCAGTGGAAATATCAAAGGCTGTGCTTAAAGTCCAATCATGGATTTTATTATGTTGATGACCACTGTAAAACATTCTTGTTCCATCATCATTAAATGCTATGTCTCTAACGGTAGTGTCGTAATCAGATACATCCAAACTATCAACATAAGATGCAGTTGAAACATCAAAACCTGTTGTTAATGTATATTCATTAATATCATTACCAGTATCACCTGTCATAAACATCTTCGTTCCATCTGTGCTAAATGCTAATCCCATTGGGTCATTGTCTTGAGATGAAACATCAAAAGCATCAACATAAGAAGCAGTGGAAACGTCCCAACCTGTGCTTAATGTATATTCATGAACTGAATCATTCTGATAACTCATAACAAACATCTTCGTTCCATCTGTGTTAAAGTCTAAACCCATTCGTCCAACGCCACCTTGTCCACTAAGACTAAAAGCATCAACATAAGAAGCAGTGGAAACGTCCCAAGCAGTGCTCATACTGTACTCACCAACATCATTACCTATATAACCTGCAACAAAAAATTTAGTTCCATCACTGCTAAATGCTAATCCTCTTGGACCTGTTTCTTGAGAAGCAACACTAAAACTATCAACATAAGTGGCTGTTAAAGACCCATCGTTCCATACCCAGTCTAAGTGATCAAAACCTCCTCCAATATAAACATTGTTACCTAAGTTATAGGCTTCAACAGAACTTTTTGTATTATTGTTAGTATTGGTCCAACCATACGTTGTTTTTAAACCTCCAATTGGTAGGTATTCTGTGTCGGTTACTATTCCATTAAGGGTAGTATTATTTTCAGCTTCATTAGATGCAAAGCCTATTAAGTCATTCCACATTATTCCATAAGATCTACTAGGGCTACTTTGGCTACCAGTATAACTGCTGTATGATGTGTTTCCTCCCAAGTGCATCATGTAGGTACCTGTGTATCCATCATTTAATTCATCACTACCCCATTCTGCCAAGTGTCCATAAGTTGTAGCGTCATCATGGGTAACCATCAAGTTACCACCACCTAGTTCACTTGCTATTAGTTTACCTGGTGCTGGTTCATAACCAGTTGTACTGTTCAAATCATATGTACCATTGGCTGATGTTGGGACATATATATTATTTGTTCCTGCCTGCCATTGTTGATCATTGGACCCATGGGTAGACCCACTATGTATGTTATTGCTTTGATCTACATCATCGTCGATAGTTCTAACAAAAGTTTGTAAAACAGGATTTGCTTCACCAGATTGACCCCAATGACCATTTTCACCTTGCATATAAAGAGTTGCACCAACTTTTAATGCATCTTTGTATGATACGTCATCACCTATTTTAATTGTTCTTGTAAAATTAGATGAATTTCCACCTGCTCCATTACCATGCCTGTTGTCAACTGTAAGGTCAAATACTATTTCGTATGCAGAAAGTTGTGCCATAGAATAACTGTCTATTTGACCCCAATAATCACCACCGTCTGTTACTGTATAACCCATATCCTCAAAATAATCTTCAACACGTTCACTGTTACCACTATTAAATTCACCTAATAATAATACTTTGTCATCAACCCATTGGTTGTTTATCACCATGTTTTTTGAATAGTTTGCTCCCCAGGCTGAAACGGCTGTACCAGAATTAGCTGTTCCTGTATATTGTGTTACTTCAGCTACATCAGTTATAGTAATGAGTTGAGTTGTAGTTGTAGTATTTGTTCCATCACTTACAGAAATCGTTAACGTATAAGATGTTGTAGTTTCATAGTCTAGTCCCGCCGCAGTAGTAATAGCACCTGTAGAAGAATTAATTGTAAATTTACCTGCACCATTGCCACCTGTTATTGAATATGTTAAAGTTGTACTTGCATCAACATCAGAACCTTGTATAGTTGACACTGCTGTACCTGAACTTACGCTCTCTGCTAATGATACAGTACTTGTACTAGCAATAGTCGGCGCTTCATTTATATTTGTAACACTAATTGTTTTGTTTATACTTGTAGTAAGTGAACCATCACTTACCGCTATGACTAGTGCATAAGATGTTTTAGATTCAAAATCAAATGTACTTGCTGTCTTAATTGCACCAGTTAAAGAATTAATTGTAAATTTTTCATCATCATTACCTGATGTAATTGAATATGTTAAAGTATTACTGTTAGGATCTGTTGCTGACATAGTAACAACGTCTGAACTACTAGAAATATTTTCTGCTATTGATGTTGTACTTGTTGTATCAAAAGTAGGTGCTTCATTAACTTCCTCTTCTTCCTCTTCTTGATCCTCTATAAATTCTTCATACCATGAATCGGGTTCATCCTCTTCTTCATCGTTATTAGTAGTAGGTGGTACATAAGTATCTTCTTCCTCTTCCACAGGATCGTCATTAACCACAGGTGGAGGTGGAGGTGGTACATAAGTATTCTCTTCTTCTGTAGTAGTATCTTCTTCTGTAGTAGTATCTTCTTCTTCTGTAGTAGTGTCTTCTTGTGTGTCTTCTTGTGTGTCTTCTTGTGTGTCTTCTTGTGTGTCTTCTTGTGTATCTTCTAT
>Ga0187833_10004347_pt1 | contig 13892 bp, 12 predicted proteins | sample ETNtaG_37_FD_167968 | JGI IMG/M metagenome (GOLD analysis project Ga0187833, IMG submission 167968) | Marine microbial and viral communities from oxygen minimum zone, Eastern Pacific Ocean - ETNP2014_SV_400_PacBio MetaG (Illumina Assembly) | ecosystem: Environmental > Aquatic > Marine > Hypoxic... | reverse complement strand
AATCCCTGATCGACTTTGCCCATTTGCCATGGACCGGTAATCACTCCACACCGATTTATGACCCCCTGGATTCCATATGCTGCCATATATTCTTGAATCACCAGCTCCGAGCATAATTTGGTTGTTCCATAATGAGAACGTATGCCTGCCAAGGGAAGTTTTTCACTGAAGCCATATTCGGAAACGCCTGGCATTTTTTGGTCAGATGCGAGTTTAAATCTCGTTTTTTCCTCGATGAATTGTAACGCATCGATCACCTGCATGGGATAAATTCTGCTGGTAGAGAGGAAGATGATATCGGCCTGTCTTTTCCGGCACATTTCTAAACAATTTAATGTTCCGACAAGATTACTCTGGTACAGGTAGCTCGGAGAACCGTCATAACCAGCAAGTACGGATGGCTCAGCAGAGCATTCAACAAACAGATCAAATTCTCCAGCATTTTCTAAATCATCAACAATTCGAATATCGCCGTGTACAAACTTTATTCCACTTTTAGCAAGTTGCGTCAAATTCAGTTCTGATCCGCGGCGATGTAAATTGTCCAGCGATGTAATATCCCATGAAGGATTGTCACGCTTAAAATAAATAGCCAGATTTGCGCCGACAAATCCCGCTCCGCCGGTAATGAGCACTTTTTTCATCTTCTTCTTAATTCTTCATCTATAAAAAATGAGGCTCCCCTGCAGCCCTGTTGAAGCGGGATTTCTGCTTCGCTTTAACATGTCACGAGGCATTACGGTGCGGTTTTTATAAAAGAACGTTCAAATAATAATCAGTAACACAGCGTATGGCCGTTCTGCTCCACACACCCTTCAAAATATTTTCCCTGTTTTTGCAGCATCTTCATCCTCCGAATAAGTATCATCTCGTTCGGATATAATTTTCGACATGCTCTGAAGTCGGAAATGTTTTGCACGATCTCGTCAAAAGGACTCTTCATAACCCTGTAATAGCAGTAACGACCAGCCTCCCGTTTTTTGAAGGCACTTTCATATCCTGGAAACCGATAAATACTGTGCAGGGTCAAATTGATAGTCAGAAAAATCAGTAATAAAACATCAAAACGACGAAATTCCTGTGAACATAATACGACGCCAATCCATAAAGGCATGGTCATCAAAGCGTAACGACTTCTTAACGCTTGAACGACACCCAGATTTGCCCGGCCTAATGCAATAACGATAGCTGCGAGAATGGCAAACTGTATCAATCCCCAGACAAACGCTTGTCGATGATATCTTTTAAAGAAAAATAAGACCGCGACATACGACATCCCAAGATATCCAAAAATCAAGGCGATTCTGCCTGGATGGTCAAGAACATTCGACCTAAGGCCTATTAAATTGCCCAAGGCAACCATCGTATAGTCTAATTGTTTTAAATTAAATGCAAAACCACGATTCCCGACTGCGTTTAAATCATAAAAATATAAAACGATTTCAATCGCAAAAATTGCCGCCCATAAGAGAAGCCATTTTATTTTTGAAATATCTTTTAATATTCTGATTCCGATAAGAATTCCGGCATTCAACATGACCACCGGCCATATTGATGTCCCCAGGAAAGCCAGCAACATAACAAGATGCGCGATGATAAAGTCGGATGGCCGAAATGATGGCCTGGTTAAAAAATAAGCTGAAACTATAACACTGAAAAACACAAAATACCATTGAATTTGGAAACCCCACAGCTGATTTTCAACATGTGCCGGTGAAGCATACATAAAGCCTATAATTAAAAACAAAGCCCATCTTTTCCATCCGAAGACGTTTATGGCCGAAGAAAGTGGAATCATCGTTGCCCAAAGAAGACACTGGGATATTATCATTACATAACGTACATCAAGATGGCCCATTTTCATCAAGCCGAAATAAATCAATCTTGTCAGAACAATCCGATGTTCATTCGCAGGCCTCCAAAAATCCGGCTTTGCCCCATATTTTTCAAAAATTGTAAAAAGAGCCCATTCATCTTGAAAGAATATATTTTGACAATATAACAAAATTGCAAAACACACCGACAGGCAACCCAATATTGTCACGCACCACAAAGCGGGATCGGCCCATTGAATTTTACCTATACCGGGTGAAGGCGCCCATCCGAATCGCTTATAAGATCTTGCAGTTGATAAGTTCATTATGAGTCAAAAAACTTATTTTGTGATTCTAGACAAACCGATAAAGACAAAAGAATATGAAGACATGAGGAACATGGCGATGATAAAAATATTCGTTATTTTATGGTTGAGATGCCGTTCAGCTTGAAACAGCAAAAAACCGATTATTACAAATATGGGCAAAAAATATCGTCCCTGGCGTTGCAAATCGACCGTCCATGAATGCCATAATGCCAAACCAACCAGCACAAAGCTGCAAACAAACACAATGAGTAATAAAATATTTTCCTCTAAACCCATTTTGAATAAAAAGAAGTACATGATATAAATGCTAAAAAGAGCGGTAATCATTTTAACAATTTGAATATATAATTTAGAAGGATATATAGACATGTAACCATATACTCCAAAAGTGCTTTGAAATGATATCTCTCCCCATCCATATCTTCCGAACATCTGCTTTATGGTTACTCCCCTGTTTTTAAGTTTCACTCCGAAATATTTATTTTCAAGGTTGGTGCTTGGTTTTAAATCTTTTCTGGCAAATCTTTCCTGGCATTCCAAGATTTTATTTGATTTGTTAAAACCGTTTATATAAATATCGAGTGAATATCTCAGGCCAAAGATTGAAGCGGCAATCAGCATTATCAGAAATGCACGTTTTACAGCCATTTTTGGATTGCTGAAGTCTTTCTTAAATAGACTGAGCATAAAGTATAGCAACACAAATATGATGAAAATAAAAAAGTTCTTTTTGATAAAAAACAGCAGCGAAAACAGCGATCCTTGGATAAGACCATAAAATAATGATCTTTGGGTACCGATTCCTTCTAAAAAATTATTCAACATGCTATTTTTATAGAGCAACTGATACGATATCATCAATAAGACAAACATGGCAAAGGCATCAGTATTAAAATAACTGAAAACATACCATATCTGTGGAGAGGCTAGAATCGTCAAAAACAGAATGCGATAGTGTAGATTTTTGATACAAAACAGGAGTAACACAAAAAAAAGTAAAACATTTAACAGTCGACATTTAAGATATTCGTCATCCATCGACACAAAGGATAACAATCTTGAAAATTTGCCCGCAAAAAAATAAAAAATTTCATGTGTATTGAGTCTCGAAATACCATGCGGACTATATGTGTGCTCCGTGTCAGACGCACAAACTTTTGGAGGTATCCAGTGATCATGATAATATTCGGCAGCTCTGACATGTACAAATTCATCCGGATGACTGTTTTTCTTGCTTAAACATGCCATCGCCAATATCAAGGCCAAGACACATGCCATGCAAAACGGTACATACTCAAAATCTTTACTCACTCGCGGATTTTTCATAGCACGCCTGCCGAGAATAATTGACTGATATTTCAAGCATTAAAGTTTGAGTTTGAAGACTAAATTGGGCGAAAGGGGGAATTTTGCAAAAGGTTCCGCCAATATAGAATATCTTTTCATCAATAAAAACGCTGAAGACTACGGACAGCCCATGGGTATCTACTTTCCGGTGGGCTGCTGGATTTGGTCAAACATCTCGAATTTAGATGGAAATATACCGATAAAACTATCGTGAAAAACGGTGTTAAAATGGATTTCTCAAATAATCATATACTTTCGATTCGTGAAAAATCAAAGCAATCCATGGCGTTAGCCTTGGATTCCTTTGATTCGGCTTCAATTCTGTCAAGATACTCGAAGTTTATACACTCTTACCTATTTCTGAAAGATTCGCTAACTTCTCTTATTGACTGCTTTTTCACAGCCCATGAAATTAAAATAAAAGAGAATTTAACTGAAAACCTTGCAGTGTTCAAAGAGCTTAATCAACGGATCAGCTGGTATGCAAAAAAGCTGGAGGAGGTCCCAAAATACATCTTGGAGATAGATGAGAATTCATTAGGAGATAAGCAAACTATTCGGGATTATGAAAAGCTATTGAACCGATACTCAACGTTAATCCACCAATTTCAGCGTGCCTTTAATCATTTTGTCAAAAACGACCTGTTGACCTCATCGGAACGCCATAAGCGTGAAACTCGAAAAAAGAAGATAAGGAGTTCTCTAATCAAAATTGCTCCTCCCGTATCTATTGCGGTCTTGCTTATCGTCCTGGGCGTCTTGTACCTGTTTTATCTTAATTTTTCACCATCCAGACATTTTTTGGCACAGGGTCAATTTTTTTGGAAGTCGGCTGACTTTACAAACTTCAGCGAATCACATTCCAAAATTTTTGAAGTTAAAGGTGGTGGCAAATTCAGGGAATATACGATCTCATTGCCAAGAACCGTTAAAATGGAGATATTCAGATTTGACCCAATCAATCTTAGGGTTAAAGAAATCGATGTGGATAACATTCAATTGATCGACGGTAAAGGTGATATTCTCCGTGAATTTGAGTTCAACGTCGGCGATCCTCTATGGAAAACAATTAACTGCAAAGTCCTTAATCTTCCAACCGGAATCTTGAAATTGAGACCCAAAAATCATGATCCTTATATTATCAGCCCGAAATTTCCGAAATATGAAGTAAGTCAAATTAAAATAAGACTGCGATTGTTCGACCGCTCAGGTTTTCCAGACTGGCTTCTGACAATATATTAACAACCTACTGATATCAAGACTGAGATTTTCTATTTTTTTGCCATATGAGAATCAATAAAAAAGGGAAGCTCAGAAGGATCTCCAGCCCGGCAACATAGAGATTGTGAAGAGAAAACAGGTCAGTTAAAAACTGCCCTATTGTGGCGTAGGAGTGTGAATGTTTTACCGGAGGAAGTATCGGAATCATGTAATAGATATTGCTGAAGGGCCAGAAAATCGGAATGCCTAAAGGCGGTCGTCCATCCATTGAAAAAAGATCTAACAAAAGATGTGAAAGAAAACAGATGAAAAAAGAAGTGAATTCACGCAAGGGTTTTTTCAGTGTGTTTCTGGTAATCAACCAGGTAGCCGCAATTGATACCACAACGCCGAATCCGATACTGTGGCTTAAACCGTGATGATACAGATTGGGTTTTCCGGCTAATAAGCCTGGAATAAAATCCAAATCGGGTGCATTGGCGACTATAAGATAGAATAGTATTGACTTGGACTGAAATTGCAGCGATCCGGGAAGACTCTCCTTGTATAGGGAAATGATACAGCCGGCTAATGAATGTCCGATAGGAGAAGACATTTATTTAAAAAATGAAAACCGACGGGTTGATATTCTGATCCGCATCAAATGTCAGACGGGTACCGTGGCGATATTTTACAGGCTGCGCATCGACCTTCCAGAGGTAAATATCCCCGGAAGAAGAATAAACCACATATTTGGAATTATTGGACACAGCACCATTGTGGCAGCGTCCTTGACCGACAAGGTATCGGGATTCTTTTACTGATCCATGATGGGATAAAAAATTGGCCAGATAGATAGGTCTCATAATACTTCGTCGCGTCATAATGATAAATCGACCATCGGGTGACCAGGAGGGATTACAATCGCCCTTCTCCATAAATTCATTCATGATATATGTTTTTTTTACAAGATCGATGACCATCGAACGATGACCATCATCCTGGGTGAATGTCAACAAAAAACGTCCTCCGCTTCGCAATTCAGCGCCTTGTTCTAATTGATAGCCCCGAAACGGTGGTTTTGCTTCGTCATGAACAATACTTATTTTTTGGGTTTTCAGGTTATATCTGATCACCTGTCTTGGATTCAGTCGGTTTATGGCGGTGACGCTCGATCCGTCCCTTGTCCAATAGGCACCGATATCAGATGTGTTTTCGATCAGCTTTTTTTGGGTGCCATTTCGATCCATGATCCAGGTGTCATGTTCTCGAGTAAAAAGAATTTTTTTTCCATCCGGTGACCACCGGGGGTTTTTACCTTTGGCAACAACCTTCGGATGCCATTCCTTGAAATGCGACTGAATAATATTTCCTTTTTTGGACCATAGGATTACACCAGTTGGAATTTCTCGGCTAACGTCTGTCAGAGTTAAAGCATTTTGAGAGGATGTCGGCGGTATTTGTCTAGAATAAAGATAACAAAACGACAAACCGGCAGCAGATGCCAAAACTGTCAGGATAGATACGAAAAAGATGATTTTTCTTGTTTTCAATTGAATCTTCACAGCGACCGAGGAATTTTATCATTTTAGATTCGCTTGCGATAGCGGTCTCAAAACACGCCTGATCTTGTGAATTTCATTCGGGGTGGTTATATCGATTAATGCGTTCCCTGATAGCGCTTCTACTCTGATTTTCAATATACATCCGATACCAAACCTCCGCATTAAGTATAAGCCACAATCGATTTCCGTGATCATTTTTTTTTCTAAGATGCTCATCCAGTAATTTGTCAATGGCTGTTTGCCTGATGTAGTCGTTATTAACCAGCCTTGAATTATTTAAAAAAACTTTATACAAAAGCTTGAATTCATCAGCCAGTAAATAGGTCAGTGGAGAAGCAAATCCCTGTTTTTTTCGGGCAATCAGTTCGGGAGGAAGGTATTTTTGGGCCAATTTTACCTGAATGTACCGTCGCTGTTTCCCTCTGACTTTAAAACGTGAAGGTATTGAAGCGCAAAATTCCGCGAGTTTGTGATCTAAAAATGGTGATCGGGCTTCCAGCCCGTGCGCCATACTCATGCGATCCAGGATCATATTGGGATGATCCGGCATTCGTGTCATGCTATCAACAAAGAGCATTTTATCTATCGTTTCGTTTGCGTTGTCACTATCAAAAAAATCCTTGAGACAAGCCTCCGGATCAAACATCCCGATGCTTTTTCGAAATTTCGATGTATATAGATCTTTTTTATAACCGTCCGAAAAATAAAAATAGCTCAGGCTTTTGGCGTAACGATCTCCATTATCTGAAGAAGAGATCTGGTGTATCCATTTAATTTGGTGGCTGAAACTGCGATACCAGAATCTCTCCGGAAAAAGTTTTATCATTGTATTGAATATGGTCTTTCGGATGGCTTCAGGAATTAAAGCATAGTAACTTGCAAGAATATTTCCATAGTAACGATCATAACCACCGAACAGTTCATCCCCGCCATCCCCACCTAAAACCACTTTTACTTCCTTGCGACTTAATTCTGACAGACAGTACATACAGACAGATAGAGGATCAGAAGGCTCATCGAGATGCCAGATCAAATCAGGAAGTTTTCGGACAAGTGACGGCCTGATTGTCAATTCATGATTGGCTGTTCCGTATTTATCGGACATAAGTTTGGCATAAGGCAGTTCACTGTATTTTTCGTAAGGAACATCGCCGGAAAATGTTTTGATAGTCTTTCCGTTCACCCGGTTCATCATAGCAACGATTAGACTGGAGTCAATTCCCCCACTTAAAAAAGCACCGACCGGAACATCGCTGACCAGATGATATTTTACCGTTGTTGCAACCTGTTTTTCCAACTCTTCCAGTATGTCTGAAAAATTACCTGTTAATTTAGGTTCATATCGCAATTGCCAATATCTGTTTATTGCAATGTTTCCCCTATGAAATACAAGGAAATGGCCTGGATGCAGTTTTTTAATTTTGTGAAACATGGATCTTGGAGAGGTTATGATCCGAGCTGTCAAATACTCATATAGCGCCTTACAATCAATCTCCCGCAAATTATTTTTCATCGTAAGAAGTGATTTGATTTCAGACGCAAAGGCAAATGTATCTCTATCATGGTAATAATAAAGCGGTTTTTGTCCGAGATGGTCTCTTGAAATAAACAATTTTTGATTCGGCTTATCGTAAATCGCAAATGCGAACATACCACGAAGATATTTTACACAATTTTCGGCTTTTTCTTCATATAAATGGAGTATAACTTCGGTGTCGCTTTTCGTTTTAAATACATGCCTGTTTTCCAATTCTTTTTTAAGATCATTGAAGTTATATATTTCCCCGTTAAATATTATCCAAAGAGAGCCGTCTTCATTCGACATTGGCTGCTTTCCGCCTTCAATGTCTATAATTGAAAGTCTCCGGTGTCCCAGTCCCACGCGATTACTGATATATATGCCTTGTCCATCCGGACCTCGATGTTCCATGCACGAAACCATTCGTTCGATTTCTTCCCGGTCGATTCCTTTTGGATCTATTTTGCCGCAAATTCCACACATCCTTATTCAATGCTCCACCAATTTAAAAGAATCCTTCAATCCGTGCTGCTTATTTCTTCGTTATTAATGAAAGTTGAGTTTTCCTTTTTTCGAACCCCTGTTACATATAAAATTCCGCCGAACAGACTTAATAAAAGCATAACAATTCTCGGCAGGGAGGCGATCAGCAAGGCCGTTCCCGAATCAACCCCCATCTTCTTTACAAATAAAAAAAATGCGCCCTCCTGTATGCCCAGACCATTCACACTTATCGGAATCATACTGACAAATGAGGCCACTGGAACAATTAAAGCCCATTTAAGCAAATCAATTCGAGCATCAACCGCGGAAGAAAAAATATACATGACAAAAATATTTACAATATAAAAAGCGCACGATAATAATAGTGATAAAAAAACAACCTGCAAATGGTATCTGTAAACATTAAAACTTTCCAGAAAACTCTGAAACATACTGATTATTTTATTTGTATTCTTTAAATATATCTTTTTGGGCAAAACACAAAAAACAATCATGCTTATTATTAAAAAAGCAAGATCACAGCCAATGATCATGTAAAACTGATGATGTGTAAAAAACCGTTCAGCAACTGAGAACCCCGACAATGACAGTAATACGATAAATGCCAGCATCCAGATCCCGGTTGCCCTGTCCATAATAAGCGCCGATACAGCGCCACTTCTTTGGTTTGAATGTTTTATCGTTTTATGTATTCTGAAAGCATCTCCTCCGATTGACCCCAGGAAAAAATTGTTAAAAAACAATGATATGTAATTTATCGAATGAATTTCCCCAAATGGCAGGGTATTTCCTTGGACTTTCAGCAGTGAGTACCATTTGTATGTTCTTATGAGAACTGAAAGAGATGTTAACGACAGGCCGATTAATAAATATTTATAATTTGTTTTTTTAATTGTATCCGTTATCTCGGACAAATCGGTCAGTGTGATTAATGTCGCAATCAATCCAAAACTCAGGGCGTATTTTACCACGGGCAATATTTTTGAATCATTATTTTTTTTTAAATATTGATCCGTGTTGATCAAGTCTTTTCCCCATTTCTCATTAAACACGTTTTTTGATTGCTTTGGCTGGAACACCGAAAGCAATCGTTTGATCCGGCACAGACTTGTTTACAACGGCTCCAGCACCAATGATTGCACCGCTCCCGATTTCAACACCGTCAAGAACTATCACACCCGTTCCAAGCCAGGCATTGTTGCCAATTCTTATCGGCCCTTTTGTATAGAGAGCTTGGTCCATAACCGCCTTTTTAATATCATCAAAGCGATAAGAACCTGCGCTCAGATGACATCCACCGGCCATCAAAACCGCCTCGCCAAATTCTACCCCATCCATAGAAACAATTGACGAATAGCTCCCGATGCTGGTCCGTTTACCAAGGCGAATCGGTCCAGCCTTTGCCTGAATCATGCAATTACGATTGATAATAACATCGTCTTCTAGAACTACTCCAGAATGATCAGCCCCACGCCCATCTATAAGACAATTATCATCAATGGTAACATTATCCCCTAATTCGATCTTACCAGGGTGGCGTATGGTTACATTACGTCCAACTATAATCCCTTTACCAACCTTTTTGAACAGTACAGGGTAAAACTTTTTTCGCAAATAAAAACCTATCCCTCCAGGCATTGTTCCCAATAATGTGGTCAACAACTCATACAGGAGAAATTTAAGAAAACCTACTTCGCCAACACTAAGATCCTTGTAAGTTCTGAAAGGAGACGCCCTACCATATGCTAGTTTTTCTCTAATAGTTCCACTAATTTCCTTCATAGACCTGCCGTATACCATTTAATTACGTGCATACGCAACCCTTTCTTCTTAAAATTACTGCTATCTTTTTTGTGAAAATTTTAAATGAATCACAAAACCAACCATCTCTATAATCTTTATAAGAATTAATAAGACGCTGATTTTCTGTTGCAATGGCTATAGCATCTAGTCGGGAGAGATCTTATGTGTCTTCAAGATCATTTTGATAGATTCCCGCTGAATGCCAAAAACCATTTTTTCTCGTACCAATCTTTCATCACTTACAGCGGCAATAATTTTACCATCCCTGACAAGCGATGATCCGCAACTGACGTGATCTCCAATTCCTAAGATTTGCATTAAAATATCTCCCTTAATTTAACCAAAAGACAAGCTATTACAGTTTAAACAGAAAGAATCGTATACTCATTCTTCTTTTCAATTTTAAGAAGGATTTTCATAAGACATTAGATGATGTTGGAACACTAGGAAAACTCTGACTTCGTGCATCTTTACATAATTTTGCAAATTAAATCAAAGAAGTTTTTATTAACTTATGCCAAAAATCTATCAATTTGGGTGTCAACAACATGTGCCAAATCATTAAGAATGATGGTTTGACTTGGAATCAAATCAGGCAATACTACATTGCCGTGTCCCGTCCGCACCAAAACGGGATGAACACCAACAGCGATAGCAGCTTCCAAATCCCTCAAGCTATCACCGATAAACCATGATTTAGGCAGATCTAAATTCAAATCATCTGCTGCTCGCGATAATAAACCCGGGTAAGGCTTCCTACAGTCACAGCCGTCTTCGGGTGCATGAGGACAATAATAGATGGCATCCAGTCTACCACCATAATTACGTAGAGCCTGAATCATATTTAAGTGAATCTTTTCTACAGTATCTTCTGAAACCAGTCCCCTGCCAATGGCAGATTGATTACTAACAATTACTATGGCATAAGGAAATTCAGACAGACACCGTAAAGTATTTAAGATACCCGGCAGAAATTCAAATTCGGCCCATGATTTCACGTAATCCGGACGGTCTCTGTTAATAACACCGTCACGGTCAAGAAAAACAGCAGGTTTTTTCATAGAACCTATCTTTCCAAAACCTCAACCGTCAGGTTCATTTCTTGCAAATTCCTGCTATTTTTTTTGTAAATATTTTATTTGATTTACCATATAGCTTAAAATTGAATTTAAAAATTAAAGTATTAAGTCTTTCCAAAAAAATTGCTACATAGTTAAAAGGGTTATTGTAAAACACATACAAATTTAGAGGTATAATTTTTATTTCTTTAAAATCAGCATATTCCAAAATCTGTTTCAGGCTGTATTCTGTAAGTGTATTATAATGATCAATATTTTGGGCTAGAGATTCTGTACCGGTTATCGGATTTGCACCATTGAGGGAATGAACTATTAATATTCCATCTTTTTTAAGATTTTGTTTGCAAAGTTTGAGGAATGTGAACATCTCTTCTATTGTCAGATGATTTACTTCCTGCTCAGCAATTATCACATCAAACTGTTTTTGATTTTTCTCTAAGAAATCAAAGCCGTTTTCCACCTGACAATTAAGGCCTCTGGTTTCAGTATATTTCACTTTCTCAGGGTCTGAATCTATCCCTAAAACATTGGTATATCCTTTTCCTTTCAACAAACTTACAAAATATCCAGGTCCGCAACTGAGAGCCAGAATGCTTGATTCCATATTTTCTGGAATATATTTCAGGTAATTTGCTTTATAAAATTTACTAAAAGTAGAAAATCCTTTCTCTATATCTTCTGGAGCCTCCCAGAAAGAGTCAAATGGTTCCATCATAGCTGTTAAATTCATATTATTCTCCCTTTCTTAATTTTTTGACAATTTAATATAGGACTATCCTTTGTCATTAGTATAATGTGGTATTTTACAGATTAATATCATTTTCTGTTGAACAGGGTTTTCCGGTTAGATTACTACTACTACTTTCCCACCATATTTCTCGACGGTTTCCTTCCTTTCAGTCTCATTTGATGCGTTAGCTTTGTGCTCAACTACAATATCAGGCTTTAGTGTGATTATTATATTCATAGGATTCTCATTCTCTGAAATGACAACATAATCTACATAGTCTAAAGTTGAGAGGATATGGATCTGATCTTCTTTACTAATCAGTCGCCAATGGCTATTTATGTTGTCTTGAAATGAATTATTATGATAAGTACCTACTATTAAGACATCTCCTAGTGTCTTAGCCTTTTGTAAATGTTGAATGTGTCCTCCATGGAGAATATTGAAACTCCCATTAGTAAATACAATTTGTTTTTTCTGCAACTTCAATTGGTGGACTAAGGATTCTAACTCTTTTAATGTTCTTTCCTTTATATGTTCTTTTTTACATTCTTCTTCATTGATAAACGATAAAAGTTCTTCTCTGCTTACTGTCGCTGTTCCCCTTTTCCCGACAACAATTCCACCTGCAACGTTAGCTAAAAGGCTCGCTTCTTTAAAAGAAAGCCCCGATGCAATTCCCAGGCCTAAAACTGACAGAACCGTATCTCCAGCTCCACTGACGTCATAAACTTCTTTAGCATTACCAGTTATATGCGTAGCTTTGTCATCAGCGTTTTCTAACAAAGTCATACCACTACTCCCTCTCGTAATAAGAACAGCATCACATTTGGTTTTCAACAATATATTACGAGCAGCCTTTTCGGCAGTATCGTTTCCCTTAATTTCAATATCACTTGCTATTTCTGCCTCTGATTTGTTAGGTGTTACCATCATCGCTCTGGAGTATATGGAAAAGTCCTTGACCTTTGGATCAATAAGGACAGGAGTCATATGCTGCTTACCATTTTCGATAGCAGTCGATAACACTTTTTGTGTTAGTACACCTTTCGCATAATCAGGAAGTAAAATTACATCAAAAGAACCAGCATTTCGCTCTATGTATTCAGCAATCTTTTGCTCATATCTACTTGAGATTGAATTCCGTTTCTCAATATCTATACGTGCAAGTTGTTGGTTACCCGAAAGAACACGCGTTTTTATTGTTGTAGGACGCTCATTATCCAGAAGCAGACATTCTGTGCCAACCCCTAAACGGCCCAGTTCTTGAAACACAAACTTATGAAAAGAATCGTTTCCAGACACACTGACCACTGATACTGACGCGCCTAAAGAGCAAAGGTTATTTACAACATTTCCGCACCCGCCCAGTCTATATTCTTGTTTCTCTACGTTGACGATCTGTACAGGAGCTTCATGAGAAATGCGCGTCACGGCCCCCCACAGATACTCGTCAACCATAATATCACCTATAACAAGGATACTATATTCAGAAAAAGTACTGAGAGCTTTGTCAATTATTTCAGAATTATATTCGGTTTTTTTTGTGCAATCACTTGATTTCATTGTCATGTTCCGAAAAGGATATTTTCGACAAGTTCACAGATGATATGAACTATTGTAATATGGGCATCCTGAATTCTTGCCGTATTGTTAGATTCAATTATAATAGGTAGAACAACTAACTCCTTAAGTTTTCCACCATTGTTGCCCAACAACCCCACTGTCAAGGCTGATTTTAATTTACATACTTCCACAGCTTCTAAAAGATTTCTTGAATTTCCGCTAGTGCTTAATGCTAATAAAATGTCTCCTTCTCAGAGTAAACCCTCAATCTGGCGGGAAAATATTTTATCAAATCCGTAATCATTACCGATAACGGTCAGGACTGATGTTTCGGTAATTAACGCAATTGCAGGTAGAGAACTGCGTTCTTTACAAAATCTACCGATAAATTCTGCAGCAAGATGCTGTGCATCTGCAGCACTACCCCCATTCCCGGCAA
>Ga0187833_10004345_pt1 | contig 13896 bp, 8 predicted proteins | sample ETNtaG_37_FD_167968 | JGI IMG/M metagenome (GOLD analysis project Ga0187833, IMG submission 167968) | Marine microbial and viral communities from oxygen minimum zone, Eastern Pacific Ocean - ETNP2014_SV_400_PacBio MetaG (Illumina Assembly) | ecosystem: Environmental > Aquatic > Marine > Hypoxic... | reverse complement strand
ATACAGGTATCCCTTTTGCGTTCATAGGCGGGATTTTCGCTCTGTTGAGCAGGGGTCTGCCTTTTAGTGTGAGTGCGGCTATTGGCTTTATAGCTCTCAGTGGTATTGCCGTTCTTAACGGGCAGATCTTAATATCCACTATCCATAATTTGAAAGAAGATGGATTATTATTAAAAGATTCTGTTCTAACAGCGGCCAGACAGCGTTTAATACCCGTAATTGCAACTGCTGTTACTGATGCAGTAGGTTTTTTACCAATGGCCATTTCAACCGGAGTAGGAGCCGAAGTTCAGAGGCCGCTTGCCACAGTCGTAATTGGTGGCGTCATCACTTCCACAATACTAACTTTATTTATACTTCCAACATTATATATCACTACCGGAAAGCAAAGATTTCTCTCGCCAAGTCGCTAAGGACGCTGAGGAAGACAGAAATTTAGCCACTGATTTACCCCCGGACTTGAATGCGCCGAGGGCGAGTAAAAGGCACAGATAGACACTGATGTTAAAGGCGAAAGACATGAAGAATTATGAATTATTAATTGAACATTGAGCATTGAACATTGACAAATGACAGACATTAATTCCTGGTTGATTGGATGTGTCTTATCTTGGATGGGCAGGTCATCCTGCTGAATTGTCTTAAATCACGCAGACGGTCTTCCTGTGGGAGAAGGTCGATATGTTTTGTATACATCATGCCGAATTTTACGGCATCCTCATATCTTTTTCTCTCTGAAGTATCCTCAATATCATATTTGCGTTTGTAAAAGAGATGGTACCTTATATATTCTTTATCAAAGTTACTCAGCTTTACTGATTTATTTTGTAGCGCAATAAAATATTTTAGTACCAGGTACTTGGTTACGTTTGCCTGTAATTCCAGTTCGAGAAGGCTGAAAGGGCGATTCTGTTTATAATTCTGAGCTATAAACAGGAAATGATCCAGTTCTTCAACAAAGCTTGCACATAAATCAACATTGCCATCATGAAGGCCAAGTCTTGGATCGTTGCTTTCTAATTCTCTTATTAATTCATCGGGATAATAAATACTTACTTTAAGCGTCTCTCCTGCATCCCTTATTAAGACCTTTGCTCCCGAATGACTATTAACTACCGTCCTGATTTTTTCTTTTGCGTAGAATTCTTCATAACCTTTATCACCGATAATATACTGTTCGATATTGGTGATTCCTGTGTCCAGTGCATAGGTCTTTTCTATCTTCCTTTGTAATTCCTTAATCAAAGGATGTCTGATCTTCATTGTTATCCGGTGTGGAAAAAATAATAGGATTATTATGCAAGTCCGGTTTTTGCAGTGTAAAAATATTCCCTGTTCATAAAACTTAAAACCTGTGCAATAACCTCAAACCCTTCTGATAATTGTGATAGTGTGCCTGTGAGCCTGTTTTTCCTTGCATTGGTATGTCCCGATGCAAGGCCGTAATATGTTTTTCCGAAACCTACGTAATAATGTTTATCAATAGGTCTTCGTTTGCATGCATATCTGTACTTAATATATTCCGGGATCATCCCCGTCAGGAAGAGTGTGTAATTTCCTATATGACAGTAAATATGAAATTTCTCAATGTTATCTGAATTCAGGGAGTCTGTAATCATATCTACTATATATTGATGTGACTTTGTTTCATCCCCTTTTTCGTTATACAATCTTGAACACTCTGTAAATTGTGCAAGCATGTTTGCGATGTAGTTCGAAACCTGCGTGTCTTCAAGCAGGCTCATAAGCCGGCTTTTATCCCAGGGAATGACAGGTTCGGTTTTGTTTAGTGCTTCTATAGTCATTTTAATAAATTTTGTGTCTTTTCTTTTTTCTTTAAATGCCCTTCTCAAAAGCAATGAAAACAGGAAATATGGAGATATCTCCAGAATGCGTTCCGTACAGCTCATCACGTTGTTGAATACCCTGTCACTATCGATCATTTTACCTATTACGTCTTCATCCCCTTTTATCAAACTTGCAATATTATCGTAGTCATTCCGTCTGGTAACATAACTTTCGATGAGGAAAAGGAGGTCTCTATCTGACAGGCTTTGCAAACTCTCTTTTTGAAGTTCCTGAATGGTTTCTTCTTTTTCCATGGTTCTCTCCATAAAGATTTGAGAAATTTAGTATATGAAACCGAATTTTATCAGATAATTCAATGCTCAATTTGTATCTAATGCACAACATTTAAGGGCGCAACAATTATACCAAAAGCATATTAATCCGATTTTTTTTCAACTCATTATAATTTAATTGGTTATGACACCTTGACATTTGCACTCTTTGCTTTTAAGAAAATTTAACGGGCAGTTTTCGTACAAAGTGGTCGTTTTTAGTAACAATGTGGCTTAATCTGAAAAAAATAGTTTAAATTTGCTCCCTTTTCCTATATGATGTGATGTTTGAACAAGAAACACCGGTTTTTCGTTCGTCAAACAAACTTGATGCCGACTCTTTTGGAACTCTTATTTACAACTTTAAATAAAGGAATATGTTATGACTACTACACTTACGCAAGATTACAAGGTGGCCGACATCAGTCTGGCTGACTGGGGACGACGTGAGATCACCCTCGCTGAAGGTGAGATGCCCGGTTTGATGAACCTTAGGAAAAAATATAAAAAAGAGCAGCCTCTTAAGGGCGCTAAAATTATCGGTTGTATCCATATGACGATCCAGACGGCCGTATTGATCGAAACCCTCAGTGCCCTCGGCGCAGAAGTTCGATGGTCTTCATGTAACATTTTCTCCACACAAGACCATGCCGCCGCGGCAATGGCTGCTGCCGGTGTTGCCGTTTATGCCTGGAAGGGGCAGACAGAGGAAGAAGGGTCATGGTGTATCGAACAGACTATTCTCAAGGATGGAAAGCCGTGGGACGCCAATGTATTACTTGATGACGGTGGTGACCTTACCGCCATGGCTCACGAGAAATATCCGGAGATGCTTGACAAGGTCCATGGTATAACGGAAGAGACTACAACCGGTGTTCACAGGTTGTTTGATATGCTGGCAAAAGGCGAGCTTAAGGTTCCTGCAATCAATGTCAACGATTCTGTAACTAAATCAAAGAACGACAACAAATACGGCTGCCGCCACAGTTTGAATGATGCTATTAAACGTGGAACAGATGCTCTTCTTTCCGGTAAAAAAGCTCTCGTTGTTGGATACGGTGATGTAGGCAAGGGTTCTGCTCAGAGTTTGAATCAGGAAGGGATGATCGTAAAGATATCTGAGATTGATCCTCTCTGTGGTATGCAGGCATGTATGGACGGATTCGAAGTTGTTTCACCCTATAAAGAGGGAAACAACACCGGCTCGGCTGAATGCATCGATAGACAGTTGCTGGAAAAGATGGATCTGATCGTAACAACTACAGGTAACGTAAACGTATGTGACCGTCACATGCTGGCCGCCGTTAAGCGGGGCGCCATCGTGTGCAATATCGGCCACTTCGATCTTGAGATCGATACCAAATTCATGCGTGACAACTGGAAATGGGAAGAGGTGAAACCTCAGGTACATAAGATCTACAGATCCGATGACGATGAAGATTATATTATTCTTCTCTCCGAAGGGCGCCTTGTAAACCTTGGTAACGCAACCGGCCATCCATCCCGTGTCATGGATGGTTCATTCACAAATCAGGTACTCGCACAGATATTACTCTACAAGGAAGCGTGGGCAGACAAATCCGAGTCTGAACGTGAGCCTGTTTATGTAAAGGTTCTTCCCAAGAAACTGGACGAGGAGGTTGCCGCTGAAATGGTCAAGGGTTTTGGAGGCGTGATCACTAAAATGACGCAGCAGCAGTCTGAGTACATCAGTACACCGGTAGAAGGCCCATTTAAACCGGAAACTTATAGATACTAGAGAGTGTTTTTAGATATAAATTAAAAAAAGCACAGGAGATTTGACCCCTGTGCTTTTTTTATTAAAGTTTGATCTGTAATTTTTACGACAAGTTTTCAAAACAGGTATCAGTTACAGGCCTGCATCTTTTTTCAAGACCTCCGCCTTATCTGTTTTTTCCCATGAGAAAGAATCTTCGGATCGTCCGAAATGGCCGTGGCTGGCCGTAATCTGGTAAATAGGCCTTCTTAACTGTAGATGATCTATAATGCCCTTTGGTGTAAGGTCAAAATGTTTATCGACCAGTTCTTCTATCTTTGATTCCGGGATCTTTGCCGTGTTCTCCGTTGAAACCAGAACAGACATAGGCTTGGCAACACCAATAGCATAAGCCAACTGAACCTCACAGGCATCAGCAAGGCCTGCAGCCACAATATTTTTGGCGACATAACGTGCCGCATATGCGGCACTGCGGTCAACCTTAGATGGGTCTTTTCCTGAAAAGGCTCCGCCACCATGTCTTGCCCTGCCGCCATAGGTATCAACTATTATCTTTCTTCCGGTCAGGCCGCAGTCTCCCTGCGGGCCTCCTACTACGAAGCGGCCGGTAGGGTTTATATAGTATTTGGTTTTGTCATCCAGAAATTCTGCGGGAATAACATCTTTTATAACCTTTTCAAGTATGTCTTCTTTAATCTGATCATGCGAAACATCCGGAGCGTGCTGGGATGAAATAACTACTGCATCCACCCTTACCGGCTTGCTGTCTTCATATTCGACAGTTACCTGCGACTTACCATCAGGCCGAAGATAGGTAAGGTCTCCGATCTGTCTTTGCTCCGCAAGTCTCTTTACTAAACGGTGAGACATGCAGATTGGAAAAGGCATAAACTCTTCTGTCTCGTGACAGGCGAAGCCGAACATCATACCCTGGTCTCCGGCGCCGTGTTCACTATGCAGGCCCGCACCTTCAGAGACTCCCTGTGCAATATCCGGAGATTGTTTATCAAGTGATGTTAAAACAGCGCAGGTTTTATAGTCAAACCCCATCGATGAATCACTGTAGCCGATATCCTTAATAGTCTGCCTGATTATAGCCGGTGCATCTATAGTCGCAGTAGTAGTTATTTCGCCTGCGACCATCGCCATGCCGGTTGTTACCAGTGTTTCGCATGCAACACGTGACATTGGATCCTGTGCCAGAATTGCGTCCAATATGGCATCGGATATCTGGTCGGCAATTTTGTCCGGGTGTCCCATGGATACTGATTCAGAAGTAAATAAATGGTTTCCTTTTTTCATTTGATCATCTTTTCCTTTCCAAAGTTTTTGTTAAAATTCAATTTCTTTCATTGAATTACCATAATAAATATGGAAGACTACCCGCCCGTACCGAACGGGTACGTTCGGGCGGAAAATCTTCCACTACTTTTTTTTGCTAAAATTTTCCCTATTATTTCAATATTTTTCCCGGTAGCGCCTCTTTTTTCATTAACTACCTTTTGTGCTTTAAGCCCCATCTCTTTTGCCGCGTCAGGATTCTTGATAAAAAATTCAATTGCTTTAAAGAGTTCGTCCTCCGTCCTAACCATTTTGGCGGCACTGTTTTTAAGCAGGAGGTCAGTCTCTTCCTTAAAGTTAAATGTGTGCGGACCAAAAACCACCGGTTTCCCCAGCCCTGCTGGCTCCATCATATTCTGGCCTCCGGATGGAACAAGGCTTTTCCCGACAAAAACGTAATTTGCCAACGAATATATCTTTTCTAAATCACCAACAGTATCAATTAATATAATTTCTTTCTTTCTGTTTTGCCAGTTATAATTAGAGCCGTCTAACCGTGTTTTCAATACGGGTATAAAGCCCATCTTTTCTATCAACCTGGAAACGTCTCCGGTTCTTTCGATATGCCTTGGCACTATGATTAATTTTAAATTCTGATATTTTTCATTTAGTTTTTTAAACACCCTGATTAATATTTCTTCCTCACCTGCATGTGTACTTCCACCTATAAGTACCAAATCATCATCATTAATATGGAATAATTCTGCCAGTCCCTTACTGATACTTTCATCAATATGGGTTGGGATATTGTCGTATTTCATGGTGCCGGTAACAAAGACTTGTTTACCGGGAATTCCGAGATCACGAAAACGCTGTGCATCAATCTCAGTCCTGGCGCAATAAGTGTTCATTTCATTGGTCAGGCTATTACGAAAATCCTTCGAAATGTGACTGATAGCTCGGTATGCCATAAGAGATCTATTGGATATCCTTCCGTTAACTATGATTACCGGAATATTTTTCTTATAAGCTGATATTAAAAAATTCGGCCATATTTCAAGTTCGACCAGGAGAATAAGGTTTGGCCTTTTTTTTAGAAGGACCTTTCTTGTTGTCCAGCTCAGGTCGGCAGGGAAATAGAAAACGGCTTTATCAGAAAAATTTTTCTCAGCTACCGAGAAACCGGTATTTGTCGTAGCAGATATAAAGGTCTCCCATTCCGGGAATTCTTTGTCAATCCGTTCTATAATACTTTTTGCAGTAATAACTTCACCTACAGATGCTCCATGTACCCAGATACCCGGTTTGTTGCCTGTCCTTTCTGCTGTTATCCCGAATCTCTGATTCAAACCTGAACGATAGCGTTTGCTTGTTAATATTTTGAATAGTAAATACGGTGAGCCTAATAAAGATGCGGTTAAATAAAATGAATCAAAGATTAATGGCATCTTGTTGCGTTCATTGATATTTTGAATTATAATGTAAAGTTATTTTTTCGTGAACCCTAATCTGAACGAGCCAGAATAACAGGAGTTTAGTAAATTACAAATCTCAAATCACAAACTACAAATAAATTCCAAATTACAATTTATGAAATGACAAACTACTTTGATTTTTCAAGGATAGAAGAAAATATCTTTTTTAACTCCGTTGCTTCATTAAAAAGTTTGTTTCCGTCTACTGTATATTTTGTATCGTTTGTTTCAACTATTAGTCTTAACCAATAAGCAGATTCTTTTGCTTCTTTACGACATATTTTTATTCTCATAATAAAATCTTTTTTACTTAAAGCTTCATTAGCTTCAATGTAGTTGGCACCAACAGAGCCAGAAGACCTTACTACTTGCTTTCCATATTCAATGTTAGAAATAGCTCTTGAGAATTTCTTAATATAAAGAGAAACATTTTTGGCAAACTGAAATGTCCGCTCTTCTAAATCATATTGTTTGGACATTTGGATCTTTGGTAATTGTAATTTGTCTGTTATTTGGTTTTTATTATTTGGTGCTTATCAGACATCCTGAAAAACTCTATTAATAAATATTTTGCCAAAAATGGTCAAAAAACTTTCATTAAGGGACTAAGGCTGGTGCAGTTACCGGTTCGTCAGTTTTTGCCACAGCATTGTTTATATTTTCTTCCGCTTCCACAGGGGCAAGGCTGATTCCTGCCGACCTTAACTGCGGCACGTATTGGTTCAGGCCTCTGTTCAGCCTGACCACTATTGGTTGTTGCAGCCTCAACTCTTTCCCTTATTGGTTCCCTTTTTGGGGTTGGAATTTCCGGCATGGTATTTAGAGAGTCCTGATAGACAAAGTTGTCAGCGTTCCATACGTTTTTACTATCAATTGATTCCGACCTGACCCGTAATTTAAATATAAGATCTGTTACTTCTTCCCTGATAGACGACATCATGGTTTCGAACATTATAAGCGCCTCACGTTTATATTCTATCTTTGGGTCAACCTGTGCATAACCTCTCAGTCCGATACCTGATTTCAAGTGATCCATTGCATATAGATGGTCTTTCCATTTAGTATCAACTTTTTCAAGTAAGAGAATTTGCTCAATCTTCCTGAGCTCTTCTTCACCGATCTCCTTCTCTTTGCCTTCATAAGCTTTACTGGCAGTATCAAGTAACAGGTCTTCAATATTTTCCTTTGTTTCTATATTGTGTTCTTTTAAGTCGACTTTTATGTCGAATTTCTGTTTATACCAGTCAAGCAGACTGTCTACATCCCACTCGTCGGTGTGTAATTTTGGATCGATATAATAATCTACTGATTCCAGGATGCTTTCCTCAATCATTCTAAGCAGGTCGTCCCGGAGAGCTTCCTGTGCAAGAACCCTTTGCCTCCATGTGTATATGGTTTTTCTCTGTTCGTCCATCACCTCGTCATACTCAAGAAGATTCTTACGTATTTCGAAGTTATGCTGTTCAACCTTTCTTTGTGCCCTTTCGATTGATTTGGATACCATGGAGTGTTCTATTGCCATGCCATCCGTCATTCCAAATTTCTTTAGTATACCGCCTACTCTCTCCGGTGCGAAGATGCGCATCAGGTCATCATCGAGTGAGACGTAGAACCGTGATGAACCGGGATCTCCCTGGCGTCCTGTACGGCCTCGCAATTGATTGTCAATTCGGCGTGCCTCATGTCTTTCCGTTCCCATTACGTGGAGGCCTCCCAATTCTCTTACTCCCTCACCCAGGACAATGTCTGTTCCTCTTCCCGCCATATTTGTCGCGATAGTTACATTTCCCTTTTGTCCTGCCTTTGCAATTATCGCTGCTTCCCGTTCATGATTTTTTGCATTGAGTACCTCGTGGTCTATTCCACGCCTGCTGAGTGCCTTGCTGAACATTTCAGATTTTTCTATTGATATGGTTCCAACCAGGATAGGTTGGCCTTTTTCATGCACTTCGGCTATCTCTTCTACTACGGCAGTATCTTTTTCTTTTGCCGTACCATAGATTCTGTCCGGATGGTTCTGGCGGTTCAAAGGTTTGTTGGTTGGTATAACGTCTACGTTCAGTCCATATATCTTGGCAAATTCAGGAGCTTCGGTAAAAGCCGTACCCGTCATCCCTGCAAGTTTATTATAGAGGCGGAAAAAATTCTGAAGTGTAATTGTGGCAAGTGTCTGACTCTCTTCTTTTATCTTTAAACGCTCCTTTGCCTGGATAGCCTGGTGAAGTCCGTCGCTCCACATCCTGCCTTCCATCAATCTTCCCGTAAATTCGTCGACTATGACAACATCTTTTCCCTGGACAACATAATCAGTATCTTTCAAAAATAGTGAGTGGGCACGCAGGCTCTGTTCGATATAGTGAGGCCAGTCCATGTGAATGTCGGAATATATACTGTCGACACCAAGTTCTTTTTCTACAATACCAATTCCTTCATCGGTTAAATTTGCACCCTTTTCTTTCTCTTTTATTTCATAATGTTTACCCGGTTTTAACTTCCGGGCAATCTTGTCAGCAACAAAGTATCTTTCCGTTGATTCATCAGATGGCCCAGAGATTATGAGGGGTGTTCGGGCTTCATCGATCAGGATACTGTCAACTTCGTCAACAATAGCATAGTTCAACGTTCCCTGTACCTGTTCTTCGAGGTGTATCCTCATGTTATCCCGCAGGTAATCAAAACCAAATTCATTATTTGTGCCGTATGTGATATCGGCTCTATAAGCCGCCTGCTTGTCTTCATAGCTCTGGTTGCTTTGTATTGCGCCTGCTGAAAGACCCAGAAATTCATACATCGGCAACATCCAGTTCATATCTCTATTGGCAAGGTAATCGTTCACGGTAACGATGTGAACTCCTTTACCATCCAGTGCATTGAGATATGCCGGTAACGTTGCAACAAGAGTTTTACCTTCTCCTGTTGTCATTTCTGTAATATTGCCCTGGTGTAATACTATGCCTCCTATTATCTGGACATCAAAATGCCTCATCGTTTTGTCCGGGCTGTCTGCATTGGGAATTAACAATATTCTTCTGCTGGCCTCTCTAGCGACGGCAAAAGCCTCAGGTAAAAGGTCGTCCAGCGTTTCTCCGGCGGCAAGTCTTTCCCTGAATTTATCTGTCTTTTGTCTGAGTTCAGCATCGGTTAAAGTCTGCAAATCACTTTCAAGTGAATTTACATGCTCTACTATCGGCTTCAGAGTTTTTAAAACCCGATCGCTGGCAGTACCAAAAACCTTTGTAAAAATACCCATATCTATGATTTAGGACTCAAAAAATGTAAAATTTAATTAAACCAGATTTGAGAAAAAGAGTCAACTCAAATTAGAAGTCCAATAAGTACAGACTATTATGAGTTTAATTCACTTTCCTCACAATTGAAAAAAAAGAATTTTGAGTGTTGCTCTTAAAGGTATGTTCTAAGAGATTAGTAAAAGGAAGTGACTGCAAAACCACTTTATTCCACTGCCTTCTTACACGTAGTATTCCTGGATCGGCTTGACATCCAATTCGCCGTTTGACATGGACTTGATGGCGCTCTCTGCGGCAATAGCACCCGGAACGGTTGTAAAATAAGGAATACCGGATACTATTGCGTATCGTCGTATGTTATAAGACTCCTCTTGTGAAATCTTTCCTTCAGATGTGTTGATTACCATCTGGATTTCATTGTTCTTTAAGTGATCTATTACGTTAGGACGCCCTTCATATTCTTTAAGGACGGTGGTAACAGGAGTATTTTCCTCTGCTATGGCCTTTGCCGTTCCTCCGGTAGCAAAAATCTTAAAACCCAGATCATGAAGCTTATGAGCTATATCTACTATTGAGGGTTTATCTCTATCCTTGACACTTATAAAAACCGTACCCGATAGAGGGAGTCCTCCTTCGGTAGCCATCTGCGCCTTGGCAAATGCCTTCCCAAAGTCAACGTCAACTCCCATTACTTCGCCTGTAGATTTCATTTCCGGGCCAAGGATAGTATCTGTGCCATGAAATCTTACAAACGGGAAAACAGCTTCTTTGACGGCTATGTGTTTAATCTGTTTTTTGTCATCTATATTCAACTCCTTCAGTTTGCGTCCCGCAATAACTTTAGATGCTATTTTTGCAAGTGGAATACCGATTGCCTTGCTGACGAATGGTATTGTTCGTGAGCCGCGTGGATTTACCTCCAACACATAAACCACGTCATCTTTCACGGCAAATTGAATATTGATAATGCCCAGGACATTTAACGCTAAGGCCAAAGCCTGCGTTTGGGATCTTATACTTTCAATAACTTCCTCTTTTATAGAGTAAGGTGGTAATGAGCATGCGCTATCCCCCGAATGCACACCTGCTTCTTCTATGTGCTCCATGATGCCGCCAATGAAAACCTCCTCACCGTCACATACAGCGTCAACGTCTATCTCAATTGCACCTTCTAAAAATTTATCTATTAGAACCGGATGTTCAGGAGAGACGTCAACAGCATGTGTCATATACTCTTCAAGCTCACACTCATCAAAGACCACTCTCATAGCCCTGCCGCCCAAAACGTAGGAAGGTCTTATTAAAACAGGATAACCTATTGAAGCCGCAACCTGTTCGGCTTCTGTGAATGACCGTGCATTTCCATTGTCCGGCTGTAAAAGGTTGAGTCTGGACAAAAGTGCCGCGAATCTTTCGCGGTCTTCCGCCATGTCGATGCTGTCCGGTGAGGTACCAAGGATCTTAACCCCTGCGTTGGCTAACGGTACGGCCAGTTTGAGTGGAGTCTGACCTCCAAACTGTACAATAACACCTTCCGGTTTTTCCTTCTCAACGATTTCCATTACATCTTCAAAAGTAAGGGGCTCGAAATATAACCTGTCAGATATATCGTAATCCGTACTTACAGTTTCCGGATTGCAATTAATCATAATTGTTTCAAATCCCATCTCTTTCAAGGCCAGCACTCCATGCACACAGCAATAGTCAAATTCGATACCCTGGCCGATACGGTTAGGGCCGCTTCCCAGGATAATTATTTTTTTCTTTGATGTGGGGTTGGCTTCGCATTCGTCCTCGTATGTGGAATACAGGTAGGGTGTGTATGCCTGGAATTCTGCCGCGCAGGTATCTACCACTTTAAACACAGGACGGATACCATTCTTCCGGCGGTAATTACGAACATCTGCTTCTGTTGTATTTAACAAGCTTGCCAACCGAATGTCTGAGAGTCCATATTGTTTTGCCTTTTTTAAAAGAGACGGATCTATCAGGGGTTCAGGTTGGCTTTTAATCTCTTCTTCCAGTTCCAAAATCTGTTTCAAATTATATAGAAACCATTTATCAATCATGGTAATTTCATGTAACTCATCAATATCCATTCCCATACGCATACCGTCTACAACAGACCAGAGTCTGTCCCACGAAGGACTTAACAGATGTTCCTTTATGAATTCCTTTTTCTCTGAATCGTTCAGGTCGGTTTTACTATGATGTTCGTCTAATCCGTAGCGGCCGGTTTCCATAGACCTTATTGCTTTGCCCAGAGATTCTTTAAACGTACGCCCTATAGCCATTACTTCACCAACCGATTTCATGTGAGTGGTAAGAGTCTGGCCTGCATCAGGGAATTTTTCAAAGTTGAATTTTGGAATTTTAACTACACAATAATCTATAGAAGGTTCAAACGATGCCGGTGTATAGCGCGTGATATCATTTGGTATCTCATCAAGCGTATAACCCACTGCCAGTTTAGCAGCGATCTTTGCTATCGGGAAACCTGTGGCCTTGGAGGCCAGTGCGGAACTTCTCGATACCCTTGGATTCATTTCTATTACAATCAATTCTCCATCGGCGGGATTTACCGCGAATTGGATATTAGACCCGCCTGTTTCAACCCCGATCTCACGAATAATCTTGATTGCCGCATCTCTCATTATCTGATATTCTTTGTCAGTTAATGTCTGAGCCGGAGCCACAGTTATGCTGTCGCCCGTGTGAACTCCCATAGGGTCAAGGTTTTCTATAGAACATATTATAACGACGTTGTCCTTGAGGTCTCTCATTACCTCCAGTTCGTATTCTTTCCAGCCCAGGACAGATTTTTCAATTAATATTTCATGAACCGGACTTGCCTCCAGGGCAAAACTTACAAATTCTTCCAGTTCTTCAATGTTGTAAGCAACATTACCTCCTATCCCTCCCAGTGTGAATGACGGACGTATGATTATGGGGAACTGTATCTCCTTCGCAATCTCCTTTGCATCTTCTACGGATTTTGCATTGCCGCTTGCCGGTACATGCATGCCTATACTTTCCATAGCTTCTTTAAATTCTTCTCTGTTCTCTGCCTTTTTTATAGCATCCAGCTTAGCGCCTATTAATTCTACATTGAATTTATCCAGGATGCCCTCTTCTGCCAGAGAAACGGATAAGTTCAGGCCGGTTTGTCCCCCTAATGTTGGAAGCAGTGCATCAGGTCTCTCTTTTTGTATGATCTTTGTTAATACGTCAGTAGTCATCGGTTCTATATATGTTCTGTCCGCAATATCCGGATCAGTCATTATTGTAGCAGGATTGCTGTTTACGAGGATGATTTTGTAACCCTCTTCTCTCAGTGCACTGCATGCCTGAGTACCGGAATAATCGAATTCACATGCCTGTCCTATTACTATTGGACCGGACCCGATTATGAGTATTTTTTTAATATCAGTTCTTTTCGGCATATTCTTCCATCATTTCGATGAATTCATTAAAGATATAGCTTGAATCATGTGGCCCTGGTGACGCTTCAGGATGATATTGAACGGCAAATGCAGGTACGTCAAGACATCTCAATCCCTCTACGGATTTATCATTTAGGTTTATATGAGTTATTTCTACTTTACCAAACCTGCTGCTCTGCCCATTATTTATTGATTCTCCATCGATCGCAAAGCAATGATTCTGGGACGTGATTGCCACTTTTTTTGTACTTAAATCCATGACAGGCTGATTACCTCCATGGTGTCCGAATTTCAACTTAAATGTTTTGTATCCCAATGCCTGGGCTATAATTTGATTACCCAGGCATATACCCATAACAGGCTTTTTCCCTATTATGTTAATTGCATTCTCCGTCATATACGATACCGGAGCCGGGTCGCCGGGACCGTTTGAGATAACAATACCATCCGGGTTCATCGATAGTACTTCCTCTGCACCGGTACTGGCAGGAACAACCGTTACATCACAATTATAGTTTCTCAGCATTCTCAGAATATTATATTTAACTCCGCAATCGTAGACTACTACTTTACGTTGTTTATTATATTCCG
>Ga0187833_10004344_pt1 | contig 13897 bp, 8 predicted proteins | sample ETNtaG_37_FD_167968 | JGI IMG/M metagenome (GOLD analysis project Ga0187833, IMG submission 167968) | Marine microbial and viral communities from oxygen minimum zone, Eastern Pacific Ocean - ETNP2014_SV_400_PacBio MetaG (Illumina Assembly) | ecosystem: Environmental > Aquatic > Marine > Hypoxic... | reverse complement strand
AACCGCCTGGCTGCGGTGAAGGCTTTACTCTTGTTCTTATCTTTGTCTGCTCACTGCTAAAAGCATACTCAAACAACCTTTCAGCAGTCTCCACATCAAAAGTTATAAGACTTTCCAGCCTCTCTAAATGTAAAAATTTCTTTTCAGGCAGAACAGTAAATAAATAACGCAATATTTCTATACCTCCTTTGACCCCTATAATATCTAAAAAGTGCGCAACCCTATTTAACGATAGCTTGCCGTCCTCTTCAATAAGAGTCTTCTTAAGCATATCTCCCTGTGACCATCCTTTCTTGGAATAAGCCTTCCTTCCTTCATAGCCTATGTCACATATGCTTGCTCCCATCCTGCCTTTATTTATAATCTTATAAAGATTCATAAGCCAGGGGTTGCATTCCTTAGAAGGAATCCCAATTCTCCCATTAGAATCCTCAAAATCATCATATTTTAACGCATCATCAAGAGACTCTAAAAGTATCATCTTTCTGGCAGCTTTCACATCATCTACTCTATACCTAACAGCCCAATGATAATTCCTTGGGAAATGTTGTCCCGTCAACCCTAATGTATTAAACTCCACAACAAGCTCATGATCTTTAACATCCTTATCATACCTGAATGCCTTTGTATTAATAACCGGCAAATCTCCAGGCAGCAGAAGGCAAACATCATCAGGTTCTGGTTGAAGACTAGCCATAGCTCTCTTCATAGTATTAGAATAAGAGCATTCTTCCAAAGGTCCTTCATCAACAAACTCCACCCTTTGATTCTTATTCACACCAAAAAACTCAGAAAACATCTCAGACATCTCTCCAGTATCCTTATATCCAACAACAGAAACATCTTCAAATCCAGCCTTATAAACATCATACAAAGGAAACGCAAAAAGCGGAACACTATACTTTCTCCCATCACTACCAACTACAAACAAAGGAACATTAAACTTCAAAAAAAACGGCTCATCCTCATCCCTAAGAAGAAGATAATTAGGCTCTTTCCCTGACTTTCTCTCATTCTCTATCTGCGTATCTATCGTTTCCTGTCGATTCTCTGTATTATTATAACTGCATGTAAGCACAACCTTCCCCACAGGAAACCTGTTACTTCCTTTAGTTTGGTATTTATCTATTTCCACATACCTCGAGAACAGAAGTTCACTTAAATATTTTTCTCTTGTTAAATAGAATAAAATAGGCTCTTGAGCCTCTTATAAAGAAAATACAACCTATATTTCTTTGTTCCATAAACTTTATAAAACAACCCTTCTTACCTCATTTTGGGGTAAATCATGGTCAACAAAGAACTAAGATTTAAAGTAGCAGAAGCAATTCAGGATGATGTAAACAAAGGCATAGTCAGGGTAGACTCCAACTTCATGAGAACCATTGGTGTAAAGCCAGGCGACATTGTAGAAATAGAAGGAGAAAGAAAAACTGTAGGCATAGTTGACCGGGCCTACCCAGGAGATATCGGGTTAAACATAATAAGACTAGACGGTATCATGCGAAGAAACGCAAAAACAGGCATAGGCGAACTTGTCGCTGTAAAAAAAGCAGACATCAAAGAAGCCAAAAAAATAGTAATAGCACCCGCAAAAAAAGGCATGGTAATACGAGCTCCTCCTGACATGATAAAACAAGGCCTTCTTGGAAGAGCGCTTGCAACAGGAGACATTATTTCACTAGGCGGAACTGGCAGGAGAAGAAGAACCATGTCAGACTCTCCTCTCTTTGACGACATCTTCTCTGTCTTTGATGAAAGCATGATGGGCTTTGGCTTTGGCGACATAAAATTCATTGTAGTCTCAACACTCCCTAAAGAATCTGTAATCGTTTCAGACTTAACAGAAGTAGAATTCAATCCTGAAGCCGTTGAAGTAGAAGAAGAAAAAACCTTTGATGTAACTTATGAAGACATCGGCGGCTTGGAAACAGAAATAAAAAAAATAAGGGAAATGGTAGAACTGCCCTTAAAACATCCTGAAGTCTTTGAACGGCTAGGCATACAACCCCCAAAAGGCGTACTATTACATGGTCCTCCCGGCACAGGCAAGACTCTACTAGCAAAAGCTGTAGCAAACGAAACCAACTCGCACTTTATACTAATAAACGGTCCTGAAGTCATGAGCAAATGGTATGGTCAGTCAGAAAAAAACATAAAAGAAAAATTTGATGAAGCAGAAAAAAATGCCCCTTCCATCATCTTCATAGATGAAATAGATGCAATCGCTCCAGGAAGAGAAGAAGTCCATGGCGAAGTAGAAAGAAGAGTAGTAGCCCAGTTATTAGCAATGATGGATGGCCTAAAAAGCAGGGGCAAAGTAGTAGTAATTGCTGCCACAAACATACCTAACGTAATAGATCCAGCTTTAAGAAGGCCTGGCAGATTCGACAGAGAAATAGAAATAGGAGTCCCTGGCAAAAAAGGCAGGCTCAATGTGCTTAAAATTCATACAAGAAACATGCCTCTTGCCAAGGATGTCAATCTAAAAGAAATCGCTAACATAACTCATGGATTCGTAGGGGCAGACCTAGCAGCCTTATGTAAGGAAGCAGCAATGATTGTATTAAGAAAAGTGCTACCTGACCTAAAGCTGGAAGAAGAAGAAGCAATCCCTAAAGAACTATTAGAAAAGTTAAGAATCACCAGAAATGATTTCAATAATGCCCTCAAAATTGTAAGGCCCTCAGCAATGAGAGAAGTCTTAGTAGAAGTTCCAAATGTAAAATGGGACAATGTTGGCGGCTTGGAAGAAGTAAAGCAGGATTTAAAAGAAGCAGTAGAATGGCCTCTCAAATACCCTGACTCATTCAAAAACTTAGGAGTAAAACCCCCTAAAGGAATACTCCTTTATGGTCCTCCTGGCACAGGCAAGACAATGCTTGCAAAAGCTGTTGCAAACGAGTCAGAAGCCAACTTCATCTCAGTCAAAGGCCCTGAGGTACTCTCAAAGTGGGTCAATGAAACGCCTAAACTAGTAAGAAAACTATTCAAAAAAGCAAGGCAAGTCAGCCCCACTATAGTCTTCATAGATGAAATAGACTCCATTGCAAACAGAAGAGACATTGGCACTAGCTCGCACCATGGCGGGATGAGCGCAGTAGAAGCTCTGCTAACAGAAATGAACGGTCTGGAAGACATAAACGACGTAGTGATCATAGGTGCAACCAACAGGCCTGACATCCTTGACCCAGCCATACTAAGACCCGGCAGATTTGACAGAATAATCTTAACGCCAGCTCCAGATGAAAAAACAAGGCAGGAAATATTTAAAGTGCACACCACCAACATACCTTTAATGAATAAAACCCTATCAACTCAGCTAAGAGAAACCATTAAAGGTCTTTCAACAAAAATATTTGAAAAACATTTATCAGGCCTATCAACAGATGTCAAGAAAAACGGGGAAAAAATCGAGTTATTAAAAGCATACAAAACTATCATCAAATCCATCATCATTCAGGAAAACAATAAACCTGAAACAAACAATAAAAAAGATTATGACTTTAGTAAACTAATTCCTTTACTAAAAGAAATAAATGATGAGAAGCAGTCAGTCATAAAAGACTTATCCAAAAAAACTGATGGTTACACTGGCTCAGACATAGAATCAATCTGCCGTGAAGCAGCCATAATCACTTTAAGAAAAGACATAAAATCAAAAGAAGTCATAAAAAATGATTTCAGTGAAGCCTTAAAAAAGGTAAAGCCATCCGTCACAAAAGAAATAGCAAAATCCTATGAAGAACTACGGGACTTCTTCAAGCAGGCAAGAGCAAACCAAATGAAAGAAGAAAAGCCAAGTTATATGGGTTAAATCTAAACTCCTCTTCCAACACCAATATAATTAAACCCTGCCTCTTTAATATCCTTTGGTTCATAAACATTCCTTCCATCAATAATATTAGGACTCTTCATCAAACCTTTCATCTTCTCCTTATCAAGATCTCTAAACTCATTCCATTCAGTCGCAATAACAAGCGCATCCGTATCCTTAAGCGTATCATAAGGGTCCTTTGCAAACTCCACATTCTTCACCAACTCTCTTGCAGTCTTCTCCGCTTCAGGATCAAAAGCAACAACCTCAGCCCCTTCATTCTGAAGCTGTTCAATAATCACCAAAGAAGGTGCTTCCCTCATATCATCAGTCTTAGGCTTAAAAGCAAGCCCCCACAAAGCAATCTTCTTTCCTTTAAGATCAGGAACAAGCTTCTTAATCTTAGGTAGCAAAGACTTCTTCTGCTCATGATTAACCTTTTCAACAGCATCAAGCACCAGGCTATTAACCCCATGAGACTTCATAGTCTCATAAAGCGCATTAACATCCTTTGGAAAACAGCTCCCACCATAGCCAATACCAGCCTGCAAAAACCTAGGCCCAATTCTCCTATCAAGACCCATACCCTTAGCAACCATCTTAACATCAGCCCCTGCCTTCTCGCAAAGCTGCGCAATCTCATTCATAAACGAGATCCTTGTAGCTAGCATCGCATTGCTAGCATACTTAATCATCTCAGCGCTCCTAACATCAGTAAAAAGAATAGGCTTATCAGTCCTCACAATGCCCTTATAAATATCTTCCATAACCTCTTTAGCTCTATCAGACTCAGTACCAATAACAATTCTGTCAGGGCATGTAAAATCATTAACCGCCTCTCCCTCTTTAAGAAACTCCGGATTAGAAACCACATCAAACTCTATCGGACTCTCTTGATTCTCTTTAATAGTCTCAGCCACAATATCAGCAGTCCCTACTGGAACAGTACTCTTATCAATAACAACAAGATAATCCTTCATATATTTGCCAACAGAAGCAGCAACCTGCTTAACAAAAGTAAGATCTGCTTCATGATTCTTTCCAGGGGGAGTGCCCACAGCAATAAAAATAGCTTTTGACTTTTCAACAGCGCTCTTAACATCAGTAGTAAAACTAATTCTTCCTTCCTTTCTATTCCTATCTAACATATCCTTCAAGCCAGGCTCATATATAGGAACTCCGCCTTCATTCAGATATTTTATCTTCTCTTCATTAACATCAACGCAAATAACTTCATTGCCCATATCTGCAAGGCACGTACCTGCAACTAATCCTACATATCCTGTACCCATAATTGAAATATTCATGTCATATCACCTAACTAACCGAAAAAGCCTTTTCATTTAAATATCTTACCCTTATCCTACTTTATGGGACAGAAATCTAGTGCAACACAAAAATCACAAAACTAGGTAGAATATAAAACGCAGAAGCAACATACACAAAAGGCACAACCCTATACCTAAAAGACAAATGGGCAATCCACTTTGACAATCCCAAAGGAATCTTTCTAAACGGATAAACAATAGCAGCTCCAAACGTATTAAACAAAATATGAACAAACGCAACAGCAATCCCTGCTGGAGAACCAGTAACCAAAGAAGCCAATAAAGCTGTAAACGTTGTGCCAACATTAGCTCCTAAAACAAATGGAAACAATCTTTCAAGAGTCAGAATACCCACCGCAGCCAACGGCACCAACAAAGAAGTAGTAACCGAGCTGCTCTGTACAACAATAGTCAGTATCAACCCAAAAGAAAAGCTCCTTAACGGCGTCTTGAATACATGTTCCTCCAGCAATACTTTAAACTTAGACTCTGCTAACGGCTTAATTATATCCACAAAATACTTCAATGAAAAAAACAACAAAATCAATGAAACAATCAATACAACAATAGCATTATTCAACAAGCTCACCTGAATAAAACTTGCAACAGGCTTAATAATATAACTCAACGGGCTTGTAAACTGAAGATTCATATTAGAGCCTACAAAAAATTGTGTCATAAACAATGCAACTTTTTCTAAAATATGAAAATAAACCTCTAAAGGCAATAAAACAAGCACAACAATAAAATTAAAAAAATCATGAACAGTAGCAACTTCAAACGCTTTTCTAAACTCCTCTTTCCTTGTAATATGCGCCAATGAAACCATCAGGCTTGTAATGCTAGTGCCAATATTAGCTCCCATAATAATAGGAATTGCATTCGTTATTGTCAGTGCACCGCTAGCTGCCAATCCAACAATAATAGAAGTAGTAACCGAACTACTCTGTACTATAGAAGTTGCCAAGATGCCAATAAAAAGTCCCACCAAAGGATTCGTAGTAAAAGGAATAATACTCTCTGCAAACCCTCTGCCAAACATCTTAAACGAGCCGCTCATCAACTGTATGCTCAACAGAAAAACGTATAATATAATACCCAACAAAGCAACTCTTTTTGCAACATCCTTTTTTCTTATCCTATCTTTTCTAACATCTCTTTTCCCCATACCCTGCTTCAAATTTACTTATTTATAAAGGTTGTGTTCTCGAATATCATACAATTTTACTTCCAAAGAAAAACCCTATCATTCTTCCTGACAACCTTCTCAACCTTAACCGCAACACTCTTACCTTTCCCAGCAGCCTTCACAGGTCTATGATTGATTTCAATAGAACCAACAGTCTGTTCAACAACACCAGTAGTATCCCCTATAATAATAACAGTATCTCCTAATTTAACCTCATTAGTATTAATCTTAATCTCAGCAACTCCAACCTTCCTATAATAATTCTTTACAACACCGAGATTAACCTTCCTCTTCTCAGCCTTAGAACCATAATCATCAGTAAACTCATTAATAGGCTTCCCCAAAAAGAATCCTGAAGAAAACCCTCTGTTATAAACCTCATGCAACTTCTTCATCTTTCCTTTAACAAACTCCTTACTAAACTTCCCACTGCGTATAGCATCAACCGCATCCCTATAAGCCTTAACAACAACCCCAACATACTCAGGATTCCTCGCTCTGCCCTCAATCTTCAACACATCAACAAAAGGAAGAATCTTATCCAAAAAAGGCAATGTACATAAATCCTTAGGACTCATCACATAATCATTCCCAAGCACAAGCTCCTTATCCTCCTCTTTATCCTTCAAAAGATACTTATCATAGCTTCTCCTGCAAGGCTGTATGCAATCTCCTCTATTAGCAGACCTTCCATAAAGAAACTGTGAAATAAAACATCTCCCTGAAACAGAAACGCACATAGCTCCATGCGCAAAAACCTCAATCTTCATCCTTGTACTCTTCTTAATCTCTCTAATTTGCTCCAATGTACACTCCCTAGCCAACACGCACCTCCTAGCCCCTAGCTTATAATAAAAGTTAGCAGCCTCAGAATTAGAAACACTAGCCTGCGTACTAACATGAATCTCCAGTCCCAACCTTTTAGCCTCTTTCAGTACAACAAAATCCCAGCAGATAACAGCATCAATCCCAGCCATTTTAGCTTTCTTAAGCAGATTCTTAACCTTACCAATCTCATTCTCATAAACAATCGTATTAACAGTAAGATAAACCTTAATCTTATTCTCATGGCAATACTCAACTATCCTGCCCAATTCAGAAACCTTAAAATTCCTTGCAGTAGCTCTCATATTAAACCCCTGCACACCAAAGTACACAGCATCAGCTCCCGCATCAACAGCTGCTCTCAGCATAGCCCAATTACCTGCAGGTGCAAGGATTTCAATCTTATTTTTATTATTTACAGTCATATCTTACCAATATCCAGAAAGAGTATAAAAACCTAACCCTCAAAAATCTGCTTTGAATGATACCTATGCCTGCTAAGCCTATATCCAGTAACCCAAAGGCTCAACCCCACAATAACCAAAATAATATTAGCAGTAGTCTGTGATACCTTAATTCCCCATGAAATCTTACCATACATTGAAAGCAGGTTATATCCTCCCAAAGCAATAGCTATCAATCCAATAACAAAATTCAAAGGAATACTAAACCCTTTCTCACTCTTCACTTTAGGAATATTTTTCTTTGCCATGTACATCACTACAATTATTAGACTATATAAACATTTCTAAATCATCTCATCAGCTTGGCTTCCCTTCTTCTGCCCCATCTTAAAAAAGACTCTTATTATCCTGCTCACAATAACCAAAGCCAAAGTAGCACCCAAAATATATCCCCAATCCATCAAGCTTAATGGGACAGTCTTAAAGAACTTATTCAAGGGGGTATAAATCACAGCCAGCTGCAAGCCTATTGAAGTCAAAACCGCCAATATAAGATACTTATTAGAGAAAATCCCAATCTTATAATTAGCTCTTATCATCTGCAATCTTACAATCTCAAACACAACCATAGACGTAAACGCAATAGTCTGCGCCTTAACCAGATTATCTATATTAATCTTAAACAATGTCAACGCTCCTGTCGCTATAAGAATTCCCATAATAGTAATTGATATAATCATCCTTTTATCAATAATATGCTCCTTAGGATTCCTTGGCTTCTTCTTCATAATATCCTTCTCAATAGGGTCAACACCCAAAGCAATAGCGGGCAGCCCATCCGTAACAAGATTAAGCCACAATATCTGAATAGCAGTCAACGGCAGTGGCATCCCAAACAGAGAAGCAACAAGAATAATCAATATCTCACCAAAATTGCTTGACAATAAATAATTAATAAACTTCTTAATATTATCATAAATCCCTCTTCCTTCCTCAACCGCATTAACAATAGAAGAAAAATTATCATCAGTAAGTACCATGTCAGAAGCTTCCTTAGCAACATCAGTCCCTACAATACCCATCGCAATCCCAATATCAGCCTTCTTCAATGCCGGCGCATCATTCACCCCATCACCAGTCATAGCAACAATATGTGTCTTATCCTTAAGTGCATTAACAATTCTAATCTTATGCTCAGGATTAACCCTAGCATAAATTGAAATCTTATTCACAAGCTTCCTAAACTCTTTATCAGACAAAGCATCAAACTCCTTGCCTGCAACCGCATCTCCTTCTATCCCAAGCTCTCTCGCAACCGCTACTGCAGTCCCCTTATGGTCACCTGTAATCATCACAACCCTAATTCCAGCTTCATAACACTTCTTAATGCTATCCTTAACCTCCTGCCTGGGAGGATCTATCATGCCCTGCAATCCCACAAATATAAGCCCCTTCTCATAATCTTTCCCTTTAACAGGCTTATATGCAAACCCAAGAACTCTCAATGCATCACTCGTAAAACTATCATTCGCTTTCAGAATAGCCTTCTTATCATTAAGTGTTAAAGCCCTAACCTTTCCCTTATCATAAATCTTACTGCAATGCTTTAATATAATATCAGGAGCGCCTTTAACATAAGCAATCTCTTTCCCATTAACCTTATGCACAGTAGTCATCCTCTTTGTCTCAGAAGAAAAAGGAATCTCCTTAACCCTTGCATAATCCTTATTAAGCTTATCTTCCATCAAGCCAGCCTTCCTTGCAGAAACTAGCAAGCATGCTTCAGTAGGGTCCCCTATAATACTCCACTTATTCTTCTGGTTAACCAGCTTTGCATTATTGCACAAAGCTCCTATCTCAAACAAAAGCCTAAACTCCTTAGCATCAAACTTTTTATTCTCAAACAAAAAACTCCCTTCAGGCTTATACCCTTTCCCAGTAGCCTCAACCACCTTATTACTGCAGAAAATCTTTCTAACCGTCATCTCATTCTTAGTCAAAGTGCCAGTCTTATCAGAACAAATAATATTAGTGCTTCCCAATGTCTCCACAGAAGCCATCTTCCTAATCAGCGCATTCTTACTAACCATCCTTTGAATACCCAAGGCCAGTGAAATAGTAACCACTGCAGGCAAACCTTCAGGAATAGCAGCAACCGCCAATGCAATAGCAATCATAAACGAATGATGAACATTAGTTATAAGCGAAGGCACAGTCTTAAGGTTCACAACAACATTCAAAACAAAAATAAAAACACATATAATAATTGTAGCAATCCCAAGATTTCTGCCTAACACATCAAGATTAATCTGCAATGGAGTAAGTCCTTCCTCAGTCTCCTGAATCATCTTAGCAATCTTCCCAATCTCAGACCCCATCCCAGTCTTAACAACAACACCCTTTCCCTTCCCTCTTGTAACAATAGTAGAAGAAAACGCCATATCCCTCTGATCAGCAATAGCCACCTTCCCCTTCAACAGCGCAACATTCTTAGCCACTGATGTAGACTCTCCTGTAAGAGAAGACTCAAGAATTCCAAGCTCAATAGCCTCTATCAACCTAACATCAGCAGGAATCTTAGTGCCAGTATCAATCATCACCAAATCTCCTGGCACAAGCTCTTCAGAAGGAATCTCTCTCTCCTTCCCATTCCTAATAACAATAGTCTTCAACGCAGTTAGTTTCTTCAAAGCCTCAATAGACTTCTCTGCCTTAAACTCCTGAACAAACCCAAAAACTGCATTAAAAATAACAATAACCAGTATAACAATCCCATCAACAATCTCTCCAATAAAAAATGAAATAACTGTAGCAATAAGTAAAATCATAATAATAAAACTCTTGAACTGATTCAGGAAAATAGTCAGCTTAGAAATCTTCTTTCCTTCCTTCAGCTTATTCCTTCCATACTTATCAAGCCTCTTCTTAGCCTCAGAATCAGACAATCCATTCTGGCCAGTCTTTAGTTCTCTAAATACCTCATCCACCCCTTTTTGATAAAACTCTCTCATTATATAAAAATAATAATGTTAATTGTATAAAAAGATATTGATTTCTCTAAAACACCCCTTTCCAACATCCACTTTCCACAATCTTTTTAAACCAACTTGCAATCAGAGGTATTATGGCATACACATTACTCATAGCAGAAAAGCCGCAGGCAGCAAGCAAGATTGCAGACGCTCTTGCAGACACAAAGCCAGTAAAAGAAAACATAAGCGGCATCCCTTATTATAGGTTAACCCACAACAATAAGGAAATTGTAGTAGTCTGCGCAGTAGGCCATCTCTACAACCTTGCCCAAAAAGAAGGCAAGAAATGGACATATCCAATCTTTGACATAGAATGGAAAGAATCCGCATCAATAAACAAAAACTCAGCCTTCACAAAAAAATATCTCACAGTCATAAAAAAGATGGCAAAAGAAGCAGACGCTTACGTAGTCTGCTGCGATTATGACCAGGAAGGCAGTGTCATAGGCATGAACGTCATAAAATACGCCTGCAAGCAAAAAGATGCTGCAAGGATGAAATTCTCCACACTAACAAAAGCAGAATTAGTAAAAGCATTTGAAACCAAATCTCCCACACTAGACTGGGGCCAGGCAAACGCTGGAGAAACACGTCACTACCTTGATTATTACTGGGGCATCAACACAAGCAGAGCCTTAACATCTGCGATAAAAGCCTCCGGCATGTTCAAAGTCATGAGCACAGGCCGTGTCCAGGGTCCATCCTTAAAACTCATAGTAGACAGAGAAAAAGAAATCAAAGCCTTCAAACCAGTCCCATTCTGGCAGATAGAACTAATAGGAGACGTAAAAGAAGGCGAAGTAGACTCATGGCACAAAAAAGACAAATTCTGGGACAAAAAACAAGCAGACACTTCTTACACCAACGCAAAAGACTGCAAAACCGCAGTAGTAGACAAAGCTGAGAAAAAGCAATTCAAGCAAGCACCCCCAATACCATTCGACCTAACCTCATTACAAATGGAATCCTACAGATGCTTCAGAATAAGCCCTAAAGACACACTAGCAGTAGCCCAACAACTATACTTAGCAGGAGTAATCTCCTATCCCAGAACAAGTTCTCAACAATTGCCTGAAGTCATAGGCTTCAGCAAAATCATGGATGCCCTAACAAAACAGAACAATTACAAAGAACTAGTCACTTCATTATTAAAAAAGGGAACATTAAAGCCAAACAATGGAAAAAAGACAGACGCTGCTCATCCAGCTATCTATCCAACCGGCATCTTCCCAAAAGACTTAGACCCAAGAAAAAGAAAACTCTATGATTTAATAGTCAAAAGATTCCTAGCCACATTCTCAGACCCTGCATTAAGAGAAACAATGACCATAGACATCAATGCCAACAACGAACTCTTCATAGCAAAAGGCACAAGAACAGTAGAAAAAGGTTGGCATGTATATTATACTCCTTATGTTAAACTAGAAGAACAGCAGCTCCCTGCAGTCAACAAAGGAGACAGTGTTACAGTCAAAAAAGTCCAATTACACAACAAAGAAACCCAGCCTCCTAAAAGATACACTCCTGCTTCCATCATAAAAGAGCTCGAGCGGAAAAATCTTGGTACAAAAGCAACAAGGTCCCAAATAATAGAAACATTGTTTAATAGAGGTTATGCAAGAGGCAAAGTAATAGAAGCCACTGAGTTAGGCATAAGAACCGCTGAAGCCCTTGAAAAATCCTGCCCCAAAATCCTTGACGAAAAGCTCACAAGACACTTTGAAGATGAAATGCAGGACATAGTAGATGGCAAGGAAAAAGAAGGCAAAGTCCTAAGCGAAGCAAAAGATGTTCTAATGAAAGTCCTCACAGAATTCAAGCAAAAAGAAAAAGAAATAGGCATGATCCTCAGAGATGCTAACATAAGAACAATCAAAGATGAAAAAGAAATAGGTGTATGCCCTGTATGCAAAGAAGGCAAGCTCACAATAAAAAAAGGAAAAACAGGTTACTATGGCTCATGTACAGCCTATCCTGAATGCAAGACAATATTTTCAATGCCCTCAGGAGTAACCATAAAAGAAACAAAAGAAGTCTGCGAAGAATGCTCATTCCCAATAATCACTGTAGTCAGAAGAAGGCGAACCCAAAAATTATGCGTAAACCCTAAATGCCCTTCAAAACATATTCAGGGCGAGGCAGGAGAAGAAGCTGCAAAAATAGAAAATGGTGAGCTAAAAAAGCAATGCCCAAAATGTAAGAAAGGCACTCTTGTGCTAAGGTCAAGCATCTATGGCAAATTCTATGGCTGCAGCAGCTATCCTAAATGTAAAAATACACAAGCCATTGAGAATGGCAAAAAAGAAGAAAAACCTTAACTTTCTTTTATTCCTAATTTCTCTTAAAATATGCATCAAATATATATACTAAATACCCATTCTTCTCTCTATAATGCCTGAAAACATAACAGAAGAACAACTAGCACAATTAAAGCAGAAATCCCTTAGCATAAGGAAAAGCATTCTCACCATGCTAACAAAAGCAGGCTCAGGCCATCCAGGTGGCTCTTTATCAGCAGCTGACATAGTAACCATACTTTACTTCTATAAGATGAAGCATGACCCTAAGAATCCTGAATTAGAGGATAGGGATAGGTTTGTTCTAAGCAAAGGTCATGCATGTCCATTGTTGTATGCAGTATTATCAGAAGCAGGCTACTTTCCTAAAGAAGAGCTATTAAAATTAAGGCAAATCAACAGCCTATTACAAGGCCATCCTCATCCTAAAACGCCAGGCATTGAAATAGCCACAGGCTCACTAGGCCAGGGCTTATCAGTAGCAAACGGCATAGCCTTAGCAGCAAGATTAGACAACAAAGACTACAAAGTATACATCTTACTAGGAGATGGTGAAAGCCAGGAAGGCCAAGTATGGGAAGCAGCAATGACCTCTGCGCATTACAAACTCAACAATCTAATCGCAATTCTTGACCATAACGGACTCCAAATAGACGGCAAAACAGAAGAAGTAATGGACGTTAATCCAGTCATAGACAAATGGAAAGCCTTCGGCTGGCATGTGATTGAAATAGATGGCCATGACTACAACCAAATCATAGATGCACTAAACTCAGCAGACGCCATCAAAGATAAGCCAGTCATGATAATCGCAAACACCATCAAAGGCAAAGGTGTATCCTTCATGGAAAACAACGTAGGTTGGCATGGCAAAACACCTGATGAAGAGCAGTTGAAGGAAGCGCTTAAAGAGTTAAAATGAACAAAATTATTGAAGTATACATAAAGGATAGAAAAGAACATACTAATGATAAACTTTCTACAGCAGTTTCTAACTTAGGTTAT
>Ga0187833_10004343_pt1 | contig 13901 bp, 13 predicted proteins | sample ETNtaG_37_FD_167968 | JGI IMG/M metagenome (GOLD analysis project Ga0187833, IMG submission 167968) | Marine microbial and viral communities from oxygen minimum zone, Eastern Pacific Ocean - ETNP2014_SV_400_PacBio MetaG (Illumina Assembly) | ecosystem: Environmental > Aquatic > Marine > Hypoxic... | reverse complement strand
ACGGCACAGATAAAATCAGTTCAGTTTTTTGTAATCAGTATATCATTGGCCATATTGAACGCTACATTTTCATTCTATTTTATTTTTATGCATTCCTTGACATATATGGCAAGGATATATGCAACACTTTTGGCACTGGGTATTCAAGTGATTGTCCTGTTGTTTTTAACTCGAAGCTTATTAGGGTTTTATTTTTCACTAAAGACCCTTAAAAAATCAATCCTGTTTTCTTATCCAGTACTTCCTCGAACCATTATAGGAGTGATTGGTGATTCCGTTGGTAAAATTTTACTCGCTAATTATATTGGATTGAGTTCCTTAGGTTATTATTCTTTTGGACAAAAGTTTGCCAGCTTAATTAAAATAGCAAATGAGTCCACATCCAAGATGTGGGGACCTTTTTTTATGAATAAAGCCCAAGAGAACACTAACGAAGGAAAAAGGTCAATTGTGCAACGTTTCAATGCTATTTTTTTTATTATTATGCTGGCAGGCCTGAGCATCATCTATTTTTCCGAAGAATTAATTAAGATCTTTACTACTAAAGAATTTTATCCTTCTATGTATGTAACTCCTATTTATGTCTACTTATACTTATTTGGATTTATGGGAATGATTTCAATAAACCAAATGCTATTTGCTGAAAAATTATTGTATATGTTACCTGCAACAATTATAGGTGTTACTTTAAATGTAATTCTAAGCCTGCTACTCATTCCAAAATTCAGTGAAATTGGCGCCGCATTTGCAGCAGCTATATCTGCTTTTGGTACAAATGCAATTCACCTATATTTCGGCCTGAAGGCATATCCTCTTCCCATTAACAAATTAAAATTAGCAGGCCTGTATTTATTAATTATAGCCTTTACCGTTCCAATTTATCCCATCATAGGTATGGATTTAAATTATATTCTAAAAATAATTATTAAGGGAGCTTTGCTTTTGGCGTTCATAGGATTTGGATTTAGTCTTAATTTTATTTCAAAAGAATATCTTAACAAGTGGCTATACAGATTTCAGATAAAAGCTAATGGATAATAATCGTATAATTCTAATTACTGGCACAAGCAAGGGCATCGGGCAATATTTGGTTGAGCATTACACTGCTCTAGGGTATCGGGTTATTGGTTGCAGTCGAAGTGAAATTTCAACAAAAATTCATAATTATGATCATTATTGTATTGACGTTACTGATGAGAATAGAGTAAAAACTATGTTTAATGATATTCGAAAAAAGTACGGCCAGCTAGATATTTTAATTAATAATGCCGGTATTGCATCAATGAATCATTTTCTATTAACAACATCAGATACAGTTGATAAGATCATGAATACAAATTTTAAAGGTACATTCTTATTCTGTAGAGAATCAGCTAAGCTGATGAAGAAAAATAATTTTGGCAGAATAGTTAACTTTGTTACTGTAGCCGTTCCGCTTCGGTTAGAAGGTGAAGCGATTTATGCTGCCTCAAAAGCTGCTGTAATTAGTCTTACACAAATTTTAGCAAAAGAATTGGCGCCAATGGGAATTACCGTTAATGCGATTGGACCTACACCAACACAAACAGATTTAATACGCTCAGTCCCACAGCCATTAATTGATAAATTAATTAAAAGACTTGCAATTCCAAGATTAGGTGAATTTCAAGATATTTCAAATGTTTTAGATTTCTTTATTAATGACAAGAGCAACTATGTTACTGGACAAACTATTTACTTGGGTGGCGCCTGACATTGATTAATATCTTTATGAAAAGATTTTTGGATAATGCTGAAAAATCTTCAATAATATGGAAAAATAAACAATATTCTTACAGTTGGCTTTATGATAGAATAAATAAGTTTGATAATGATGATTCGTTTAATGAAATATCATCCGGCAGTGTAGTAGCCTTTAAAGGTGATTTTACTCCAAATACAATTGCCTTACTTTTCTTATTAATAAAAAAACGTTCAATAATTGTACCATTAAATAATAACATAAATATCAATGATCAGAAATTCTTTGATATATCCCAAGTGGAATATGTTTGCGAAATCAATAAAGAAGACTCACCTAGCATAACAAAGTATTCCAATAGCCCTAACAACAAATATTATGATATCATAAAAAAAAGAAAGCACCCAGGACTTGTCCTGTTCACATCGGGGACATCTGGAGAGCCTAAAGCTGCTGTACATGACTTTGAGATATTGTTAAAAAAGTTCAAGACCGAAAGAAGTGCTCTTCGAACAATCAATTTTCTGCTTTTTGATCATTGGGGCGGATTAAATACAATGTTTCATGTATTATCCAATGGTGGAGCTGTTATTACTGCAAAAGATCGTTCTCCTAATAATGTATGTAGACTTATTGAGATGCATAGTATTGAATTATTACCAGCATCGCCAACCTTTTTGAATCTATTAATGATTAGTGAATCATATAAAGAATATGATTTGAGTAGTTTAAAAATTATTTCGTATGGTACTGAACCTATGACCAAAGGTACGTTACTAAGGCTAAAAAACACCTTTCCAAAAGTAAAATTATTACAGACATATGGTTTGATAGAGTTGGGTGTATTGAGAAGTAAATCAAAATCAAATGACTCTCTTTGGGTAAAGATTGGTGGTGAGGGGTACAGTACAAGAGTTAGAAGTGGTATGTTGGAAATCAAGGCAGATTCAGCAATGCTTGGTTATTTGAATGCACCAAGTCCTTTTACTTATGATGGTTGGTTTAAAACAGGAGATGCAGTTGAGGTAGATGGTGAGTATTTTAAAATTTTAGGTCGCAAATCAGAAATTATCAATGTTGGGGGTGAAAAGGTTTACCCTCAAGAGGTGGAAAATGTAATTCAAGAAATTGATAATGTTAAGGATGTATTAGTTTTTGGTAAAGATAATCCAATAATTGGGAAAATGGTATATGCAAAAGTGCAAGTTGATGGTAATATTGATGAAAAAAGATTAATAAAAAATATAAAAGAATACTGTAATCAGAACCTTGATAGATTCAAAGTTCCTGTAAAAATAATTGTTGATAAAGAAAAACAATATGGATACAGATTTAAAAAAGTAAGGAATTAACTTATTATTAAAAACGATCTTCGTGAATTCTTTCAAAAAAACAAATTAGTTTACTCCAATAGTCCTGTATTTGTTCATTCTGACTTATTTTTGTCAAGCCATTTCATCAAGCCTAGTGCTGATAGAATCAAAACCTTAGAAAGTCATATATTATTACTGTTAGAATTATTTGATGATTCGTGGGTCTGGCTTCCAGCTTTTAACTATCAATTCCCAGTCTCAAAGAATTTTGACTTAAATATGGATAAATGCGAATTAGGACCATTGCCTGAGTACTTTAGGATTAATTATGCAGAATGGCGTACTCTAGACCCCATATTTTCCGCAACCGGGCTAGGTGTTCATCCTGGTCCGTTAAAGCCACAAAAAGAAATGGAAGCCTTTGGTAATGATTCTATTTTTTCAAAATTATATGAAAAAAAAGGACTGTTATTTTTTTATGGTGTTGGATTTTCCGTGGCAACAATAATTCATCATGTAGAATCATTAGTGAATCCCCTTTATAGATATGATAAGTTTTTTGATGGCACAATAATTATAAATCGTCAAAAACATAAAGTACGTTATAAATACCATGTTCGGCCTAATTCTATTTATTTTGATTATTGCTGGGATAACATATCAAATGATCTTGAAAATTTATCAATTTTAGTTTGTAATGAAAGTAAAACTGCGACGTTAGTTTTGGTAGAGCCTATGGTTGACTATTTAAAAACAAGGGTTTTAGAAGATCCATATTACTTATTGGATGAAAAAACTAAAAAGTGGGTTATTCCTAGAGTAGAGGCAATAGGTAGAAGATTTCAAATAGACGATTTCGAAGATAGTGAATAATATTTCCACTGAAATGTTTTCTTTAATGGAAAAGTTGTTTCCAATTTGTCGTAGTATAACTGGAGATGGAGTAAGAGAGACATTGGATATTATAAATAATTATATACCTTTAAATATTCAAGAAATTAATACTGGAACAAAAGTTTTTGATTGGGAAATACCTCAAGAGTGGAATGTAAAAGATGCATATATAAAAGATGAAAACGGTAAAAAGATTATAGACTTCAAGAAATCCAACCTTCATTTGGTAAGTTATAGTATACCCATAAAAAAAAGATTTCAAATTGACGAACTTAGAAAACATTTATTTACTATTCCAGAACAACCAGAAGTAATACCGTATGTCACTAGTTATTACAAAAAGGATTGGGGATTTTGCCTGTCCCACAATCAACTATTGGATTTGAAAAGTGAGTATTATGATGTTTTTATAGATTCATCATTTACAAATGGTAGCCTTACATATGCAGACCTATTAATTAAAGGTAACTCTGATAAAGAAATAATTTTTTCAACCAATATTTGTCACCCATCCCTTGCGAATAATGAATTATCCGGACCTGTTTTATGCACATTTCTAGCAAAATGGCTAATTGATAATAAAAAAAATAATTATTCTTATAGATTTGTATTTATTCCTGAAACTATAGGTGCGATAAGTTACATTTCAAAAAATATGAAAGTTTTAAAAAGAAATGTAATTGGTGGTTATACAGTTACTTGTGTGGGTGACCCAGGTAATTTTTCATATTTAATGACCCCAAATGATAATGCTCTGGTTGACCGGATAACAACTCATGTATTATTTCATTCTGGGAGAAAATATAATATATACCCATTTTCTAAAAGGGGCAGTGATGAAAGACAATATAATTATCCTGGTGTTGATTTAAATATTGGCTCTTTAATGAAATCTAAATATCATGATTATCCTGAATATCATACTTCAGCTGATAATTTGCAATTTGTTAAAAAAGATGAAATTTTTGATTCATTAGAAATGTATAAAAATTGTATAAAAGTGTTTGAAAACAATTTAACTTATAGCAATACTTCAACATGTGAACCTCAACTTGGAAGAAGGGGACTTTATCCTCAGCATTCAACAAAATCAACAGCAAAAGAAACAGAAAAAATTATGGATGTACTTGCTTACTCCAATGGTAAAAATGATTTATTGTTTATTGCTGAAAAAATAGGGTCTAATATCAATGAATTAGTACCAATTGTTAAAAAGTTATTTAAAGAAAAATTGTTAAAAGAAACGATTAATGGGTAATGAAACAATTATTGAATTTTATTAAAGGAAATCTAAATGCATAATAAAGAAAAAATAAAAAGTGTTATCATCGAGGCATTAACTGAGATTAACCATCAATTACCGGAAAAAATAAATATTGATAAAAAAAATGATATTCCTTTATATGGAAGCTCCGGACAACTTGATTCTCTCGGATTAGTAAATATATTAGTAGCTATTGAAGAAAAGATTGAAGATCAATTTGATAAATCTATTATAATTGCTGATGAAAAAGCGATGTCTGAAAAAAATAGTCCCTTTAGATCGGTAGACTCGCTTGTAAACTATTTAGAAAAAATAATATAATGAATATTTATGCAATTTGAATTTATACTTAATAGTCAAATAACTTTTGGGAAAGGCTCTCGTTTCAAAATTAATGAAATACTAAATAAGCATGGTTGGAAATCAATATGTGTAATAATCGATCATGGTATAGCAAAACTTCCTATAGTTATAGATCTGATTAACTCTGTGTTATGTAATAATATCATTATAATTGAATGCGATATCTCAGAACCAACTTATAATAAACTTGAAGAAAAAAGATTAGAGATAGGTAATAAAGATGTAGATGTATTTATAGGCATTGGCGGAGGCAGTGCACTGGATATGGCTAAGGGTTTGGCAGTTCTTCATGTAAATGATGGGCCAGCCATTTCTTACAGAGGGTTTGATCAATTCGAGGAGCCAATTCCCACAATTATTGCGATACCTACCACAGCTGGTACCGGCAGTGAAATCACACCTAATGCGTCTTTTATTGATACAAAAGAAAAACGAAAAATGGGTATAAACGGGGAAGCAATTCGACCTAAATATGGCATATTGGATCCTGAATTGACCCTTTCCTGTCCAAAAGCTCCAACAGTTTCTGCAGGTGTGGATAGTATGGTTCATGCCACCGAAGCATTTGTGGCTAAAAAATCAAATCCTATGGCAAAAATGTTTGCAAAAAAGGGATTCAAATTGGTTTTTGAAAAACTACCTTTACTTATAAATAAATTAGATGACATAGTGTTGCGTGAAGAAGTTATGTATGGAGCTTTTTTGTCAGCTGTAGCTCTAATGAATTCCGGGACTGGACCAGCAGCAGCTATGTCGTATCCACTGGGTGTCCATTATGGTGTCCCCCATGGCATTGGCGGCGGGGTTTTTCTTCCGCATGTTGTAGAACACAATATAAATGCTGGATTTATTGATTATGCTGATCTGTATCAGGCTGTTGATTATAATATACCAAAAGAAAAAAAAGCCAGAGTATTCATAGAAAAAGTATGGAAAACATGGGGGGAATTAGGTATTCCTCGGTCTCTAAATGAATTTGGCATGGATAAAAGTCATATAAGTTCATTTATTATAGATACTATTGATTTGAAACCTGCACTGGACCAGAATCCTCTTCCTTTTTATGAAAATGAAATCAGTAAAACGCTTGAAAAACTGGTAAATAGCTAAAATGGGTAAGAAAAGTTATAGAAAATATGTATTTGATCAGGCTAATAGAAAGTTTGTCGGTGATTTCGAACAGATGTATAAGGCAGAAAAAATGGAATGTTTTGATTCATGGCATCAGGATGATGTCAACTTTTTAGATAAACAATTATGTTTACAGCTTGTTAAGCAATCTAATTTTAATACCATAGTGGATATTGGCTGTGGAAAAGGCGCACTCACCCATCTTATGAAAACACAGGATAATACAGTATTTGGTTTAGACATATCTTTAGAAGCGGTTTCTATTGCCCGCAAGCGTTACAAAGATATTGAATTCTTTTCAGTCGATATTAAGCATCCTGACTGGACAAATATACTTTATCAAAACCTACCCAATGGTAAAAGCAGTGGGGGGGGGTAGACTGCGTCGTTTGTCTTGAAACTCTATCTTACATTGAAAACTGGCAAAGAGTTATCAAGGACTTTTCCACGCTTGGAAAGTTTGTACTCATTAAACTGTCTATTCCGTATGATCCCATCGGGTACGTTAAAAATGGAGATGTTCTTATGAGTGTATTTAAAAAACATTATGATATTGTTGAACATATCGAATTTATCAATAGGAAAATGATAATCCTGTTCGGAAAAAGTAAGTTAATTGGAGAACTATGATGCCTGGCTTTGAAGTAATCGGAAAAGAAGAATTTGCAGAAATAAAGCATCTCTTTGAAGCAAGTAAAATTTTATTTCGCCACAGTTTTGATTACCTTAGGAATGATATCTATAAAGTAAAGGAATTTGAAGAAGCTTTTGCTAAACGAATGAAAGTACCCTGTGCTTTAGGTGTCACATCCGGTACCGCCGCGTTAAGGGTTGCGTTAGCGGCGCTAGACATCAAAAAAGACGATGAAGTGATCACCCAATCCTTCACCTTTGTAGCTACCGTAGAGGCCATTATTGAATCAAGAGCTCTTCCAGTAATTACGGAGATTGATGAAACACTCAATATGGACCCCGTTGATCTTGAGCAAAATATTACAGAAAAAACCAAGGCGATTATTGTTGTCCATATGTTGGGTGTTCCAGCTAGGCTGGAGGAGATCAAGGAAATTGCTGATCAGCATGATATCCCTATAATTGAAGATACCGCCTGGGGCTGCGGTGGGTACTATGATGATATCCCCCTTGGTACCTATGGTGATATTGGCACCTACAGTTTTGATTTTGCTAAAACCATGACTACCGGTGAAGGGGGTATGGTAGTATTCAAAGATAAGAATTTATATGAAAAAGCAGCTGCCTGGCATGACCACGGACATGAAAACAATCCCGATCTTCCTCGCTGGGAAGACAGCCGATCCAGCAGTGGTTTTAATTACCGGATGAATGAGATGCAGGGTGCCGTTGGCCTGGCACAGCTCAAAAAACTGGATTATGTAGTAGAGGAACAGAGAAAAAATGCTGATTTGATCCAAGAATCAATATCAGATCTGCCTATTGAAATGAGAACAATACCTAATGGTTCTTTTGAGACTGCAGATGCGCTGGTATTTTTGGTAGATAGCAACCAAACAGCCCGAAGGTGTAGAGATGCATTGCTTGAGGCTGGCCTGGGGACAAAAATTTTACCGGAAGCCATTACTTGGCACTTTGCCGGTACCTGGGGTCATATGCCAGAACTTGAAGAAAAATATGGAAACGATTTGATTGCTGCATTCCCCAAATCAATTTATCTTTTAAACAGAGCGGTATCTTTACCAGTTTCTATTAATATGACGGAAAATTTTTGTGAAAAGATTAGACAATCATTAATACTCGCTATTAATTCATAATTAAAACCATGATTCAAAATTCAATAATTTCAATAATAGTCCCAATCTATAATAATGAAAAGTACATTGGTAGATGTATAAGATCAATATTGGCACAGAATTTTCCCCGTAATCAATTTGAAATTATAGTTATTGATGATGGTAGTAATGATAGAACACCATATGCTCTTGAGCTATTTGATGATGAGATTGTTTTAATTAAAAATGATAAGAATGAAGGCTTACCAGCATCATTAAATAAAGGCATTACTTTAGCAAGGTCTCCTTATATAATTAGAGTTGATTCAGATGATTTTGTAAATGAAAACTTATTAAGCGTTTTACATTTATTTTTAGAACAAAATAAGTATATGGATGCTGTTGCATGTGACTATTTATTGGTTGATGACAATGAAGAAATAATTTCAAGAAAAAATTGTATTGATGATCCAATAGCCTGTGGAATTTTATTTCGAAAAGATCACTTAATTCAAGTTGGTCTGTATGATGAATCATTCCTAATTCATGAAGAGCGAGATTTAAGAGTTCGTTTTTTGGAAAAATATTCAATTTCCCGATTGGAATTGCCTTTATATAGATATCGCAGACATGAGAAAAACATAACGAATGATAAACTTACTTCGGATAAGCACCTTAACCGCTTAAAAGAGAAACACGGTAAAGATAAACTGGAGTCGTGATAGATTAAAAATAATTTAATTAATATAGGAATAGTGCAAGCAAGAATGGGCTCTTCCCGCTTGCCCAACAAAATGCTTCTTCATCTACACGGCCAACCAGTTGTAAGCTGGGTGTTTATTAGAATGCAGCGTTGTAAAATATTAGATCGACTGGTGTTTGCAATACCCGAAGGTAATCGGGACAATGTACTTCAAATATTATTAGAATCATTGGGAGCAGAGGTGTTTCGAGGTCCTGAAGAGGATGTTTTGCATCGCTACATTAAAGTAGCTAAAATGACTAGTGCTGATAATGTAGTGAGAATATGTGCTGATAATCCTCTTATTAGTTGGGAAGCAGTTGATCTACTAATTCAAGAACATTTATCTAGTAAAGCCGATTATACGTATAACCACATTCCTATCAGTAACTCTTGGCCTGATGGTTTAGGTGCTGAAATCTGTACACAAAAAACACTACAGCATTTGCATGAAGTTTCTAGGAAGTCAGAAGATAGAGAACATGTTTTCAATTATCTCACCAAGAATCCAGATTTGTTTAATATCCATACTTTTGACCCCCCTAAGCAGTCGTGGAAACAACCGGAATTAAAGTTAGATCTGGATACTTTGAATGATTATGAAAAGTTAATGAAACACCCAATCTTTCCCGAAATGACTGTTGACGAAATCATAAGGGCTTTTAGGGATAAATTATGAATGCTATTATTACCCATTTTAATAATCATCAACCTGGTGACTATAAAGTTCACAAACCTTATATATTAGCAGAAGCTGGCGTGAACCATGAAGGAAGTATGGAACTAGCAAAACGCTTAATTAATGAAGCAGCAGATGGCGGGGCTCAGGGGATAAAATTTCAAACTTACAAGGCAGAAACATTAGCTTCAAAAAATTCTCCGAGTTATTGGGATACAAATAAAGAAAAAACAAAATCACAGTTTGATCTATTTAAAAAGTATGACAAGTTTTGGAAAAAAGAATTTGAAGAATTAAAAAATCATTGTGATGAAGTTAATATAGATTTTTTTAGTACACCATTCGATATTGAGTCTGCAAAGTTTCTTAATGACTTGATGGATGTTTTCAAAATTTCTTCTTCAGATATAACTAACCGTCCATTTATTGAATACATTGCAAGTTTTCGTAAGCCAATTATACTTTCTACAGGTGCCTCATATGTTTGGGAAATTGAACAGGCTTTAGATTGGATAGAGCCATTTAAAATAAATGTCATGTTATTACATTGTATTCTTAATTATCCAACTGATGATATCAATGCAAATCTTAATATGATTTCAGATCTTAAAAAGCAATTTCCTGATAATCCTATTGGGTATTCTGACCATACTTTACCCAAAGATATGAAAACGATAGAAGTTGCTGCATTGCTAGGAGCTGTATTAATTGAAAAACATTTCACACATGATAAAAATCTACCAGGGAATGATCACTATCATGCTATGGATAAACATGATTTAAAAACTTTTTTTAGTAACTGGAGAATTACACAAGAGTTAATTGGTAAAAAAAATAAAGCTCCTATACCTGAAGAAGAAATATCTAGGAAAAATGCGAGAAGAAGTCTTGTTTCAGCTGTTAAAATAACAGCAGGTATGGTAATAACAAATGATCATTTAACATTTAAAAGGCCTGCCACTGGAATTAGTCCATCTGAAATTAACAATGTGATTGGCAAAATCGCGGCTAATGATATTGTTGAAGATACTATTATTTTACCTGAACATTTAATTGATGCTTAATAATCAATTAAACATATTTTATTATAACTGATATCTTTCTCAAAGAATAAAAAATCCAAAAATAATATCAAACAACTAATACTAGGTTATTTACCGAAAGATTATTCACCTCATAAGCATATAGTTTTAGGACCATGGAGTTTTGTTAATGAACAAGATTTATTATTTAATGGTGCTGTTTATGAAGATGACCCCTATAAAAGTAACAATCAAATCAAAAGAGATGCTAAACTATCAGAAAAGATTTCAATTGAATTGATCTTATTGTTAACTAAGAAGTTAAATAAAGATAATAATACGTCTTACTCAACTAAGTTCTGGAGGATAATGTTATCAGCATGGATTGCTATGTTGGTCCAAATAGTAATTGAAAGATATAGAAGGCTTGAAAATTTAATTAAAAAATATCCTGAAGAGAGATTTGAAGTTGAATTAATAAAAAATAATAAAAATTGGCTATTTGATGAATCTTTAGATTTTGTAAATAATGGTGTTTTTAATATAGAATTTAATGAATGGATATTTTCTGTAATTATTGAAGAAAATTTTTCTAATCACTTTATAATTAAGTACAAGGATGCTACAAAATTTCAAAAAAAGAATAAAAAGATTACTTTAATAAGTAAAATTAAAAATTATTTTGTTCTTTTATTCCCAAGTAAATCTGTACATGGTATAGATTTAATTAAAGCTATTTTTATGGATACTTATTTAACAATAAGTAATAAAAGAAAAAAACAATTTCAAAAAATACCTATTACCAATCATAACTTGAATAAAGAAATAAATATTAATTGGAATTTTTTAATTGAAAAAACAATTCCACAATATTACAAAAATATCATTGAGTTTAAAGAACCTTCATATAGTAGAACTTTTGTATTAGGAGGCGAAATTTATTATAATGAGAGATTTAAAGAAAAAATTGCAAGATTTTATGAAACCGGATCTAGGTTAATATCAACACAACATGGTTCAAATTATGGTACATTAGATTCATTTCCTCAGCCAAATATTGTAGAATATATGAATGATTATTTTTTCTCATGGGGTTGGAAAAATCAATCTGACTATAAGGTTGAAGCTATCCCTATGCCGAGCCCAATTTTATCAAAAATAAAAAAGTATAAAAGAAGAGGTAAACATTATAAAAATCAAATTCTATTTATTGGTCAACATGCTTCATTATTTTCATATAGATTAATTTCTGGACCACAGCCTGGTTCTCATATAAAAATCACAGAACAAATAATTTCTTTTTTAAAAAAAATAAAGAATATGGAATCAAATATTGAATTGATTTTTGCTCCTTATCCTGATTTCAATAATTGTGTTGATCAAGTAACTATAATCAAGAACAAATGTTCCTATGTTACTATTCAAATAAACAAGCTTAATGATTATTTGTTTAATTCAAATCTTGTTGTTATTGATCATCCAGGTACAGCTTTCCATATAAGAATGGCGGCAAATCTTCCAACCATTGGTTGTTGGGATTCTTCAATATGGGGATTCTCAAACCAATCAGAAAAACATTTTTTGAAATTGAAAAAAAAAGGAATTATTTTTGACTCAACTATTGAAGCCGCAAAACAAATAGATATTATATGGAATAATATTGATGACTGGTGGCAATCAGATGATTTGCAAAAATTAAGATTGGAGTGGTGCCAAAATTTTGCGCATATGGATTCAAATTGGTTCTCAATATGGATGAAGAAAATCAAAGCAATTTGTTGAATTGATAAAGACTAAAAAAAGTAAATAATTGCAATGAAAAGATTAATTAAAAGAATAATAATCGCAATAGAGAATAAAACTCTTTTCTCATCAATTAAATTGAGGTTAATCCCCTTCTATTATGGGATAAAATATTTAGTGTATGATCCATCTAGAAGAAGAATAAAAATACATTGTCCAGAATATATTGATCCATCTGATGACAAGGATGAATCTGAAATAGTTGATAGAATATTTCGATCATTTAAATTAATGAAAGAAAAACAAAAAGAAGCTTCAAGTTATTATCGCCCTTCTTCACTATGGCAAAGACACCTTGATAATGATTACTCATTTTTAAGTGATGGTTTAAAAAATAATGATAAAAATAAATTTCATTTGTTTTTATCTAATTTTGGCACTTGGAAAACCTATCATGGCTTAGAGTCAACTGATTTGATTAGAAATAATGTGAAATCAATTTTAAAAAGAAAATACCTAAGGAATATTGTTTTTTATAAACAATTAAAAACATGGGAATGGTTTAATAGTAATAATAAATCAATTAAGGATTTATCATATCCAGTTATAGGTAATCAATGTGGCGCATATATTGACAATCAATTTGTAGGTGTTGGGTCATTTTTTAATGAAATATATGGATCCATATTAAGCGGATTAATTGATGATAATAATTCTCCAGTGATCGCAGAACTTGGTTCTGGTTATGGTAAGCTTGCATATTTTACATTGCGAAATATAAAAAAATCCTGTTTTATTGATTTTGATTTGCCTGAAACTTTATGCCTTGCTGCATATTATTTAATGAAGACATGGCCTCAAAAAAAGACTTTACTCTATGGAGAAGAAAATTATTCTTCAGATTCTCATAATAAATATGAATTAATATTTATGCCTTCCTTTGAAATTAAAAAAATAGGAAAAAAAACTGTTGATCTATTTATTAATAAAAACAGTTTAGGTGAAATGACAGAAGCTGCTGCTAAGAATTATTTAGCTTATATTACAGACTCAAGTAATTATTTTTTTCATATGAACCATGATAACATTCCCAATATTTATGAGCAAAATAAAAAAGGGTTGCTTGGCTATCAATATCCAATTCCTGAAGATAAGTTTAGATTAATGATCAAATATCCAGATATCGGACATATGTTTTATCAAGGTATGATAGATTATAATATGGATATTTTCTTTTATTTATATGAACGTAAATAATTTTTATTTAAAAGTAAAAAGGGTA
>Ga0187833_10004342_pt1 | contig 13902 bp, 9 predicted proteins | sample ETNtaG_37_FD_167968 | JGI IMG/M metagenome (GOLD analysis project Ga0187833, IMG submission 167968) | Marine microbial and viral communities from oxygen minimum zone, Eastern Pacific Ocean - ETNP2014_SV_400_PacBio MetaG (Illumina Assembly) | ecosystem: Environmental > Aquatic > Marine > Hypoxic... | reverse complement strand
TTTTTCCACATCACACCCTGGCTGATTCAGTAGAACTTAAAATAGAGTATCTTAAGTGAGTGATATTGACCTTAGTCGTGCAAAGAAGATTGTTAAATATGTTGATAGTTCGTAATATTGATTAAGCAAAGTTATTTGTCATACTGTTTAAGTTGATCATTGCAGTAATTCGACAAAAAAATGACTACAGATAGATAATAAAACATAAGGAGATATATTATGAAGTATAAAATTGCCACTCTGTTTTTGATAACACTCTCGATGTTTGTTTCATTTAATTGTCGACCAGGTAGTAGTCCAAGAGGTGATTATAGCGAATGTGAACCAAAATGGTATAATGAACGACCTGAAAGTAAACCTGATGAATATTACGGTGTGGGTGTTGGAGAAAGTAGAAGCAGGAGAGGTGTAAAAAATCTTGCGGTTTCCGAAGCTGGCAGAGAAGTAAATAACCAATTAAAAACTAGTATAATTGCAGAATTGGAGGCTAATATAACGGATGTCTTCTCACAATCCATTGGTGAAAGAGAAATTGCTGATTTTAGTGAGAGATTAGTTGATAATCTTGTTACATTTACCGATGCACCTTGCAATAATTGCAAAATTAAAAGTTTTTCTGATTGTGAAGAGAATGGTGTTTGGACCGCTTATGCACTTCTGGAATTTGATGTGGGAGAATGGAGAAAATCCAAATTTAGGGAAATAGCAGAAGAAGAGTTTGAAAAGTCAAGTGCTGAACTTCAAAAACAAAGTGATAAATTTAGAGAAAGATTTAATATAGATTAAGAACTGACTTAACACCTAAACGAAATGTTCCACCTTTTTACTGTATTCATAGTTTGCATAATTATTTAAATAGAAGGTAGGAAATGGTAAAATTAGTTTACCAAATAGTTGAATACCTCACACTCACCCTATTTTTTAAGAGGAATCCATGTTTATATTAAGTCCTCACATTAAACAGCTGAAAACGTCGGCAGACTTTTCTAATTGAAGGATTGAGAATATATAATTGTATGTTTAAACGAATCACATTCTTTCTTGTATTAAGCGGCTTTCTGTTTGCCGCTGAAAAGACTTCATCCCAATGTGATGATGATATTTTCCCCTTAGATCAGAAAATGACAACCCATGATTTTAAGATATGGATGATAAAAAATACATCCATCAAAGATAACTATTATCATGGCCAAGCAGGCCCTAAAGAGGTTGAGGATCACCGTTTACAAACTGATGCTGAAGGTGACCTAGCAAGAACGATTTCAGTAAATATCGTTGGTGAATTAGAGGCGAGATTTCGGGAGGAAAACTTCGAAGTACAGAAAAACACTCTAATAGATAATATTAATAGTTATTTCAGTACTAAACTGAGAAATACTAAAAAAATAATTGTTGAAGACGAGAGCAAAGGATATACAATACACTTGTTTAAGTGCAAGGACGAAGTTGACAGCGATAAGATAGAGTACAACAAAGAGTTTAGCAAGAGGGTTAATGATTATCTCAATGAATATGAGAGTGAAATTAAAAAGAAAAATATCTCATATGCATTTAGACCTTTGTGCAAAGCATATTTACTGGCAAAGAGTACGATTATACCGATAGTCGAGGAATCTAAAGCCCAACAGAAAATGGATGAATACTTGGGAAACATTTTGATAGAGTTTGAGCCTGAAAAAATACCAGATTGTAGACCTGGTATCAGAGTACTCGTGGACCCAGAAGTGTCGGTTACCTACGGAGATTACCAGAATAGAGTCCCTATGAAGTCCTTTCAGCTAATAGCAAAGTTCAGTAAAGGCGGAAACGACTGGCCTAATCAAAAAGATTTTTTCAAACTGGATCGGAGCGGTAAGTTCAAGATTGATCTTGGTATAATTGAATCTGCGACAGGAACCCAAGAAGTTTTCATATATCCGGATACGAGCGGTCTCTTCAAGGATAAGGATTTTCCCATATCAAATGCTGCAAAAGGAGCTCTTGTTAAAGAATTGGAGGGGGTTTTTAAGAAGAGTAAAACCTTGGAGATATCTCTAAGTGATAAATTCAAGATTAAATTCGACCCCGACATGAACAAGGACGATTATTACCTAAAATGTCCAAGGGAGTTGAAGGATAAAATTTTCGATGCTGTCCAAAAAGGCCTGTCTTCTTCAGAGGATTTTAAACTGAGTGAAGAAAAAAACATTTACGATTTGCGCGTCGAGGTCGAGATCGTTTCGGAAGGAGTATCTGATTCTTACAAAATTAGTGCTGAACTATTATCTCCGAACGGTAAGGATATTGCTAAAGCCACCTTAGATGTTTCATCTAATTTACCGGATGATTTGCTGAAGGGCTTTTCTAAATTGCTTAAAGACCTTAAACGCTCTGCTTACACTTCAAAAGTAAATTACACGTTGGGTAGAAAGGATGTGACGATAGAGATTACGGATGACATCAGAGTCCAGAAAAGCAAAGATCTTAGCGGTGATTTCATTGTGAATAATGGTCAAGTTCGCTTCAAGTTTCTTTACAAAGGTGAGGTTTTTAAGTCTGAAGCTGAATATATTTTTGGCGATATAGAGCTCAACGATTGGTTTCAGAATGAACCAATTGATTTTCATCCGGGAAAGACGAAATACTATTACGAGATTACCAAACCTGAGATTAAACAAGGTATAGTATTATCTTGGAAGAGGAAGAAGCCTGGTCTATGGAGTTTTTTATGGCAGCATAGAAAGTCTGAAAAATGGTCATTACTTTCAGGTGGATTTACCACATTGAGGAGTCCAATCGAGGCGGAAAACAATATTTTTGAATATAAGTTAACGGTAAAAAAAGACGGGTGGAAAAATGAATCTTGGAGGATAAAGCCAGATCTTATGAAAAAAGAACACCCTATAAAATCCATCATGATGGAAAAGGTTAAACTGAAGGCTTTTAAAATAATGGAATTAGCGCTTGTCCCTGGAGTTGGCCAAAGGGAATTGTACCGGACTAAGTCTTGGAGGCAAATCGAATCCTACTTTTATCATGTGTTGACATTGTATTTCGCCTACAGTGCGTATAGTTCGTATCAGGACTATGAAGTGGCGAAGGGTGAATATTTTGAATACAAGAATATATATGAATCGCTATACGATTCTGACGACCCTGAACTGTTTGATTATTACCACGAAAAGGCAGAAAACTACAATAATAAAATGACGAATTCATTCGATCGGTTTCGCATTCACGCTATGGGGGTAGGAGTTGTTTATGTTATTAACCTTGCTGAAGTATTTTATTCAGTAACCAAATTCTATGATTGACTTTTACAAAAGAAGAACAGGTTTAATCTATCTTCTCTTATTTTTCTTGTCAGCCTGTGAAGAGCCGCCGAAGTTCGAATTAACCAATACTCAGGATCCAGGTAGTGACGACTTTATTGCACCTCCAGATTCCGTTACCGTTGGCTCGTATGATGATAATTCGATTATCTTTCATTTTGTGACTGCTGACATAGACTCGATTTTACTAGAGAGACAGGATTTGTATGATTCTCTTAGTTTTAGCGCAGCGCTAACTGGTTCTTCTAGTTATTTTATAGATTCTGTTGATGTTATTCCTAATATTGAATACAGTTATTTCATAAGGTTTTCCAGCGCACTTGGTCAATCGACTCCCACGTTTGTTGATTCTTTTTTCCATGATTTTCCAGCTGCTGATTCTTTTACTGTTAATCAGTTAAACGAAAGTACGGTAGAGCTTAACTGGTATTACTGTTATTCCAATCACTTTGAAAAGGATGTTGACAGTATTGAATGGCAAATAGAAAAATATTTTCTAAATGGTCCGAACAACGGGGATACATTAACGATTGATACTGTGCTACAGGTTTCTAGCGATTGTCACTATGGAATCGTTGACACCGTGGAGCTCGGTGACAGCCTTCAATATCAAGTACAGTTAAAAACCCCTCACAATCTGTCTGAAATAAAGAAAACTGATCCTCTACGTGTAACTTTTCCTAATGTTTCTGATTTTGGTTGGATACCAATTAACTCAAGCACAATCTTCCTTTCATGGTCATTAGATAACGTTAGCAGCGGGTATTTGGAATCAGTCTTTCTAAAAAATAATCTAAGTGGGGGAGATATTTTGTTTTCGGATACTACAATATCCGCCATGTACATCGACAACGTAGCTGAGTACTACACCACTGTAGAAGCAGGACAAAGTATACTCTATACACTGAAATGGTGTGGCCAAGGTGGAACTTGCGATAGTAGTGAATTCGTGGCTGCTACTTTCCCGATCTACAATATGGAATATATACCTTCTATAAGTAATTTTCCTTTCGGTACAGCTGATAATGAGATAACCGTAGGTTCTTCTGACGCTTTCTATATTGATATCTACGAGGTTTCAGATTTTCTCTATAGCAACCCAGAGGTGAATAGTTCTTACTTACAGGAATCCATACCAAAAGACTCATTAGATTTTTGGCAGGCAAGACAATTCACCAATGATAGATCTGTGGCTGTAAACCAGTTCATTCAAGCTGAATTTGATTTCGAGGATACATATGATAACCCATCTTACGATGAGTCCTATGACTCAGTTAAAGTGGGTTTTCATATAGCAAATGAATTGGAATGGGAAATAGCTGCAAGTTGTCGCTTTGATTTTTTCAGTGGTACCTTTCAAGAAAAGTTAAGTTATCCTGAGTCAGTAGGGTCAGGGGAATTAAGCTGTACCTACGCTAACATACTTGGATGTTTTGGATATTCAACACCCGTAGGGTTTTATAATGGTGAGAATTATCCTTACTTGGAATCTAGATCTCCATCTGGTCTTTATGATGTATGCGGTAATCTAAAGGAATGGGTTGAAAAATATTTCAACCACGATGATAATAGAGTAATTTTAAAAGGTGGAGATTATTTATCATCAGCTGCAGAAAGCAAAACGACGTCTTTTATCTATGAAAACGGGTCAGTTTCTCATAAGACGATTGGGTTTAGAACAGCAATTAGGGCAGAACCTTTCTTAGAACATTGGTATGAATGGATAAGCAATGAATAAGATATTCAGTTTTGTTTTTATAATGTTGTGTTTTTGTACTCTCTTGAATGCTAAAAAGAATACAATCAGAATAACTTTCGAGAATGGTGAAGATCATGTTAAAGAAATTCAGCTTAAAGAAGTCAAGTGCAAGATCCAAGATGAAGATGGTGTGTCTCACGATGTAAAACTCCGAAAAGATAAGTGGTATCAATTCTTCAGTTGGAAGAACCCGCTTCGTATTAAGCACGAATTCTTGAGATACAATAAAGAGACTTTTTCATTAAGATTTTCTTATACAGAAGATGGTGAAGCTTGGGAAGAAGTTGAAATGAAACTTAAACGCAAATGGTTCACGCCGGAATTTATTAAGAAAAGGAAAAGACTTAATGATGAACCCGATATAAAGTATTATTTGGGGGAAGGTATTGAAATTGTACAAGGTAAAGATCCCTATGCGTTTAAAGTTACACTCGAGAAAAAGATAACAAAGATTACGGGAAGAGTATTGGATTTCGAAACGAGGAAACCATTATCAAAAGTTAGAGTAAGGGTTGATCAAGAAACTGACAATAATCTTGGTGCTGAATGGGATCTCAAGAATACCAATTCGGATGGCATATACGAGTTCAAGAAAAAATATTCCGGTAATCCTCAAGATTGGAACCCTTATGTTATCCTGCTTAAAGATGAATATGATCCGTTTCAGAAGTATTTTAACTTCGAGATTGGAGAGGAGAATTCTTTACCAGACATTCTTATGAAATCAAGAAGGTTTAGAGATCTCCGAGACTGCAAAAGGATATCTCCTGTATTGGAATGGAATCCAGATTGTTACGAATGTACCTGTTCAGACTTAGACTTAAAATGGTATCCCCAGTATAAGATCTGTGGGCCACCAGATTGTTCTGAGGGAGAAATACTAGTACCGATATACAACGAGCAAGGTGATCTGGTGGATTTAGACTGTGAAAAACTGATCATAGTGTTTTTTGAAGGGGATATTTTCGAACCGCCAATACTTATCTCAATGAGTTTCTCTCAGGAATGGGTAGGTTACAAAATATTTTATAAGGAAGAGTCGATCGGTGTGATCGGTACTTCTGGTGAGGTAGAATTTGAGAACTACGAGGAAAAGGAATTAGATACAAAGTTTTATCCATTGGATGATCCCTATTTCAGAGCTGGAGGAATCGCTCCTTTCTTCCTTAAAAAAGAAGGTCAAAAAGACGAACAGTTTGAGTTTGACCTGCCTTCTGAGCATCAGACTGAAGATGGAAATATTCTTCGTCTTAATGCATTAAGATCTTTTAAGGTCAACTATCTTACGGGTGATAACAGACAAATTTACCTTGGAGATATTAGAGATCCGGTTCAAACAGAACCTGAGGATTCTAATACTAGGCCTGTTTTTTCGAATTCCTATCAAGATGACACTTCAGCCAAATCTGACTGCGAAAAGAGGATCGAAGATTTTAAAAATGAGGTTAATCAATGTAACTGGGCTGATGCTGTGGAGTCAGCAACTTACATCTGTAACAGTTGCTATAATGAATCTCAACGCATTACTGTGGCAAAAGATATTGCCAAAGTTTTTGCAATGCAGATCATAACAGAGGAAAGCGACGGTTTAACATACAATCGCATAGTAAAAGACAATCTTGGGGAACCAAATTATTTTCAACGAACCTTAGCTTGGTTTAATTGGATAGAATCACTCGACTGGAAAGGTATAAATGTAAGTAGGACTCTTACCGAACAAGCAGAGCTTATATTACTAGAGGTGCGATTCTACTTTAGAGCTGCAGAGTTGTTTTATAAAAAAGATATTGGAAAAGTTACCCCGATTAAACTTAAAAGCTTTATATATATGTTTAAAAAACAATCAGACAATTCAGGATACTTTACAATGTCTCGAGTAGAAGTCGATTTTCGTTGGTTAGCTCTCCGTGCATTAAAGAAGGTAGACCAATATAATGATATAGCGAAATTAGCTGAAAAACATGAACACTATTTACCAGAAAGACTCAGCTATGAGAAGAAGATATTAAAGGCTTTGAAGAAAAATCACTAATAAATCAACTCCAGGAGATTCATGATGAAAAAACTAGCTGCAATTGCTGCTCTTGCATTAATCATTTGTGTAATATTTTATCGATTTGTGAATGATGATATTCAGACTTCTGAATTGGGAGAAAATGTGGTTCAAACAGAGGGAAGTAGTTCTACTCCTAAATCCTCAGATACAACTAAGATAATAGAAAGCCACTCAGATACAACTGAGATAATAGAAAGCCCTGACATCCAGAATTATTCTCATTTCAAGAAATCTATACCCATCAAAAAATATGTAGAATACTATGAAATTTCCCGATCTTCTAATACTCCAACAATAGACAATTTTCGCAAATTAGTTGATTCCGCATATTTACTAAACTTATATAGGGAATTTTTTGTTATTATTAGAGAATTTATTAATAAAGATCAGGTATTTAATCTCAATAATCCAAAGTTCAATTTTCTTTCTGCAATTGAGCATTTATCAAGTGGAGAACTTGATACTGCCAAATACCATTTACATGAGTTCTTATCTATACACGGATCCTATCAGGCCGATAAAGATAAGTATTTTGATGCGGGTTACGATCAATATGATATTAAGTGGTTAGAACAACCGGAGACTTACCTTCCCAATCAGTATGCAGATTTAATTTATACCTACCTAGAGGATATTGATAATAGTAGTGAATTAGACAAATCAGTTTTTTTAAAACTTGCAATAAAAGTTTTAGAAATTGATAATACGCCTCAGGTTATTGATCTTGGTGAGAATATTTACTATATACTCCGTAAACTTTCTGGAAACGAACATGATGATTACAAAACGCTTTTAAAAGATGGTCGAAAAATTTTATTGAGTGATTTGGATATATTTCATGATCAAAGGGAATATTTCTTAGTATCTCAAATTGAGCTGGTTGCCTTGGCTAAATTCTACCAAGCTAAGGATATTTATAATAGAATTAATTGGAATGATGTCAAGGGAGAACTATATCAAAAAGACATTAGGTCTTTGTTTCGATTTTATGATTTGAACCTGACTTATTTTAGTATAGCAGATGATGATCTATTGGCTAAGCTGTCATCAATTGCTGATGAATTTCCAGAAATCGGAGCCCAAATAGCTTCTTTGGTTGAATTTTACAAAGATCTGTTACTACAAGAACCTATATTGCCTCAGACCAGGGTGTACAAGAATCTACAGAAGAAGATTATGAAAGAAGATTTTGAGAGTTTAAGTGAGATTGTTTCCAATCTTAATGATATTTACTCCTCTGGTAATTCAATCAGTAGTTTAGATTCAGTATTACACTTTGTCTATCAGAAGGAACTTATTGATAATGAGGTTTTCTTTAATTTCCCTAAGCATAAAAGTAGCTTGAATTATCTTCCTTATCTCGATGCTAAATATCTTAAAAGATTTCAACTGTTATCCAAGAAGCGTCCCTTTTCTTTCTTGGTTGGTGAGGGGAGAAGTGTTTTTTCCAACCTTTTTAGGTTATACTATTCTCTTTACGATCATTTAGAACTGAAAACAATTCAAGATTACATGGAGCCGGGAAGTCTTATAAATCAGGATAACAACCCTGTGTTTAGTTCTTTTAGATTATTTAAGGCAATTGTAGAACCTAAATTAACCGATCGATATATTGGGGAGTGATAATTGACAATGAATAGAATAGTAAATATCGTGTTAATCTTTTTCTTTTTGATATCCTCCATTCAGAGTCAGGTTACAAAAAAGAGCGAAATCAAGTATGCCGAAAAGGATTTACCTCGGGTTAATAATCCGTACTTAAGTGGTAAACGATTATCCCCTCAATCTGTAAGATTTTACGCTTTATTTCATGAAACTATTTTTGAGATCGAGAGACAAAAGACCTATTCAAATATAACTCATGATGATAATATAAAATTGATAAAAGATGATCTTCCCGATGGAATTAAGACTCAATTCTTAATCCCGATACCTGGCAAGTCTGATTTAACATTGTACTTTCATGGGAATAAAAGATTTCGTGCGCGTCCAGTGAGAGGTCAAGATCTCCTAAACTCCATCAAGTATGCAATTGCAAAAGAGCTGCTCCCTGCCCAAATATTTAAACTGAAAAATGTTTATTTGGACAAAAATGACGATTTGAGGATATCCTTTGACCGTAAGATGGTTTTTGAGAACATAGTACAATATTTAGCCGATATTTATATTTTACCTTCGAACATTTTTACTGATAAGATTATTAACGAGATAATTAGTTCTCCAAATTCAAAAAGATTTCCTTGGGACGCGAACACTGAATTTTATCGGAAGTATCCTATCGGTATGGGGCCATTTCAATTTGACAAAAAAGATAAGGACTGGTTTTATCTGAAAAGGTTTGACAATACCCCAACTCCCCCCAACAGCCCACGTTTTGATGGGGTTTCCATAAAGAAAGAACCATTGAAAGGTAAAATGTGTGATAGATTTTTTGATGGAGATGTGAATATTATAATGGATATGCCGAGACAGTTGTTAGTGGGTAATCTTAGCGACTTTAATCATTTAGACAGGAAGTTACAAAAACTTGAAGCCAGCATGTTGTGTATCAATCACACAAATCCGCATCTCAAGAAGCGTGATTTTAGAAAAGCAGTTGCAAAGTCCTTTAGGAAATGGAAGGTTATAACAGCGAAGTTTTCGAATGATGCAAAACCCCTGTCCGGTCCCTATGCAAGATTGCATGACTTCAATGACAGTAATGTACATGACTACAAATTTAATTTAGACTCTGCTCTAGTAATAATGGAGAGAATGGGCTATGATTTTGATAGTAAAAGAAAAGAACAATCATTGAATGGTAAACCAGTAACTTTAAAACTTATTTATAGAGCTGATATTACGGAGAAAGAAAGAGAAGCTCTCGCGGCATCTTTTAAAGGTGATCTTAAGAATCTCGGGATTGATATAGTAATTCAACCTATAGTCAAGGTAAACTGGTATAGGACCTTGGCAAAGAAAAATACCTGGGATTTGGCGTATTATTCAGTTACTACACTTGGGACTCAAACATCTTTGAGTCCCTTATATGGGACAGGTAAATCAAATAACTTTCAAAGATATAGCAACCCTGACGTGGATAAGCTTTTTTCCCAACTGGAAAACCAAACAGATCAAGGATTAAGAACAAGATCTGGTAAACAGATTCATAAATTATTACATAAGGATGTTGCCTCGATTTTTTTATGGACTTTAAATAGCTGGTACGTTTTTAATAAAAACGAGATACATGAGGATAACCGTACACTTGTTAATGCTGATAATTTTTTCACCACGCCTCATAAATGGAAACCAGCTGATTAAATGTTTCTTAAGAAGTCATTATCTCTACTTAAATATCTATTACTTACATTATTCAAATCTGTTCTTTTCACCTCTCTCATTTCATTCGTCATCTACTGTCTATTATATATTTGTCCAGATTCAGATAGTTTTATAGGTGAGGAGAAACTTAAGGAGTATGATTTTTCTATTGATTATTCTGCACATGATTTATCTGAGGTTAATCAAAAGAACATTATAACTGATCTTCCCTTTGTCGCTGGTGAATATGCACAGTGGTTACTTAATGCTATAACATTAGATTTTGGAGTTAGAAGTGACGATCAGGAAAAAATATCTTTGTTTATTTTTGATGACCTGATAGTTACTTTAAAGTTTGTTGGCTTGGCTATTATTGTGGCGCTATTTATTTCCATCTTATTCCTTTTTGCGTCAAGAGTCTCCATGTTAAGTAGGTGGATTGTACAGCCTTTTCTGACACTCAGTTTTTTTCATGTTGTACTGATTTATATGCTACTGGAACACATTGGTCTAAACATGAACTTCATAGTAATATTTTCTCTGGCTGTGGGAAGTGGAGTCTTATATGATTATTATACTTTACTTTCAGATGAGCATCATTCGATTCTTGAAAAGGATTACAGTTTGTTTGCTCTTAATGCTGGCTATAATCCGTATATATTTGCTTCCAAGGAACTGCAACTTCAACTTATTTCCATAACAGCGAGTCGAATACCAATCGTTTTTGGTGGTATGATCCTTGTAGAAGTTTTTAGTGGAGGCGGTAAGTATGCGGGGATTGGTTTCAGGATTTGGGAGTCGTTGAGAGATTATCCTGATTATGGTGTAATCTTTTCCGCTACTTTTGTCAGTATTCTACTGTTTACGACCATTTTTCTCATAGCTGAAAGACAGAGAATGAATCTTATTAATTTACGTGATTAGGATATGTTGAGGTTTTTATTACATTCAGATTCTCTCTTCGGTAAGGTGTTGACCATCATTTCAACCATTGTTGTTGTGTTTTTTGTTATTGTAGTTATTACAGACAATCCTTTTTCTTCATATACAACTATTGATGAAGTAGAGGAGGAAAAGCCTGTTTCTATAGATCAATTACAGTTCGATTCTGATAGATCTCATAAAGATTATTATGATAAAGAAAACGATCAAAATATTTACATCCTGAGCGAGGAATCAGAACCGATTATCAATCCAAGAAACCCCAAGGAATTGAAAGTAATTGAAACTGAGAAGTTGGCGGTACAAGAATATTATTATCTTTCCATCGACAAAATATTGGATTATAGGGGGGATCACCCTATAAAACCCCTGAAATTTACTTCACAGGGAGATCTACTCATTTTAGGAACGACAAGTTCAGGTTATGATCTGTTAAGCAAAATAACTGCATCCGTTAGCAAGACATTTGTGTTGATGTTTTATACGATGGCCTCTTTCCTATTTTTTGGGATTATTTCTGGTGTATTGATTGGGTATTACCGGGAGCGGTTTGTTCGCTCTATCAGGATTCTTGAATTCACAATTAAAACTCTTGAATCCACACCTCTTTTACTTTGGATGTTGTTATCAGTAATAATTATACAGCGCGTTTTATTAGACATGGGAAAGAGTCCCGAATTCCAGTTAAGTCTCATTTTTGTTTTTCTTGGTTTTTTCTCATCACCATCTTTATCGAAAATCATTACTAATAAGTTCGAAATGCTTAAATCCCAGGACTTTGTTGTCGCACTTAAGTTACTCGGTGTTAATGATAGAAGAATTATTATTTCACATATTCTAAGGCATTTTTGTTTTTCTAGCATACTTTTCCAAGCTTCATATATCTGTGCTCAAGTATTGTTCTTCGACTTTACCCTTCAGGTTCTAGAATTCGGCTATCCGGGAACTTTAGGAAGTGAACTGAACTACTTCAACATTGATAAGAACAATTACCAGTTTCCACTCAACACACTAATTTCCATCCTCTTTTTCTTCACCACGTTTTTATTTTATAGTGCAAGATTCTTCGAATCAAAGGCTAAATCATGAACAATGTTCTTGAGATCCGGAATTTGAATTCAATTATTTCTTCGAAGAAAGGTCCGGTTTATGTGTTAAATGATATTTCTTTTTCTATTCCAAGAAGTAAAACTATCGGTATTGTTGGTGAATCTGGATCTGGGAAAACACAATTAATGATGGCAATCACCGGTACACAGAGACTTACGCCTGGTGTTGTTTCAGGATCCGTTAAATATTTTGGAGATACACCTCTATCCTTTTATCCTGACCAAACTGATTTAAACAAAAAATATGCTATATACCGAACTGTTGATGGTAACTATAAACGGAAGAACGCAGATTCGTTTGAAAGGTTTGTTAGGGATAAGTTTAAGGAATTAAGAGGCACTCAGTTTGGAATAATCCCCCAAGATGTTAAATCCTTTCTAAATCCATTCTGGACCATTGAAAAGTTTTTCTTTGAAGCATATAAGAAACTTGTTAAAACAGGGTTATTAAAGGATTTAAGTTTTATAAAATTTTTCAATAAGAACCTTCAAATGTTCGATTTAGATGCTATCAAAATAAAGAATAAGTACCCAGGTGAACTAAGTGGTGGAGAAGCTCAAAGAGTGATGAATGCTTTTGTTTTAGCTCATAAACCACAAGTCATTTTTGCCGATGAAAGTACCACGGGTCTTGATATGGGCCGTCAAAAAGAAGTCATCCATCAGTTAGAAGTACTCAAAAAGGAAAATCCTGGTACTTCAATCATTATTATTTCCCACGATTTTGCATTTTTAAGTCACTTAGTTGATTCGTATATCGTAATGTTTGGAGGATTCTTATTAGAAGCTATATATGATAAAAGTAGGCTACAGAAAAGGGAAGTATTACATCCTTATACAGCCGATTTGCTTTCTTCATTGGATCCAATAATTTATCATACTGACAAAAGTGCTGGTATTACAGGTCTTCTTTCGGATTATAGGAAAAAATTAATAGGATGTCCCTACACTTCCCGATGTAAACTGTTAGATAATGGTAATAATGAGTTAAGGAACAAGTGTACTAATGAACTTCCACCTTTAGTTAATTACCGTGAGAACCAATCTGATCAATCAAGTAATACGGATTGGCAAAGGTGTTGGTATAGATATCTAAACGGTGAGTAATGTCTGCTATAGTTACCTTTGAAAATGTTGATTTTTCTTTCCCGGATATATCAGGTATGGGCAAAGATAGTTGGGTTACCATTTTTAACAATATCAGTTTTACCATAGAGAAAGAACAAATAGTAGGTCTTGTTGGTAAGAGTGGGTGTGGAAAAACAACCCTTGGAAAATTACTAGTAAATTATTTTAGTTTGAATAATGAGATTTATCAATCATCAGGAAAAGTTTATTATCATGAAAATAAGAATGCTTATGATATCAGTAGTTTAGTTTATAGACGTAAATATAAGATCCAACCCATTCAAATGATATTCC
>Ga0187833_10004341_pt1 | contig 13903 bp, 9 predicted proteins | sample ETNtaG_37_FD_167968 | JGI IMG/M metagenome (GOLD analysis project Ga0187833, IMG submission 167968) | Marine microbial and viral communities from oxygen minimum zone, Eastern Pacific Ocean - ETNP2014_SV_400_PacBio MetaG (Illumina Assembly) | ecosystem: Environmental > Aquatic > Marine > Hypoxic... | reverse complement strand
GATACGCCATCCATTATGCCGGCCGTTATATAGACGGGCAAAGAAGTATAATGGAAATATGCCGGCAGGTATTAGCCGATATCAAAGAAAAAGGGCTGGATTGTTTGAGTGATAGGGAGGCAAGGGGTGACTTTGCCGAATTCAGAAGCTATGAACTGGCGGCGACCCTGAACCGTTTCCGGGCATTAAAGGTAGAGCAGAGGGGCTGAATTTTGTTGTTTTTTTATTTTAGACAGGCGTTAACGTCCGCCTCTGGCGCGAATTAACAGGATGTACAAGATATTCACAATAATCAATCAACAATCATCAATAGGCAAATCCAAATGTCACAGCTCAAATGCCAAATCAATGCTTTAATCCACCAATTCCTTAATCTCTAAGATCTGCGTTTATCTGCGTCCAATGCCTTTCTTCTTTTTCTTTGTCTTTAACCTCAGTGATTCTCCGTGCTTTTCCGTGGTGAAATTCGTGTCTGTCATTCGTCAATCGTAATTCGTAAATCGAGTAGTTTTCTACAAACACCAAGCACAATACATACCTGTTTTATACCCATTCTTACCCTGTTGACTTTTTCCCGGTAAATGATTAATTAGCAAATATTCCTAAGCTTAGCAGGAGTTTATAAATGTACCAGGACGGTACGGGAAAAGAGTAATGAAAACACCTGAGATCTACAAGGAAGTAGACACAAGGGAATTAAGCCTTACTGATGGAGATGTTTTACGTGAGCATCTTCTTGTCCTCGCTTGTCCTCGGCGCTTTCCAGTCCGGGGAGCGCTGTTTGTCTCCGCCTATCAAACTGGCGGGCAGGCGGGGAGCAGTAAGGCTTTTTTATTTACCAGGCAAAAGGAATGTGAAGATCGGAGTTTACTGAAAGAAATATTACATTGGTAAGAAATTTGGAGGATAGCCATGAGTAAAATCAGAATACCGGTAGTTTTTGTTTTTATTTTATCATTAAGCTTATTCACCCTTTTTGTATCAACCGGTTTTGCAAAGGACAACAAAATTAAGCAGACTCACATTAAGAAAAACAATAAGGCAGAACGGTTTCCTAAGAATAGAAACAATATAATCCGGTGGTCTCAGGAAGAATTAGAGATAGATGCGGAAGGCGGAGAATCATTCTCAACCGATGTCCAATTTGAGAGTAAAAGATCCCTATCTAAAGCTTCCATATGGGTAGCACCGGAACTTCAAACATTTATCTCCGTCACCCCTTCATATTTTAAGAAAATAGAAAAAGGTAGGACCTATTTAGTTAACATAAATGTTTCTATACCTTATACCACTGAAATTGGCTTACATAAGGGAACTATCCATCTAAGAAGAAAGCATAAAGGCAGTGATGATGACAGCAGTAGTGACGATAGCAGCGATGATAAATACAAGAAACACAAACATGGATCACATACGATTCCTGATACGTTAAAGATTAAGTTATCAATTGTAGATGTTGGCGTGGTGCTTCCTCCGGACCCGGGGGAAGAAGGAAAGTTGACACTGCTTGGGATCGATACTGATGAAGATGGAGTTCGTGACGACATACAGCGATATATATACTTTACATATCCTGATGACAAGAAACTTCAATTGGGCCTTACGTACTACGCTAAAGAGTTTCAGGGAGTTCTCGCAGACGCTGATGATCGTGACGCGGCATACGAACACGCGATAAAGATGTCTCGCCATAATGAATGCCTTTTTTATCTTAAAGATGAAGAATCTTTTAACATTAGTGATGCATTACTTGCAGAGATTCTGAATACCAGAGGGCGCAGTATCGCATATATTACTTATAGTGACAATTTGGGCGGTAAAACTTTTAAAGGCACTCCGATGAAAGAATGGAAGGATAGCTGTTCATTTGATGTAGACGCAACAGGAGGTGACCAATGAAAATTCGATGGATATCTACTATAGTGTTGATAGTTATGTTTTTTGCTGTAACAGATATTAGCTACTGTGAGGATGAACAGCAGTGCCAACCAGATGTAATTGTTTTTTTTGGTAATGGTGTTGGTAATCATAGGGAGGCTGCCGATAAAAACAGAATCTTACTGCAGCTCCGGCTAAATAAACATATATCAGGAACAAGTCTTGACGGAAAAATTACATACGAACTAGCTCACAATCCGTCGGAGGGTACATTGGAGGACTTGTTTGAGACATTTGAACAAAACATCCAAACCGAAAAAAGTAAATTCTGGCGCTTTCTTGCCAGTCTGGACCTCATGCCTGATATTCTTCAAGATAAATTAAAAGAGATTGCAACTGAGGTTGACGCTGACATTGTAAGCGCCAATCCGTCGATACAAGAACATATTGACAAGTATAATACGTATTTAAAAGAAGGAAATGTTGTCGTGCTTGTTGCACATTCTCAGGGTAACCTGTACGGCAACATTGCCCATCTGGGTTTAGACCAGCAATATATTGCTGGTTTCGGGATTGTATCGGTAGCCAATCCGGACAGTTACATTGCCGGTGGAGGACCCTACACGACTATTGAGGAAGATTATATAATATCGCCCCTCCAATATGTTTACCCATTCGCATTACCTCCTAATCTTGATAATTTCACTGGCCCTGTCAATTTAGCAGATTGGAGCGGCCATAAATTTATAGAATCGTATATGGCTTCTGGTCATTCCGCCGAAACCGTAATCCTTGATAACGTTGCCAATATGATCAATGAACTCAGTCAACCACTAAGCAGTTGCAATTTCTGTATTGATTTTACTGCTGATGTGGTTGTAGGGGCAAGCCCTCTTATTGTGGAATTTACACCAATTCCAAACGTTGGCTATACACCAACTACCTGGTATTGGCGTTTTGGAGATGGCTCGACGTCTAGTTTGGAAAACCCTAGTCATGATTATAAAAGTCCTGGTACATATACTGTTACTTTAAGAACGTGGAGTGCTGAGGTACCAACTCTGATAAGCACTGAAATGTTCCGGTTTCAAGAAAAGATAGGAGCAGGCGTAGATGTGTTACCAACACCAGGCGGTTATGATCTTTGGGACCCCGTGGAATTCGGTCTGGCCTGGGCAGAGGCTTATGCAAATTTTCAGGCGGCTCCGTGGGTAGACATTACGCAAGCACAAGCCTCTTCTCTTTATGCCGAGCCTGCTGTTTTCTACCTTGCCCTTGGCAAACCATATTACCCTCCATGGGTGATACATTTAAGAGCGCAGAGAATAGTTGGTATAAATAACAACCCTGACAACGCTGAGTGGTTATTATATGTTGCTTCGGAAGTTGTTGTTCCGCCTCCACTACCACCAGCAGTTGTAGGCTCTGATGGGGGAGAAATTATAGGACTACGGCTTAAGGTAAACGGTGTTAACAGGTCAGAGATTACATCGTTTGAGGCGGGTCCTGCCGGGCTTCCTTTTCGCGAAGGGTTTCCACGTATTGTTGACAGGATAAAAGATTATTCTACTATATCAACATATACTGTAGATGATCTTGGTGATTATCCGGCTATAATAAGTCATAATGAGGCAAGGAGTGGTTGGGCTTTTAGTTGGCCAAGCTTTATTTCAACCGATGATTATTATATACCAGGATATTCTGATACAGATCCCATTGCTGACGATCATTGTACAACCGAAGAGATTAAAGTCGATTACATAACAGTAGAAGGAAATTAAGGGTCAGGCCCGGCAAAAGGATTGAATATTTAATATTGTTGATTGGTAATTGGTAATTAGTCACTAGTCACTGGTCATTAGTGTCAATTCGTGTCTGTCTTTCGCTTTTTCACCTAAATTTTTGTTTTTCTCTATTTACTCTGCGTTCTCTGCGGTGAATTTCTTCTAGCATATCGTTTTATAATCACACTGATTACATTTCTGGTTACTCGACTTTTTAAACCCTCCATCCCTATGTGCCGTGAAGAAGTTGTCCAGGGTTGAGTCTAACTCTCTGCAGGCCTCTTCAGTAGTGTTCACGACTACCGGCTTATCCGGTACAAGGAAGTAGAGTATGGTTTCATCCACCTTCTTTCCATAAATAGTTTCCAGTGCCCGGGCGTAGAGCTGCATCTGCAGTTTATAGTACTCTACCTTCTCCGGGATTTCATCAATGGTAATATCATTTGTCTTGTAGTCAATAATTTTTAACAAACCTTCATTGTTAAAACAGAAAAGGTCTATCTGTCCCCTTATAAGATTGTGTCTGTAGTTAAATATAAATGATGTTTCTCTTTTCTGCTGTTTACTTGTAACAACCTCCTTACCAATATCGCTATTGTAGAAAGAGTTTACCCAGTTCTCAACACGGTCTAAGCTGTCCTGGTTTGTATCCAATCCAAAGACGTTTTTAATATACTCCTTGAGATTGTCTTCAGGGAAATGGTAGTTCTTAAAGACCCGGTGTACGATATTTCCCAACTCGTGTCCGGGCAGCTCATCATCCTTCAGATTGCTTTCATCTTCACCTTCGGCATAATCCGGCTCAACCCGGGATCTTTCATTTATACCCTGCAGGCCCAGAATGGAATTAAAATAGTATAACTGCGGGCAAAAGTGAAACTTGAGTATCTCTGTGACGGAGTATACATAGTGGCTGTTATCAACGTCTACTGTGTGCGCGATTGTTGACAAAATATTTTTGCCTGTATCAGCAATCTCTTTCGACGGCGAAGGTGTCTTAATCTTATTACATGCTGCTATCTCTTTTTTGTATTGAGTCAGCAGTTTAATTTTTTTGCCCTCCTTTGGAGGTTTGTTTTCATCTTTTATGCGCGTATGTCTTATCTCGACCGCTTGTGATGAATTCTGCCCTTGCTCAATGTCATCGAGTTTTATGATTTCCGGGTTATCTTTGGGGTTCGGGCTCAGGCCGAGAGTTGATGAGATATAACCGTACCAATTACCACTGTCTTTATCTCCTTTAGACCTGTTCCTGTTTATGCCCCCGGAAATTATCAAGTGTTCCTGTGCCCTCGTCATTGCTACAAAGAGCAGGCGTCTTGATTCCCGTAACTCCTTCTCTTTTGATTCATCATTAATTCGTTCATAACTCAGGGGCCTTTCCTCTTCATTAGTCGATGGATTCAGTATCTTAAAACTGATTCCATGGTCCGTTGAATACACAAAATAATCGGAAGGCCTTATATTGTCTCTGTCAACGTCGGCAATAATAACAACCGGAAACTCCAGTCCTTTAGCGGAATGGGTCGTAATTAATTTAACAACGTCATCTTCCTCGGATTCTACCGGTGCTTCGGATTCCCTTATTTCCCTGAACTTATAACCTTCTACAATCTCAATAAAATCTCTCAATGTCAGCGGTTCGAAATCCTCCTGGTTCTTGCACAGTTCGACAATCTTCAGGAGGTTTGCATACCTTTTCTTTCCATTGGAGAAAAGGAGCATCTTTGATTGAAATTCTGTTTTCTTGAGGATGAAAGAGATCAGGTTCCACAATGAGGTTCTGGGTTTGATGCCTTGTACCTCATCCAGGAATTGTCTGAATTGAATAATCCTGTTCCGTGATTGAGGTTCGATCTCCTTTATGGAGCTGACTTCATCCAGTGCCTGATAGACGGGCCTGTTTCCATTGTTGTTGTTATGGGCGTGGTCTGCCAGCCGGAAAAGGGCGTCATCATCTATTCCGACAAACGGAGACTTTAATACGGCAGCCAGGTTTATCTCATCAGATGGTGATTCGATTACCTTCAGGAGGTTGATCAGATCCGTAATCTCCGTAGTATTAAAGAATCCCCTTCCGCTGACAACATAGTAAGGGACATCAAGATGCGACAGGCTGTGTTCGTAAAGCTTTATGTCTGTTGTACTTCGGAACAGGATGGCAATGTCTTTATAAGATATATTCCTTTCCTGTTCTCTTTTGTTTGTAATTTTGATCTCACCTGTACCTACAATCTCCTTTATTCTTTTTGCTATCTCCATTGATTCCCATTTCCTGGCCTGTGTCTTATCATTTCCCTCCGCAACGATTATTTCAATTGATGGCGCCGGCTTTTCTGAGAATTCCGCACCCGCCTTTAACTGCTGGCCGATTGAATCATCTGTCCACAACCTGTCAAATATATGGTTGACTAAATCGAGTACCTGCGGCCGGCTCCTGAAGTTTTCATTCAGGTTTATTAAAGATTCCCGGTCGGAATCTTTCTGTATATCCTGAAATATTTCAACCTCTGCATCCCTGAAACCATAGATGGATTGTTTCTCATCACCCACAATGAACAGATTATCCTTGCTTTTTATGAGGTCTATTATGATCTTTTGCAGTCTGCTTATATCCTGAAATTCGTCAACCAGTATGTACCGGAACTTTTGTTTTATCTCATTTGCTATCTGTTTCTTATTTTTCAGTAATTCTATCGTTTTGATCTCAAGGTCTGTAAAGTCGATGAGACTCTCAGTCCTTTTCCTTTCCGAGTAGGCAATATCGAAAGTTATGAGAAAATCTCTTAACACCATCTTGATCCTTGTCGAGTAATCCTCTGCGAGTAATCCAATAACTGTTTTGAGCTCTTCGCGCAAGGCACCCAATGGAGGTTTTACATCATTTGATACGGACAGTTTTATGACAGAGTGAATGGCTTTGACCTTATTTAATAATGCAAGTATGAGCTCGTCTTTTTGAGAAGGTTTTTCTTTTTCTCCATATAGTTTGTTTATATCATCTTGCAGGTTTGAGGCGTTCCAACGTTCCAAAACGTAATCTACTTTTTCTCTGGATTTAGGAGTAAGGCTTTTGTCTGAACAGATAGCTATGATTTCATTTATCAGTTTTTCGGCTTCGTTACAAGAACTAACGACATCCTGAGACAGGTCATTCCTGTTTACTGTTCGTGCGATAGGTACGCATGCATTCCTGATCTTTTCATAGAGCATGATTAGGTTTTCCCTGAATGACTTTAACCTGCTCTTTTTGGAATCTGTTTGCTTCCAGAATATATCGTTCAGAAATGTATCCAGGCCCTTTTCCTCTGCCCATTTTTTAAGTGTGTCTAGCAGTGTCTGCTCTTTGACCCTGCCGGCTTCGAGTTCATCCATGACGCGGAATTGCGGGTCAATGGACGCCTCTATTGAGTTTTCCCTGAGTAATCGGGAACAGAAACTGTGGATGGTGGATAGATAGGCAAACTCTATATCCTGGCGCTCCTTCTCCATTCCTTTCTCTTCGAAAGACTCGGCGGCTCTTCTCTTCATCTCGTTTGCCGCTTTCTCAGTGAAAGTAAGGGTGAGGATCTCGTTGATTGATACGTTGTGTTCGGTCACTAGATTCGCAAATCGTTCTACTAATACACGTGTCTTCCCTGAACCGGGCCCGGCGACAACACAAAGGTCCCTGTCCGTGATTTCTACACCTTTTTGCTGAGAAATAGTTAGTTCATTTGTCATATCTTTTTAGACAGGATTTACAAAATCTACCACGGAAATACACGGAACATCACAGATCTTAATAACTAAGAAATGCTATCTTATAAATTTTGTTTTTTCCGTGTTTATCCGTGAACCTCCGTGGTAAATGCTCACCTCAGTCTCCACTTATCAATACGGCAGACGTTTGCGAAGTCGCAATTCCCCTCACCGCAGAAATCAATATTTGCCGGAGCAAGTTCGATCTTTCCTTTACGGATCTCTTTTGAGAATTTGAGAATATGGTTCTCTGCATTTTTCAGCAGCTTGTTAAATTCTTTATTATCAACAGAAAGTGATTTCCTTGCCGGTTTTATATTGAGCTTAAGTTTGTCGATTAGTTCCTCATTATATATTCCAGTCTTTCTAGAAGTCTTCAGTGCGTAGAATTCAGCGGCGATGGGGGCAACCCCGAACAGATCCCTCAGGGCAAGTATGTAGATCGGCAGCTGCAGGTCCAGGCCCTCTTCTAGTTCAGTTAAGCTGAATTCTGTCTGTCCGTATTTGTAGTCAATGATTATGCCGACTTTCTCTCCATCAACTTCTGAAACGTCAACCCTGTCAATCTTGCCGGAGATCTCAATACAATCTTTTACCACATTACCGATTTTCAGGGTTTCAACCTCTTCATCACCGAATTTTGCTTCAAACATGGAGGGCTTGAATGTCGGCAGATTAGATTCCTTTTCCATGGCTTCAAATGCCAGAAGCGTATTAAGCATCTCATTTCTGGCCTTCAATTCATCAAAACCTGTAACCATTCCTCTGGTCTTCTGTTTGAAAACGTCATCAAATATCCCGGTTATATCTTTAGACTCTCCGGTATCTCTAAAATACTCCTCAAGTACTTTGTGAATGATGGTTCCCTGCATTAATAGATCCATGGATCTGGGAATGGCCTGCCTGAGTTTGAGTGTTGATCTGCCAAAATATTTGTAAGGGCACTGGGCATAGTCCTTCAGCTTTGTGGGTGAAAACCTTGTACTTGTTTCACTGATCTTCTTTACTATCTTTTTATCAGAAAGTTTAAGCTTCAGGTTATTATAGGAATCTATCAGTGTCGTTAATGTGCAGAGCTCTTCTCTGAGTGAAGGCTTGTTTTCTGTACTGTTATTATATAGCCAGAGTGCGATTGCCTTTTCGTATTGATCCTTTTCAGATACATAGGGGGTATTAAGGTGATAATAGACAAAGTTCTTTGAATCGGTTGAAGTGATGATATCTTCCGGTTCGGGAATTATCTTTGAAAGGTTTCTCCGGACTGTGATTTCTTGAACTGTTTCCTTCGGGAATAACTTCTGTGTGTCGGAGAGGAAAAAAGACTGCAGTGTTGGATTGCCGTTGCTGTTCGCTGACGGGTATGATAAATAGAGCCTCTCCTTTGCACGCGTAACGGCGATGTAGAACAGATATCTCTCTTCGTCCGTCTGTTCGCTTGCTTCTCTCAGGGCAATCTTTCCCGTGGCATTCAGCTTTTTCCTGTGATAATCCTTCAGGAACAGATCTTCCCGTACCTGTCGGGGGAACTCTTTTTCGAGCAGGCCTCCCACAAAGACAACGGGTATTTCCCACTGTCTTGCTTCCAGTACGTTGATAACGTTAACAACCTCTTTCCGTCTGTCTGTCTCCCTGTATGACGATAAGTCCACCTGTGACTCAAGGACATGGTTGAATTTTCCAAAGGTAAGGCTCCCCGTATTACCGACAAGTTTTCCAAGTGTTGGATTGTTAAGGATTGCCATGAACTCCTTCAGGGCGCCTGCATCTGATTTCATCAACCCTGAGATTTCCCGGTTATCATTTACTTCATCAATAGTTTTTACAGGCGGCGTAAACGCCGGTTTGTAAAACAGGTTAGCGATGTCAGTATAGCATTTGCAATAGTAGCTGAATGTATGACTGCCTTCCAGGTTGCTGAAAATCTTCTTCAGTTCCTTCAGGAAATCGTTAACAGGTTTTAGATTGCTGGTAAGCTTCAGCCATCTATTGCAGTCGTTAACAGTGCCTCTCTTTAAGTATTCCTGTTCCAGTCTGTTTATAAGGGTCCCTTTTATGCCTGTGTTGGACTTTAGTACCTTCCAGACCGCTTCATCCTGCCACTTATCTGTAAAGATATTTGCGGTATTTATTATAGCCGTAATCAGGGGATTCTCTTTTAAGGGTTTCCTGCCATATATTCTTACCGGGATACTGAACCTTGTGAAAGTGTTTCCAATGATATCCCGATACTTTTCGATGTTTCTGAATATCACGGCAATCTGACTGAAGGCATAACCATCTTGGTAAGTCAGTTTTCTTATCATGCGGGCGATCTGTTCTACTTCATCCTGCACGTTAGCAGCGGCTGTGATCCGCAATGACGTGCCGGAGCTATCAGGTTCCAAAGTCAGATCTTCAGGTTGTGAAAATATGTTTGCTTCGATATGCCCTAGCATCCGGCTGGTTGTTCTCCTGTTCTCATCAAGCCGCAATTCCCGGAGATTCAGTCCCACAAGCCTGGAATATGTTTTATGAGAAACCTCGAATGCGGGTGGTACAGGATCGGATACTTGATATGGCAGGGTGACGTAGACGTTCGGAATAAGAGAGGTCAATTCCTTTATAAATTTCAGTTCGAGTTGTGTGTAATCGTGGAAACCGTCTATTAATAACAGTTCGACTTCGGAGAAGGTATCCTTGTTCAGATGTGACAGGGCCTGCGCCAGGAAATCTTCCCTGTCCATCAGGCCATTTTTGTTCAGAGCTTTTTGATAGCGTTCATAAAGCGTTACCAGTTCGTTGCACTTCAGGTTAATGGGTGAATAATCCTTGCCTGTTTGAATCTCTTTGAGTACGTCTTTAAAGGGAAGCGGGTCGAGTGAGTTCTCTTTAATCTCTCTTAACAAGTTCAGGAAGGCGCTTTTAAACCCTGTATACCCTACGACCCCTGAGAAGTAACCTTTATCGGAGACTTTAAAGATGTTTGACAGGATCAGGTCCTTCTCACCTTCATTGATCAGTTTCTGTAAGGGGGCGTTATCAATACTGTCCAGTACCCTATTTGCCAGTATGGAGAAGGTGACGAGCCCTGTGTCAAGATAACCCTTAATTTCTGATGTTCTTAAGATATGGTCTCTGAGATGTTCTACCTGGCTGTAGGTTGGAAGGATGAAGATTACGTTATCTTCCCTTTGTTCTTCAACAAACCGGGAATATTTCTGAAGGACGAGGTGTGTCTTGCCGCTGCCGGCTTTTCCTGAGACTAAAAACCTTTCTTGCATATAACTTTCTAATTTTAGACAGGATTAACAGGATTAACAAGGATTGAATATTTAATATTGTAGATTGAGGAATGACAAGTGACTAATCACTAATATTGTCACTAACATTATCACTGCCAGCCGTACCAAACAATTTACTATCACCGTAATACTTGAAGTCAATAATAAGCCAGTTTTGATGCTCACTTTCAAGTCTCTGTCCCTCCATGGGAACAAGGCGCCAGCGATAGCCTCTCTTTACATCAAGAGGATCTTTAAAAATACGCTTATTGTTGTCTCTAAAGTAAGTGTCCATTTGGATTGCTCTTCCGTCAGTAAGCCAGCTCTTTTTACTTTTGATTGTACTAAAAACAATGTTAAGTTCGTTGTCTGTTATAAACATACTAAAATAATTTCGAGTATGTCCCAAAGTGTCATGATGAGGACTGGAAAAAACTAAAATATCTTGAGAATCGTTAGCCTTTGAGAATGCACTTATAATTGGAGGTATGATATTCTGTAGTTCTTCATCCCAAAACACCTTTCTTTCGCTTTTGTCTGTAATATCCTTACCTACTTTGTAATAAACGGATGAAAGGAGATCGGCAAGTCCTGCCTCCGTAAAGTTATATGGATGATTAAAATTTCTCTTTATTACGTTTTCTTTTTCATCAAGTTTTTCTCGTATCTCGACAGAAGCATTCTGGTCGTCGACCGTTGATCCAACTATGTTACTTTTTCTATGAGTTTCTTTAGAATGCGAGGAAGAATAACTAAACGTTAGAGAGAACAACAAAAGTGAAGATATAAATATTAAAAGAATATATTGTTTCATAAAGGAAAATACCCTTTCCCTGTTTTAAGGTGATCGAGTTGCTAACAGCGTGAGAAATTGCTTATCGACACTGTCGTATTGCGCCACCGGCTGCAGCCCGGCCGTTGTGAGTAAACTTACCAGGGTCTTCCGATCGTATTTATAGGACCAGTTCATTTCAATATGGGCTCCTGCGACCAGCCGGACTGTTTCTCCGGCTAGCATAATAGCCAAATCGGTAGCTGCCTGGAAGTGCTTGCGGATCCGGTATAATCCCGGCTGACGATCATCACGGTCAGTAGCAAAGTGTAACGTGCCATCGCGGGGCTCGGAAAGACCGACACTGCGCAGAGGACCAAAGGCAAACTGTCGATTAATGGGATTGTCGTAACCGGTTAGAGTTTCTATCGGACTAAACAGTTCTCCATCCAATAGTAGGAAATCCTGAGGGCGTAGAATAGCTGCCAGCTGGCTGGGCAATGTCAAGGGATCGAAGGCCCCTAATGTATTACCCAACATCATTATCAGACGAGGTGGGTCGTCTTGGTTTGCCTGCAGGGCGGTCAGGTGAGCGCTGTTACTCAAATCCGCTTTCAGCCCCCGGCAATCAAACTGCTGCTCCCGGGAGGTCTGACATGCTAATTCCAGTAGTCCCTGGCTGGCATCCACAGGTCGATATCGGGGAGTTCGTCCCTGTTGCCGCAACTGCTCCAGAAGCAAAAGATCTTTAGTGCCTTGTCCGGCTCCCAGGCTGATTACCTCGATAGGTCCCGTTGGCATCATTGATACCAGGTCCGAAGCATGGGTTTGAAGCACTGAGAGAGAGCGGGCAAAATTTCGATAAGCCCCATCATTGCAGAGATTGAGCCAGGCCCGTATCGATAGGGGAAACCAGTAGAAGAACTTTTCAGGTAACTCGTGGCGTGCCAGGGCAGCAATAAACTCTTGTGCAATCTGATCCTCACTCAGCAATACATCGATCTGTATCGTATCTCTTGTAGTCTCTTTCGAAAGCGAGTTGACAACCATTATGGCCGCTCCTGATTGCTGAGAATCTTACGCATAGAATATTGCCTGCCGCTTAACTATTTATTATTGATTTATCTTTTCATGCTCCTCATAGAGAATGTCCTCTTCGTGCCTTATCCTGTTTCGAAAAGCTGCAAAAAGGTGTTCAAACTCGTCTGTAACCGCACTGTCAATAACATCTTCAGAATATTTATCGAAAAAATCCATCACTACTCTTGAGACATTCTCCATGTCCTTTGCAAATACATCTAATAGTTCCTTCAGCTTCTCGTTATGCTCTGCTTCTTTTTTTAGAACAGGATAAAGTAGTTCGTCCTCTTTCCTGAGATGCTCAAGCAAACTCTCTTTTGCGGATATGAGCTTTGCCTGCCCCTCTTCCGAAAGAACACCAAGTTCTTTGATTTCTTTGAGTGTGTCAATGATTTCCGAATGATCTTTCTTAAATTCATCAATCAGTGCGGACATTTTCTCCTCCTCTCCCTATTGGCTCGATAATAATAGGGACCCGCCACACAAACCGTCGGGCAGGTAAGCATTGATTTGCCATTTGAAACTTGAAATTTATAAAATCTGTTTGTTCTGATTGGTTATTAATATAGATATAGAGATAGAGAGACTCTCTTACAAATATAACCTACAAAAACCGTAAGCATTCCTGCCCAAAAGCCGTAGTTTTCTATTCCTGTCCAAAGCCAAGATGGCCCAATCTCACATTTAAAAACTCTTAATTTCTTTTTTTCAAATTCGTCAAAATTTTTGTAATATGGAAGATTAGCTGCAATAATACCAGTGGAAATACAAGATGGAATAAAGGCTACGCCTGCTATAATTAAGATATAATAAGGAAGAATAAGTGTGTTTGATGCAAATGCAGCTATAAGGCCAACATATATCACCATATGGTAACAAGTGTATTGCATTAATAAAGCAAGTCGGTCTGAGTCTTTTGAGTTACCCATGTGTTTTCACCTCCTGTTTTTTTGCACAGGCCCGCCAAACAAATAGTCGGATAAAAATAACTGGCTCTTTGTCAATATATAAAATGTGGTAAATTGGTGGTTATTATAAAAAAGTGGGGGTGTTTTGCAACTGAAAAGATTGTTCACCGCAAAGAAAAACTAAAATATAGGTGAAAGGACGAAAGGCAAAAGAAAAAAGAAATTTAACCACGGAATGACCCCCGGACAAACAGCGCTCCCTGGACTGGAAAGCGCCGAGGACAAGACGAGGGCGAGTAAAAGGCAGGGAAATTCACGGAATTATCTTTCCCAGGACAACCCTTTCCCTTGCACCTGTAGCAGATGGGACATTGCCGGTATTACCGCATATAGTTTCATTGGCAAGGATTGCAAATGCCAGGGCTTCCTTTGCATCGGAAGGGATACCAAACTCTTCGACTTTCCGTATTCTCATATCTC
>Ga0187833_10004340_pt1 | contig 13905 bp, 12 predicted proteins | sample ETNtaG_37_FD_167968 | JGI IMG/M metagenome (GOLD analysis project Ga0187833, IMG submission 167968) | Marine microbial and viral communities from oxygen minimum zone, Eastern Pacific Ocean - ETNP2014_SV_400_PacBio MetaG (Illumina Assembly) | ecosystem: Environmental > Aquatic > Marine > Hypoxic... | reverse complement strand
GGGAGCGACCGCGACCCGCCGCTACTGCGGCGCGCCCGCGCAGGCAGCGGAGCGCAGCTCCGCCGCCGTGAGCGACAAAATCGTAACGTGGGTCCCAGACCCACGTTACGGCATCATCCAGCCGCCGTTGACTTCCAGAGAGTGGCCGGTGACGTAGCTCGCGAGGGCATTCGAGGCGAGAAACAAATAGGCCCCGGCGCATTCGTCGGGTTGGGCCATGCGGCCGAGCGGCACGTTGGCCATCAGGGCGTCGCGGATTTCTGGGGGCGTGATGCGCCGGTGCAATTCGGTGTCGAAGTAGCCCGGTGCCACGCAGTTGACGCGAATGCCGTGGGCCGCCCATTCGCGGGCCAGGCCGCGGGTCAGCGAGGTCACGGCGGCCTTGGTCATGGTGTAGACCACGGCGCCGGGTCCGCCGCCGAAGCGGGCCGCCACCGAGGAGGTGTTGACGATGGCGGCGCCGGGCGATTCTTTGAGGTAGGGGAAGGCGGCCCGGCAGGTGGCGGCCACGGCGTCGAGGTTGAGCGCCGTCACCTGGCGGTAGTCCTCACCGGCGTGTTCGGCGAAGGGGCGGCGCTTGAGGGGGCCGCCGGCGTTGTTGATGAGGATGTCGAGGCCGCCGAATAGCGCGGCGGTGTCAGAGACCAATTGCTCTCCGGCACCTTCCTGGGTGAGATCGGCGCCGATCGTCTCGGCCTCGCCGCCGGCCGCCAGGATGTTGTCGCGAACCTCGCGGGCGCGGGCCTCGCCGGCGCCGTAGTGGACCGCCACCCGGGCGCCGCAGGCGGCGAAGGCGGCCGCGGTGGCGGCGCCGATGCCGGCGCTGGCGCCGGCGCCGGTCACCAGGACGGCCTTGCCGGCAAATTCCACAAAGGGCTGGTTCCAAGTCACGATAATTACCCCCAATCACCCAACAAATACGGTTCCGTTTCCGCCTGCCGCGATTCTTCGCTAAGCTTCACCCAGGATCAAGCTGCCTGGGGGGCAGCGCTGTTTCAGGGAGCAACACGTGAGCGAAAGAAAATACCGGGTGGGCGTCAGCCCCCGCATCCGCCGCGCCGACGGCAGCCCCACCTTTCCCGCCTACGATCTTGCGCCGTTGGCCGGGGCGGCCGATATCGAACTGGGGCGGCTGCCCAGGGAAAAGATCCTCGAGCCCGAGACCCTCGATGATTTCGACGCCGTGATTCTGTTTCTCGAACAGGTCCGCGAGCAATCCTTCACCGGCACTGAATCCGTGCGCCTTGCCCACATCGCCCGTTTCGGCGTTGGCTACGACACCATCGACGTGCCCGCCTGCAGTGCCAACGACGTGGTCCTGACCATCACCCCCGACGGCGTGCGCCGGCCCATGGGCCAGGCCATCATGGCGCTGCTGCTGGCCATGGTGGGCAACCTTTTGCCCAAGGACCGCATCGCCCGGGGCGGTGCTCAGGCCTGGCCCGAAAGCCGCGATTTCCATGGCCGCGGCCTGGTGGACCTTACCTTGGGCACGGTGGGCTGCGGCAATATCGGCACCGAGATGTTCCGCCTGGCCAAGCCCTTCGAGATGCGCTTCATCGCCCATGATCCCTATGTCGACGCCGCCGAAAAGGCCGAGTTGGGCATCGAGATGGTGGATCTCGAAACGGTCTTCCGCCAATCCGACATCCTCACCTTCAACTGCTGGCTCAGCGACGAGACCCGCGGCATCGGCAGCCGCGAGCGGCTGGCGCTGATGAAGAGGGACGCGTTCTTGATCAATACCAGCCGCGGTCCCGTGGTCGACCAGCCGGCGTTGCTGGAAGTGCTGCAGGAACGCCGCATCGCCGGGGCGGCGCTCGACGTCTTCGATCCCGAACCGCCCGCTCCCGACGATCCCATCCTGGCGCTCGACAACGTCGTGCTGACGCCGCACGCGCTGGGCCACACCGACCAGATGCACGCGCTTTTCGGCGAGATCAACTGCGCCGCCGTCGAGGCCGTGCTGGCGGGCCAGGTGCCAGCCAACGTGGTCAACCCCGAGGTGCTCGAACAAGCCGGATTCAAGGCCAAACTGGGCCGCCTCGGCAGCGCCTGAGAGAGGAAATCATATGCCCAAGATCGACCGCTATGCCTTCATCGCCAGCGTCATCGCTTTCGCCATCCTGGCCATCGTGCTGTTTGCCACCTCGGGACAGGTTTAGCGGCCGGCTGTTTGACGCACTGAGTTCGGCGCGCACTGGCTGATGCGAGACCGATGACCTCCCGGTTCTCAGACTTGGTCGACTTCGGCTGGAATGCTTGTTTTGACACCCAACTCGAGCCCGACGACTTGGTTCGCACCGTCCCGGTACGAGTGATGGCGGTTCATCGCGGCGGCCTTAGCGTGGCCGGGCCTGCTGTCGACACACTGATACCACCCTTTGTTGCGGCCCTGGATGATGAAGAGACCACTGCTACTGTGGGCGATTGGTTGCTGCTCGATCCCAGGACATCCCGGCCGAAACGCCTTCTGGAGCGCAAGAGCCTGTTCAAGCGACGGGCTGCGGGAACCGGTCGCAAGCTGCAGCTCATTGCAGCCAATGTGGACACGGTGTTCATCGTCTCGTCCTGCAATCAAGACTTCAATATTGCGCGGCTGGAGCGCTATCTGGCGCTGGCGCGCGAGGCCGATGTTACGCCGGTCATCGTGCTCACCAAAGCCGACCTAACGGAAGAGCCCGAGGAATTCGCCCGTACGGCAGTCCAATCCCTGCCCGGTCTCTTGGTGGAAGTCTTGGACTCTCGCGATCCAGACAGGGTCGCTTGCCTCGCTCCTTGGTGCGTGAGCGGCCAGACGGTCGCGTTGGTTGGTTCGTCGGGCGTCGGAAAATCGACGTTGATCAATACGCTAATCGGCGTCGAGCGGATTGCGACACAAGGTATTAGAGAGGATGACGACAAGGGGCGACACACGACATCCGGACGCGCGCTATATCGTCTGCCGGTCGGAGGCTGGCTTTTGGATACGCCCGGCATGCGCGAGTTACAACTGGCCAGCGTGAGATCGGGGATCGATGATGTGTTTGCCGACGTCGTTGTCTTGGCGGGGGAGTGCCGATTCGGTGATTGCCGACACGAAACCGAGCCAGGTTGTGCCGTATTGACGGCAATAGAGTCGGGCACACTTGATGCGGCTCGCCTCAAGCGCTGGCGAAAACTCGCCGCCGAGGAGGCGCACAACTCTGGAAGCCTAGCCGAGCGCCGCGCCAGCGATCGTGCGTTCGGCAAAATGGTGAAGGTCGTCATGAGAGAAAAGCGCCAGCACGACAAGGGGTGATAGAGCTATATGTACTGCGTCAGCCAGAGCGCGATTTCCGGGTTGAGCAGCACGATGGCCAGGCCGATGAGCTGCAGGCCGATGAAAGGCCACATGGAATTGAATATCTGGTTGAGCGTTATTTCCGGTGGCGCCACGCTTTTCAGGTAAAAGCAGGCCGGCCCGAAGGGCGGGCTGAGGTAGGAAACCTGCATATTGAGCGTGAACAGAATGCCGAACCAGATGGGATCGTAGCCCAGCGCGACAATGACGGGGACGAAGATCGGCATGGTCAGCAGGCAGATGCCGATCCAGTCCATGAAGGTGCCCATGACGATCAACAGCGCCATCATGATGACGATGATGGCCAGCGGCGGCACCGGCAGCGTCGTCAGCATGGTCTTCATGTAGGCGGTGCCGCCCATGATGTTGTAGATGCCCACGAGCGCGTTGGCGCCGAAGGAAAGCCAGATCAGCATGCCCACGGTGCGCATGGTCTGGTAGAGCGCATCGCGCATCATGGTGAGGTTGAATTCGCGCCTGACGACGGCCGAGACCATGGCCCCGGCAACGCCGACGGCGGCCGCCTCGGTGACCGAGGCGATGCCGGCATAGATGCTGCCCAGCACCCAGACGATGACGGCCAGCGGCAGGATCAATCCCTTGACCAGCCTGATCTTTTCCGTCCGGTCGATCTTCATGTCCGAATCGCTGACCTTGGGCGCCAGGCTCGGATTGATCCAGCAGCGCACGATGATGTAGGTGATGTAAAGGGACGCCAGCAGCAAACCCGGCCCAGCACCGGCCAGAAAGAGCTTGCCGATCGAGACATTGGCCACCAGACCGTATACGATTAATACAACGCTAGGTGGTATCAACGTGCCCAATGATCCGCCGGCGCAAATGGTGCCGATAGCCAGCTTTGGGTCGTAACCCAGCCGCAGCATCTGGGGCAGCGCCACCATGCCCAGCAGCACGATCTCGCCGCCGATGATGCCGGTCATGGCGGCCATGAAGACGGCCACCAGCGTGGTCTGCACGGCGACGCCGCCGGGCAGCCGCCCGGCCAGCAGGAACATGGCGTCGTATAGGTCGCGCGCCACCCCCGAGCGCTCCAGCACGCAGGCCATCAGGACAAACAGCGGCACCGCGACGAAGACGTATTCGGTGACGAAACCGGTCACCCGGCTGGCCACCAGGGGCAGGCCGGCGAAGCCGAGCTGGTAGAGGGTGCAGGCGATGGCAACGGTCAGCGTGGTGTAGACCAGGGGCACGCCGAGCGCCATCAGCGTCAGCATGGAGGCGATAATGATCAGCGAGATGACTTCGATGCCCACGGCCCTAGTCCTCGCCCCGCAGCAACTTTACCGCCAGGCTGAGGTTGGCCAGCACCACCAGCACGGCGCCGATGGTGATGGCCGGCTTGACGATGCCGTAAAGTGGCGGGTCCCAGGCGCTGCCGGTCTTTTCCCAGACCTCGATGGCCATCAGGCTTTGGTCCCAACTGGCATAGACCAGGAGGCCGACGCATACCAGACCGATGAGCACGGCGAAGCCTTCGAGCAGGCGTTGGATGCGCCGCGGCAGGATCTCGAAAAGCGCCGTGATGCGCACGTGTGCCCGTTCCTTGGTGACGTAGCCGCCGGACAAAAGGTACGACACGGCGCAGATGATGATGACGAATTCATGGGCCCACAGCGTCGGCGCATTGAAAACGTACCGCAGCGTGATTTCGTAGCACGATATGGCCACGGCAAAGAGATAGAAATAGGCGGTCGTGCGGCCGACGAAATCGTTCAACAAATCGATCAACTTGATCATTCAGAGCCCCCGCTGGCGGCCGTCGGGAAGAGGGGAAAACGGCAAAACAGAGAGTCCCGTGACACGGTGTCACGGGACTCGTTTTTGTTTGCAGTGAACTCCGGTCGCTCTAGTCGAGGAGCGCCATCTTCTTCATGAAGGCCATGTGCGATTCGTAGGCTTTCTTGGCCAAGGGGCTGGTCTTGGAAAAGTCCTTCCAGGCCCCGGCAGCGATGTTGCGCAGCTTGTCACGCTCGGCCTGGGTCCAGTTGATGATGGTGGTCGCCTTGCTCGCCCGGTCGCGGGCCACCAGCGTGCGATCGCTGATCTCCAGTTTCTGGATCAGATCCATCATGGTCGAGCGATACCAGAAGTCGACGGCCAGTTTGTCGGCCGCCGAGAGCGCGTCCCACTTGTTCTGGCTGACCGTGAAATGAATGATCGGCATGGAATGGATGCCCGGATAGATCGGGAACTTGGCGATGTCATGCAGGCCAATGCTCTCGTCCTCGGTGTAGGAGGAATAATCCGCGGCCTGGATCACGCCCTTTTGCAGGCTGGTGAAGACCTCGGAGGCAGGCAGACCGACCGGATTGGCGCCGGCGCGGCGGAAGACCTCGGCGGCCAGCCCCTCGGGCGAGCGCATCTTGACGCCCTTCATGTCGGCGACGCTCTTGATGGGGATGGTCGAGGTGAAGGATTCCTTGGCGTAAGGCGCGCAGCCCACCACCTTGACGCGCTTCTTGGTGTACTTGTCGAAGGCTTCCTGGAAGATGTCCATGCCGCCGCCCTGATAGCAGTAGCTGAGCAACTGCCAGGGCGTGTCGTAGCCGGCGATGAGATCGCCCATCACCGCGAACACCTTGTCGCGGCCGCCGAAATAGACGGTGGCGGTGAAGTCGCCCTGCAGGATGCCCTGGCCCACGGCGTCGATGGTCTGGTTGTGCGGCACCACGGCGCCGCCGCCAACCCAATTGATTGCCACCCGCCCGCTAGTCAGGGTCTTGAGCTTGGCGCCCCAGGCCTCGACATGCTTGAAGATGGCCGAACCGGCGGGCATCGAGGTCTGTACGGTCCAGGTTTCGGCCAAGGCCCAGGTCGAGGCGGCGACGGACATCGCGCCGGCCAGCAAAATGGACTGGGATAGTCTTGCCATTTTCATCTTTGGTCTCCCTGTAGACGAGCCGTGAATGGCTCGGTTGTCCCCCCAAAGAACATGCCGCCGAAACGAGCGAGGCTTGACCGCCTCGATCTTGCGTGCCCTGAGCCGACGACAATCACCCCTTTGACGACGACGACGGTCGCCGATGATAGCGCTAACACCATATGCCGTTTGGCATTTCCTTGTCCACCGAATTGTAGACGCAGGGCGATGCTGCTTAGCTATTCGATGACCATCAGCGCCGTGCGGTTACGCGCGATGAAATCCCAGTCGTAGTCGACGCCGAGCCCGGCGCCATCGGGTACCGGCACGCAGCCATCGGCGCCCAGATCCTCGGCCTGGTCGGAATAGCCGCAGGCATAGACCGGCGGCACCGTGTTGGGCATATCGGGGCCGATCAGGGCCATTTCGTAAAAGTGGGTGTTGCGCAGTGCCGCCATCACCGCACGATGGGCGGGCCCGCAGGCGTGGACCTGGACATCGAGCCCCAATGCTTCGCAAAAGTGGGCCAGTTTCATGGCACCCGTTATTCCCATGTCGTATTCGGGATCGGCGTGGATCATGTCGGAGCCGCCCTGAAGCAGGAAATCCGCTTTCAACTCGAGGCCGCGCACGTGCTCGCTGACCAACAGCGGCGTCTTCAGTTGCTGGCGCAGGCGGGCGTGGGCGAAGGCGGAGGTGCCGCCGTCGCGGTAGGGATCCTCGTACCAGAAATAGTCCGCCTCGTCACAGGCCCGGCCGACGTAAAGGGCATCCCGATAGGTGCGCAACTGGCAGGCCGGATCGATCATCAGGGGGAAGCCATCACCCACGCTCTGGCGCACGCCGAGCAGGTTGGTAGCCTCACGGGTGGCGTCGCCGTCGTGCCAGCCGTGGATCTTGAAGCCCTTGAAGCCCTGCTGCTGGCACTGCCGGGCGAACTCGGCGAAGGCTTCGGGGCTCGAGAGGCCGCCGGGTTCCTCCTGGCCGTGATAGCTGCTGGCGTAGGTCGGCAGGCGATCTTTGAAGCCGCCCAGCATCTGCGTTACCGAAAGTCCGTGCTTCTTGCCTGCCAGGTCCCAAAGCGCGATGTCCAGCACGCCGTGGCCCATGTGGTCGTAGGCCCGCACCTCGCGCTTGAGATCGTCGAAGATCAGGGCGCGCTGTTCGGGGTCGCGGCCCAGCAGCGCCGGTGCCAGCATCCGCACTTGGCCCAGCGTGCCGGCCGTGCCTACCCAGTGGCTGACATATTCGCCCTGGGCCCCGTCGTCGCAGCTAATCTTGACCGCGAAGCGGCTGGCCGGAAGCTTCTCGCCCTTGGCATAGATCATGTTGCCGACTCCGGAGGTGCCGGCACGGCCCAGACCGAGGTTCTCGACCTCGAAGCTAAAAGTGTGGATTTCAACGCGATCGATCTTGCTCACGGGGGGTCTCCTAGCCCAGAATAAGTCGCGATGATAACGCTAACATAGTACTTTGCGTCCGGCCAATAAGCCGTTAGAAATGCAGCGGTCATAGGGAGCGGGGAGGGGCCTCGCGGCAGGGAGAATGAAAGTGCGTTCCAACAGGGCGGCATCCGGCCGGGTGCGCATGCTCGACGTGGCCCGCGAGGCTGGCGTCTCGGCCCAGACCGTGTCGCGCGTCCTGCGGCTGCCGGAAAAGGTGGCCGAGGCCACCCGCCAGCGCGTTCTCGACGCCGTCGAAAAGCTCAACTATGTGCCCGATCTGGCGGCCAGCTATCTGGCCTCGAACCGCAGCCGGGTGGTGGCGCTGGTGATGCCCAGCGTCTCGATGTCGATCTTCGCCGACACCGCCGCCGGACTGACCAGCAGCCTGGATCAGGCCGGTTATCAGTTGCTGCTGGCGCACACCGGCTATTCTCTCAACGACGAGGAGGCGGCCATCCGCGCCTTTCTCGGGCGCCGGCCCGACGCCATGGTCCTGATCGGCGTGGAGCACAGCGCCCGAGCCGAGGAGATCCTGCGGCTCTCGGAAATTCCCGTGGTCCAGACCTGGGCTCTGACCGACAGCCCGATCGACATGGTCGTCGGCTTTGACAACGTCGGCGCCGGTTCCGCCCTGGCAGAGTATTTCATCGAACGGGGTTACCGGCGCCTGGCCTTTGTGGGAAACAACGAACTGCGCTCGCGCCAGCGCAGGGAGGGTTTCGTTGCGGCCTTGGCGGGCCGGGCTCCGGCGCCAACGATCGTCAGCCACGAAAGTGTCACGGCGCTGATGGACGACGGTTCCGCCGCCCTGGCCGAGGTGCTGGAACGCCAGCCCGACACCGATGCCATATTCCTGGCCAGCGATATAATGGCTGCCGGTGCCATTTTCGAGTGCCAACGCCGCGGCATCCGGGTTCCCGAGGATGTTGCCATCGCCGGTTTCGGCGGCTACGAAATCGCCCACCAAATCACGCCCAGCTTGACCACCGCCGAGGTTTCGGGGCGCCGCATCGGTGAACTGGCGGCAGGGCTCATCACCGCCAAACTGGCCGGCGAGCCCTGCGAGAAAAGCGTCATCGACGTCGGATTCCGTATCGTTCGGCGCGACAGCGCCTGAAGGCGATATTTTTCTAGCCCGTCTTGGCCAGGAAGCTGTTGGCCGCCGAGCGCTGGTTCTCAAAGATCGAACCCTGGTGCGGTGCCGGCGGCAACGGCATGCGCACGGGCACGTCGGCCAGGCGAGGCTCTAGCGTGGCCTGACCGTTCAGCAGACGGGAATCGAATTCCGCGATGTCGGGCACGCCGAGCAGCGGAAAGGCATCGGCCGCCAGGTACTGGAAGAGCAACAGTCGCCGCGGCCGGAGCGAACTGTTGGGCACGGATCCGTGCAGCGTGCGGCAGTGATGGATGCTGATCGAGCCGGCCGGGCCCAGCACGGGCACTGCCTGGTCGAGAGCGATGGCGTGCTTCTCCACGTCGATGGCACCGCAAAACGCACCGCCGCTGTGGTGGTCGTAGACCGGGCCCCGGTGGCTGCCGGGGATGACCATCAAGGGGCCGTTCTCCGCGTCGACGTCGTCGAGCATGATGCCAACCGCCGCCAGGTCGTCGTTGGTGTGGGGATAGAAGGCCCAATCCTGGTGCCATTCCACGGCGGCGCCGCCGTCCGCTTCCTTGAGATTGAGCTTGCCGGTGTCGAAGCGCAGGCCCGGCCCGATCAGGCGGCCGAGGATATCGACGACTTTCTCGTGGCCTGCCGCGGCGGCATAGGCCGGGTGATGCAGATGCGGCGTTTTGATGCGTCGCACCCGGGGCCGCGTTGCCGTGTGATCGTCCTCGAGGTCGTAAACTTCGTTGTGTTCGGAGACCTCCCGCGAACGCTCGACGAACTCATCGGTGGCCGCCCGAAGTTCCGTGATCTCGGCCGGCGAGAAAACCTCGGGCACAAACAGATAACCCGATCGGCGGTAAAGCTCGATTTCCTGATTCGAGATCATCGTGGTTTCCCCGGCGGTCTTTTTGGCTAGCGTCGATAGCGCTAACATGGAGCGCAAGGCAGCGATTTCAAGAATCTTCGCCAAACTTTACATGCGCTGATGGCAGCGCTAACATTTAGCCCTTGAATGGTCTCCGCCATTGACCGCTCCGGCGCCGTGGGGGGAGCGCGCAATCGAGAAGGAGAGCCTGATGGCTTCCGCCACCCACCGGGAAAATATTCTCGCCGTGATCCGCGGCGAAACGGTCGAAACCATACCTTGGGTGCCGCGCATCGATCTTTGGCACAACGCCCAGGAGCTGCGCGGCACCTTGCCGGAAAAGTTCGCCGGCATGCGGGTCGAGGAGATCCACCGCGCCATGGGCTGGCCGCTGCACAAGTTCTCGCCCGAATACAGCCGCCCTGAAAAGCCCGAAGACCTCAACCACCGCTCCATCGGTCTGTTCGACCTGAAGGAGTTTCCCTACACCTACGAGTTCCCCGCCGACGTCGATATCCGCGTCAGCCATGAGGTCAACGGCAACGAGGAAATGACCCACATGGAATACCACACGCCGGTGGGCATGGTGTCCACGCGCCACGGCTTGACGCCGGAGATGCGCAAGTCCGGCGCCTCCATCTCCTGGGTCAAGGAGCACGCCATCAAGGGGCCCGAGGACTACAAGGTGCTGACCCACATCTTCGGCAACATGTCGATCAAGCCGGCTTACGAGCGCTACAACGCCTGGCGCGACTACATTGGCGACGACGGCATCGCCGTGGCCCACGGCCTGGGCCTGGCTTGCACCTCGCCCATGCACTTCATCCAGAAGACCTTCCTCGACGCCACCGACTTCTACCTCCATCACCACGATTACCCGACCCAGATGGCGGAGCTTCTGGATGCTCTCGAAGGTATCTACGATCAGCTCCTGGAGGTGGTGGCCGGCGCCAAGGTGGACGCCATCCTGTGGTCGGCCAACGTCGACGACATGATCACTTATCCGGCGCTTTATGAGGAATACTTCCTGCCCTGGTGCCATAAGGCGGCCGAAATCCTCAAGCCCACCGGCGCCGTCATGATCAATCACCCGGACGGCGAGAATCAGGGCTTGATGGACTTGATTGCGGATAGCCACATGGACGTGGCCGATGCCGTCACGCCCTGGCCCATGACCAAGGTGCGCATCGAGGAATACTACGACCACTGGTGCCGGCCCGGGCACCTGACCATTCACGGCGGTATTCCCGAGATGCTGCTGCTCGAAAAAACCGCAACCCATGAGGATCTCGAGATGTTCATGGACAATCTCTTCAAGACCATTTCGCCGGGCACCCGTTTCATTGCCTCGATCGGCGATACCACGCCGCCCGATGCCGATTTCGACCGCCTGCTGTACATCGGCGAGCGCATCGAGAAGGACGGCAGCCTGCCGCTCAAGGCGGGCAGCTTCCAGCCCCTGACGCAGGCCAATCTCGAGGCGGCCGCGGAGGCCGTGACGCCCCAATCGGTGAGCGAAACCGTGGCCGCCCTGGAGGTGGGCAAGGTTTTCGAGCAGATCACCGCGGATGTACTGGAGGGCGACGAAGAGCAGGTCGTCATCAATGCCAAGAAGCTGCTGGACCAGGGCATCGCGGCCGGCGACATCTTGAACAAAGGCATGCTGCCGGCGATGGACGTGATCGGCACGCGCTTTTCCGACGGCACCGTCTTCATTCCCGAGGTGCTGCTCTCGGCCCGGGCCATGAACGAGGGCCTCAAGGTGCTCGATCCCTATCTCGCCAGCGACAACGTAAAACGGGGCGGCACGGTGCTGATGGGCACGGTGCTGGGCGATCTCCATGACATCGGCAAGAACATGGTCGTCAGCATGCTCAAGGGCACGGGTTACGATGTTGTCGATCTCGGGGCCAATGTTTCGACTGAGGATTTCGTACAGAAATGCCTGGAACACAGGCCCGACGTGCTCGGTCTCTCGGCCTTGCTGACCACCACCATGCCGCAGATCATCGAGGTGCTGGCGGCCTTGACCGAGGCCGGCATACGCCAGGACATCAAGGTCATCGTCGGCGGTGCGCCGGTCAACCAGAAATATTCCGACGACGTCGGCGCCGACGGTTACGCCCAGGACGCCGGCGAGGCCGTAGCCCTGGCCCGGCGTCTGGTCGAAGCGTAGGGAATTGAAGCTTCGCCGGCCTATTATCCTTGCAAATCTAAGGATCAACTTTAAATTTGCGAGCTTGTGTAAAGTGGTGCCTGCCACCACTTTCTCACCAATTTTCCATCGGTAACTATCTGCTACAGAACGATTTTTTTGCCAGGGGCGTGGAAAAAAAGTGGTGCCTGTCACCATTTTTCCGGCGCACCGGATGCTGGAGGCGTAGGCAGGGCGAAGCAACCTCCCACCCCAACCCTCATATGGGAGTCTCGTTGTCAAGGTGGAACTCCTTTTGGTTTGGTTGTGATCGTCAGGCTTCGCACAGGATGGCCTCGTTTACGTTTTGAGCGGCATTGCCGCATCACCTCATATCCGGTCGGGCACTGTTCGCCCGCACCCAGTTTCCGCCTGGCTGCGGTTCTGAGGCCTTTAAGGATGGGACCCATCTCCCCCAACGGCTTTGTTGGGCCCAGGGTCGGGCCGGTCACCATCCGCCCGTGCGATCGCCGGCGCGATCGCCGGGTCGTCAGGTCGCTTTGGGTTCGATCATTTTCCTTTCTTGAAGACGGCGCCCGTGGGCACCAGGCCGGTTTCCAGGTAGCGCCATAGCGCCACCACCAACTTGCGTGCCAGGGCTACGATCATGATCTTGCGCAGCCGGCCCCGGGCATCGCCCACACGAGCCCGGTACCACTGGCTGAGCTCGCTGTCCGGTTGGTGGCGCAACCACAGCCAGGCCAGCTGGATGGCTGTGCAGCGAGCTCGACGGTTGCCGGCCTTGGAGATGCCCTGGTCGCGGGACAGGCCGCCGCTCTGCCAGGGGCTGGGGGCCAGACCGACATAGCTTGCCACTTGGCGCCGGTTCTCGAAGTCCTTCCAGTAGACCTCACCAGTCAAGTTCGTGGCGAAGTTCGGGCCAATGCCTTTGAGGCGGGTCAGCGCCGTCGCCTTGGTGACTAGCGCCTGCGGCATCGCGCTGGCTCGTTCGTCTTCCAGGGCCTTCACTTGCTGGCAAATCATCCGTAGCCGCTGGTGCTGGCGTTTCAGTTCAGCCACCAGACATTGACCCAAGGGCCGGCCCCGGTGGTCGCACTGGGCTTCCAACCAGGTCAGCCAGTCGGCCCGCTTCGGATGGCCCGCCGCCAGGCCCTGGGTGCGCAGAAGACTCTTGATTCGGTTGACATGCGCCGTGCGTTCCTTGACCAGCCGCTCGCGCTCGCGCATCAACCGCCGGGCGTCCTCCTGGGCCGGGCTCGGCACCCGCACCACGCGTACCACCCGAGGCTCGCCGCGCAGATAGGCCATCAGCGTCCGGATCATGCTCTCGTTGTCGATGCGGTCCGTCTTGACCCGACGGCCGCGGCGCTCGACGGCAATGCTGGCCGGGTCGAAGACATGGTTCTTAACCCCCGCCGCAACCAGCACCCGGTGCAGCCAGAAGCCGTCGTAGCCGGCTTCGTAGCAGCTCACCACCTCGGGCTTCACGCCAAGGGCTCGCGTTACCCGCGCTCGTGCCTGTTCGATCAGCGCCAGCAGCTTGTCGCAGTCACCCGCACCAATGTCGTAATGCGACAAGCGATCACGGTCTGGACTATGAATACACACCAGCCAACCTTTCAGGCTCAGTTCGATCGCCACGAAAAATGTGGCAGACTGTTCCCTGGTGGGCGTGCAAATGGTCGATGTTTGAGTCGATGCTTGCATCTGTCATCTCCGATGGTTTGGGGTTGTTGGAAATCCAAACCTAACGGAAGCACGCTCACCAACCCATGGAATCTCCCCCATCAAGGGGGAGGGGGAAGAAAGTGATGGTTGGTGCCGGCTCCCTCCCCTCTTGTGGGGGAGGGTGAGGGAGGGGGCGTTGCCGCGATCGAAGCCTCAATCCTCGTGCGCCTCGCTCTCGATGGCGGCGTCGTAGGCTTCATGGATGGTCGGGGGGGCTATCTCGAGCCAGCGCCGGCCGGCGATGTCGGTGGCCCAGGCGCCCAGGGGTGCGGTCAGCACGATGCTCAGCACGGCCACCGCCAGGATCACCTCGCCCGGCCCGGTGTCGAGGCCGGCCAGGCTCATGGCGGCCAGGGCGCCGCCGCCGATGGCGGCTTGGACGGTGGCCTTGGGCAGGT
>Ga0187833_10004339_pt1 | contig 13906 bp, 15 predicted proteins | sample ETNtaG_37_FD_167968 | JGI IMG/M metagenome (GOLD analysis project Ga0187833, IMG submission 167968) | Marine microbial and viral communities from oxygen minimum zone, Eastern Pacific Ocean - ETNP2014_SV_400_PacBio MetaG (Illumina Assembly) | ecosystem: Environmental > Aquatic > Marine > Hypoxic... | reverse complement strand
CATGGTCAAACTGACGCGAATCTATACCGGTGGGGGGGACGGCGGCGAGACCTCCTTAGCCAGCGGCCAGAAGGTCCCAAAGCATAACCTGCGGATCGCCGCCGTCGGCACCATCGATGAGGCCAACGCCTTCATAGGTTGCGCGCGGCGCCATGCCGAGGGCAAGGCGGTGGCGATGCTGGCGCGGATTCAGAACGACCTCTTCGATTTGGGCGCCGAACTCAGCAGGGCCGATGCCGATATGACTTCCGACCGCTCCAGGAGCCTTGGCGGGATTTACGTCAAACGCCTGGAAGACGAGATCGATGCCTTGAACGCCGAGTTGAAGCCGCTAGGGTCTTTTATCCTGCCGGGCGGCTCGGCGGCATCCGCCGAACTCCACCTGGCGAGAACGGTGGTCCGCCGGGCCGAGCGCCTGATCACCGATTTGGACCGGAGCGAGCCCATCAACCCGCAAGTTCTTCGCTACGTCAACCGGCTTTCCGACCACCTTTTCGTCCTTGCCCGCCACCTCAATGACGACGGCGAAGCCGATGAGCTCTGGCGCCCTCGCGCCAATCATTAGAGTATTTTCTAAAACGCCAAGATCCTTGCGCTTTGGAAAAGACGCGAAGCGTTACTTTCTCGATAAATTATGGACGTTGGAGCGTTCATAGAGTTGAATGGAGCATTAAGGGCAATTTACTTTCCTGGTCAATCACGGGTCTTTCATGAAAGTCCTTGTCGCCGTCAAGCGGGTCATCGACTACAACGTCAAGATTCGCGTCAAATCCGACAACTCGGGCGTCGAGGCAGCAAACGTCAAAATGTCCATGAACCCCTTCGACGAGATTGCCGTCGAGGCCGCCATTCTCCTCAAGGAAGCCGGCAGCGTGGATGAGGCGGCGGTTATTTCGATCGGTCCGACCCGCTGCAAGGAAACCATTCGCACCGCCCTTGCCATGGGTATCGACCGCGGTATCCACGTAGAGACGGATGCCAGAATCGAGCCTCTCGCGGTAGCCAAAATACTTAAAATAGTGGCCGACAAAGAGGCGCCTGATCTGGTGCTGATGGGCAAGCAGGCCATCGATGACGACAGCAATCAGACGGGCCAGATGCTGGCGGCTTTTCTCGGCTGGGCACAGGGCTGTTTTGTATCAAAACTCGATATCGCCGGCGATCGCGCCACAGTCACCCGCGAAGTTGATGGCGGGCGGGAAACGAACGTTCTCAAGATGCCGGCGGTGGTGACTACCGATCTCCGTCTCAATGTCCCGCGCTACGCCACACTGCCCAATATCATGAAAGCCAAGAAAAAACCCATCGACACCCTATGCCCCGAAGATTTGGGCGTCGACATCGGCCCCCGATTAACCATCCGGAGCGTGATCGAACCGCCCCGGCGAGATGCCGGCGTCATTGTCGGCGGCGTTTCCGAACTGGTCGACAAACTCAGGAACGAAGCCAAGGTAATCCAATGACGGCGCTGGTCCTGGCCGAGCACGACAACGCCTCGCTCAAGCCCTCGACCCTGAACACGGTCGCGGCGGCGGCGAAACTGGGCAGAGTCACGGTTTTGGTTGCCGGTGAAGGCTGCCGCCCCGTTGCCGAAGCCGCTGCCAAAATCACCGGCGTCGGCAAGGTATTGTTGGCCGAGGCAGCCGAATACGCGCATGGCCTGGCCGAGAATCTGGCCCCATTGCTGGCCGGGCTGGCCGCTAATTACAGTCATATGTTGGCTCCCGCCACCACCTTCGGAAAAAATGTCATGCCGAGGCTGGCGGCGCTGCTGGATGTCCAGCAAGTCTCCGACATCAGCGGTATCGAGGCAGCGGACACTTTCATCCGCCCTATTTATGCCGGCAATGCCTTGGAGACGGTGCAAGCGGGGGATTCGATCAAGGTCATCACTGTCCGCTGCACCGCCTTTCCCGCCGCCGAGGAAACCGCAGCCAACGCCGCCATCGAAGAGATTACGGCAACCGGAGACAGCGGTCTCACCACCTTCGTCAATCTGGAGCAGACCAAATCCGAGCGCCCCGACCTGACCAGCGCCCGGGTCGTTCTTTCCGGTGGCCGGGGGATGGCAAAGGCCGAAAACTTTGCCCTTTTAGGAACAATCGCCGACCAACTGGGGGCCGCGATCGGCGCCTCGCGAGCCGCCGTCGACGCCGGTTTTGTCCCCAACGACTGCCAAGTTGGCCAAACCGGCAAGGTGGTGGCGCCAGACCTTTACATTGCCGTCGGCATCTCGGGCGCCATCCAGCATTTGGCGGGCATGAAGGACAGCAGGGTCATCGTCGCCATCAACAAAGATGAAGAAGCGCCGATTTTTCAGGTCGCCGATTACGGCCTCGTGGCGGATTTGTTCGACGTCTTGCCAGAGTTGTCGAAAGAATTGGAAAAATAGTTCCGGCCAACGACTAGGCGGCAATAGTGCTAAGGAAAAGACATGTCAAAAAGAATCAAGAAAATCGGCATCATCGGCGCCGGTCAAATGGGCAACGGCATCGCCCATATCTGTGCTCTCGCCGGTTTTAGCGTCTACCTTGTCGATGTCGGCAAGGAGCAACTGGCCAAGGCGACGGTGACCATCGGCGGCAACCTCGACCGCCAAGTACGCAAAAAGACCATCAAGGCGAAGGATAAAAGCGCCGCCATGAAGCGCATCAAGACCGGCCTCAAATATGACGGCTTGAAAAACTGCGACCTGGTCATCGAAGCCGCCACCGAGGACGAACAAGTCAAGAAAGACATTTACAAACAGCTATGTCCGCTGTTGAAGCCGAGCACTATCCTCGCTTCCAACACCTCTTCCATTTCGATTACCCGGATGGCCGCCCATACCGACCGGCCAGAGCAGTACGTCGGCATGCATTTCATGAACCCGGTGCCATTGATGGAACTGGTGGAGTTGATCCGGGGCATCGCCACCGACGAGAAAACCTATCGGTGCTGTCGCGAGTTTATCGAAAAATTAGGCAAGAAGCCGGTCAATGCCGAGGATTTTCCGGCTTTCATCGTCAACCGAATCTTACTGCCGATGATCAACGAAGCCATCTATACCCTTTACGAAGGGGTCGGTTCGGTGGAGGCCATCGACATCGCCATGAAGCTGGGAACCCACCATCCCATGGGACCCCTGGAGCTTGCCGACTTCATCGGTCTCGATGTCTGCCTAGCCGTCATGAATGTGCTGCATGAAGGTTTGGCGGATAGCAAGTACCGCCCTTGCCCGCTGCTTGTGAAATACGTCGAGGCCGGCTGGCTCGGCCGCAAAACGGGGCGAGGTTTTTATGATTATTCCGGCGATAAACCGGAGCCGACCCGCTAGAGCAACTTGCTAATGGGTTTGTGCCCGCAGTTGCTGGCGCAGAACGTCGATGGAGACCAATTTGCCTTCGACTTCCATGCACCAGAACTGCCAGCCGTTACAGACCGGAGCTTTTTGCAAGTAGGCTCCGACCTGGTGGATGGAACCCTTGAAATCGGCGCTGACCAGAGTCCCGTCGGCGCGCACCTTGGCCGAGTGCCGGCGGCGTTGGTCATATAGAATGTCCCCCGGTGCAAGCAGGCCCCGCTCGACCAGCCAGCCGAAGGGAATGCGCGGCTGGTGGCGCTTGCTGACAGTGGTGAGCAGGCTGGCGTCGGCCGCCTCGCCAAGCTTTGACAAACGCTCGCGGGCCAGCTTGGCATACCGGGCGGCCCGCTCGAGGCCGATGTAGTGGCGGCCCAGCTTCTTGGCCACGGCACCGGTGGTGCCGGTGCCGAAAAAAGGATCAAGAACGACGTCGCCGACCTCGGTCGAGGCGAGGATCACCCGGTGCAGAAGGGCCTCGGGTTTCTGCGTTGGATGGGCTTTGTGGCCGTTCAGTTTCAAGCGCTCAGCGCCGGTGCAAATCGGCAGCATCCAGTCCGAGCGCATCTGCAAGTCGTCGTTAAGGTTTTTCATGGCCTCGTAGTTGAAGCGGTAACGGGATTGCCGGCCGCGAGCGCACCAGATCAGGGTTTCATGGGCATTGGTGAAACGGCGGCCATGGAAATTGGGCATGGGGTTGCGCTTGCGCCATATGACATCGTTCAGAATCCAGAAACCCAGGTCTTGCAGGATGGCACCGACGCGGTAGATGTTGTGGTAGGAACCGATCACCCAAAGGGTACCGTCGGGCTTGAGCAGGCGCCTGGCGGCGGTCAGCCAGTCGCGGGTGAACTGATCGTAATCGGCGAAATCGGCGAAGCGGTCCCAGGGCTCGGCGACGCCATCGACCCTAGTCTGGTTGGGACGCAACAAATCGCCGTTCAGTTGCAGGTTGTAGGGCGGGTCGGCGAAAACCATGTCCACCGAAGCCTCGTCCATAGCCTCCATCAAACTGATGCAGTTACCGACAAGAATTTTATCAGGTTGAAATTTTTGTTTCCCAGACATGAGCGCGCGAGCATGAGTCAAGGTAGACTCGGCGTCAAGAATTAAATGAAATCAACCAATTACGGTTTATTTCTCATGCCATATATGGGATTCATCCGCTAACTTGACGCAATATATTGATTACTGGAGCAAAGCTACGGCGGTGGCATGGGGTCACGCCGAGGCGCCCAAGAGCGGCTTGATGCTCGGGCGTCCCATAGCCCGCGTTGTGCTCCCAGCCGTAACCGGGATGAGCGAGGGCCAGTTCCGCCATGATCCGGTCGCGGGTGACCTTGGCGACAATGGAGGCCGCGGCGATGGAAAGACTTCGCCCGTCACCTTTGACGACACAGACCACCGGACAGGGCAAATCCGGCTTCTGGTTGCCGTCAACCAATGCCAAGTCCGGCACAACTCCCAGATCGCCGAGCGCCCTTGCCATCGCCAGCAAGCTTGCCCGCAAGATGTTAAGGCTGTCGATTTCCGCCACGTCGGCGACGCCGATGCCGATACGGGCTTCGGCTTCGAGCGCCTCGAGAAGCTCTTCCCGCCGCCGCCGCTTGAGCTTCTTCGAATCGTCCAGGCTGCGGCGCAAGAAGCCTGACAGGCCAGCCCGGTCAAGGATCGCTGCCCCGGCCACCACCGGCCCGGCCCACGGGCCGCGTCCGGCTTCGTCGATGCCGGCGACCAATCCACCGGTGGCTTTCTCGAGACTGAAATCAGGCATAGGATAATTATGCCTTTAGCCTGGAAATCAGAACAACTTAAACTACACCCCCTTTCTCACGGACGGATTAAATTTTGAGCTGTCGAGAGTCGGCAAGCAGGTCGCTCGGGCGCAAGGTTTCCGATCATGATATCCTTGCCTTCCATGTTGAGCATCGTCATTCCCACTTTGAACGCTGCCCGTGACTTGGAACGGTCTTTGTCGGCAGCCTTTTCCGCCGGCGCCTTGCCGATCGAGGTCATCATCGCCGATGGCGGTTCCAGCGACGGCACCGCCCAGATGGCACTCAAACATGGGGCCAGGCTTATCGAGGCAATGCCGGAGCGAGGCTCTCAACTCGCCGCCGGTGCCCAAGCGGCGACAGGCGAATGGCTGTTATTCCTGCATGCCGACACCCTTTTGGCGCCGGGTTGGGCCGAGGCCGCCGCCGCCTTTGCCGCCGACGGCGGCAATCACCGCCGGGCCGCCGTTTTCCGCTTTGCCCTTGATGACGACGGCCAGCCGGCACGGCGGATGGAGCGTCTGGTCGCTTGGCGAACCCGTGTTCTCGGTCTTCCATATGGCGATCAGGGCTTGCTGATCGGAAGAAACTTCTACACCGATCTCGGCGCTTTCAAATCCCTTCCCCTGATGGAAGACGTCGATATGATCCGGCGCATCGGCCGGCGGCGCTTGGCCTTGCTCGACGTCGCCGCGATCACTTCCGCCGAGCGTTTCCGGCGAGGCGGCTATCTCCTGCGACCTTTGCGCAATCTCTTTTGCTTGGGACTCTTTTTCCTCGGCGTCCCGGCGGGGCGAATCGCCAGGATTTATGAATGACACTGTTGCAATGGGATTGACCAACCATCTTGTCATCTTCGTTAAGACGCCGCGCCTGGGCCGAGTCAAAACCCGCCTCGCCGCCGGCGTCGGCACCGTCGCCGCCTGGACTTTCTACCGGCGAGTCCTCCTCTACCAAGTCAAGCGGCTGACTGGCGACCGGCGCTGGCGTTGCTGGCTGGCGGTGACGCCGGACGGCGACGTTGACGCCGCCCCCTGGCCCGGCGCCGCATCACGCCTGGCGCAAGGGACGGGAGACTTGGGGCACCGCATGGCCCGGATCATGCGCGCCTTGCCGCCCGGGCCGGCAGTCATCATCGGCACCGACATCCCCGACATCACGCCCAGCCACGTCGCCCGGGCCTTCCGCTTTCTCGGCCGCCACGATGCTGTCTTCGGGCCGGCCACCGACGGCGGCTACTGGCTGGTCGGCCTCAAACGCCGCCCGCGTCTGCCCGACATCTTCGCCGGCGTCCGCTGGTCAACGGAATTCACCCTGTCCGACAGTTTGGCCAAACTGGGGCATGGCCATTCAGTGGCCTTGCTGGAGATCTTGGAGGATATCGACGACGGCCTTTCGCTTGAACGCTGGCGGCAAAAAAGGTCAGCTCGGCATTAATCAGCCTTTGCCGATGCTCTTGCCACCCTTGTGAAAGCAGCCGTTGCCTTACATACTTACCGGTATGAAGAAAAAACGCAATCGTAAGCAAACGCGGCAAATCATCCTTCAGGCAGCATTCCACAGCTTCCATGCCCAGGGTTTTCAGGCATCCAGCCTTAACAATACTCTGACCGCCACGGGTGTAACCAAAGGGGCGCTCTATCATTACTTTCCCGACAAACTGACCTTGGGCTACGCCGTTGTCGACGAGATTCTTAAGGACTATGTGGAACGGTGGTGGCTTCAGCCCTTACAGGACACCGATGATCCGGTTGAAAGCCTGGCCCAGTTGATCCAGGAGCGACTCTCCGATCAGGTCCCCGGCATCGTCCATTTGGGCTGCCCTCTCAATAATTTGGTCCAGGAGATGGCGCTGGTGGACAGGGAGTTTCGCCGCCGTCTAGAGGGCCTGTACCGGTTGTGGCGCAAGGGTCTGTCAAGCGCTCTCAGGCACGGCCAGCAAACCGGCCGCGTGCGCAGCGAGGTCGATACCGAAAGCGCCGCCGCTTTTATCATCGCCACCATCGAGGGGGCCTTCGGGCAAGCCAAGGCGGCGCAGAGCCTGGATGTTTTCCAGAAATGCATGAGCGGGCTCAGCCGATACCTGTCGTCGCTGCGGCCTTGACGGACCGCGCTCTCTGAAAGGGCAGAAATCATCTAAAACCCACCAATTGGCGAAACCTGATATGTAAGAGACGGTGGCGCCAATCTTTATATTTACAATTTTTTGTTGTATCCTCTTTGCTAACTTTAAAAGGAATCAAAAGAGAAACAATGGTGAGCAAAAAAAGCATTGATGCGGCGGAGATCCGTAAAGACGAATTGGCGCCACGGCGGCGACGGAAACTGCGGCGGATATGACGGCAGGCATGGATGTAAATCGCCCCCAAAAAAAACCTTGGCGCTCATTCTATAAGGCGAAGCGGCGCCATGCCAGCGCCACCGGGGCGGACGAGCCGGAAACGGCAACCGGCCGGTATTAAGGTTTCTCGCCTTTCGCCAGCCTGGCCTCGATATCGTCAAGGCAGGGCATCAAATCGGCGATGGTGTCGACGGTGTAATGCGCCCCGGCGGTCTGCATGCGCCGGTAGGCATAAGCGCGTTTGGCTTCCTGCTCGGCTTTGGGCAAAGCGTTCCATTCAGCGAGCGTCAGGCCGACCTCGTTGCCGGATATGGCCAGCCCCACCGTCCACATGCCGGCGTTCAGGCCTTCCTCGACGCCGGGGACGGTGTCGTCGACCTTGACACAGGCCTCGACCGGCGAGACCTGAAGTTTGATCATATTCTGCAAGCACATGAAGGGGCCGGGCCGGCCCTCGGACACGTCCGCCGCGCAAACCGTGCAATCGGGCGAATAGCCTTGCCGTTCGGCGTCCTTGCGGTTGATTTCGGTCATTCCGGTCAGGTAACCGGTGGTGGTGCCGATCTTGATGCCACGGTCCTTGCAGGCGTTGACGACATCAAGGGTGCCGGGAATGAGTTCGGAATATTCGGAAAGGCAGGCCTCCTGCATCGGCACGAAGTCGGCGAACATCCGGTCCACGTCGGCCTCGGCCGGCTCCTTGCCATGCTTTTCGATCCACCGTTGGCGCACCGAATCAATCTTGGAGATCTTCTGGATATGGACGCGTTTGTGGGCGCCCATGGGTTGGCGCGCCTCTTCCATGGTGATGGGGACGCCGGCTTTTTCGTAAACCTTGATGAAAACGACAGCCGGCGCCATGCAACCGAAGTCCATGGTGGTGCCGGCCCAGTCCAGTAGCAACGCTTTGATCGGGCCACGGTAAGTGCGGTGGTAAGAAAAGGTCATGCCGGTCTATCCAATCGAAAATGTCGAGGTCAGGAATTGCCGGGGGCGCAATCGGCGACCCCCATTTCAGTGATGGTCGCGCGGACGGCGTCAAGAGCGCCCCGAATCTCGGTCTCGCCCAGGGCGCCCATGCAGCCGATACGGAAACTGTCGGCCACCGTCAGCTTGCCGGGGTAGATCACGTAACCCCGGTCTTTCAGCAAATCATAAAAGACCTGGAAATCAAACTTGGTGTCGGCGGGAGTTAGAAAGGTAATGATGATGGGCGCTTGGATTTCATCCGCCAATAGGGTTTTGAAACCCATTTCGCGCATCCCATCGACGAGAGTTCGGCAGTTGTCGGCATAGCGGCTGCCGCGGCCCTTGACGCCGCCTTCGGCCTCGAATTGATCGAGTGCCCTGTCGAATGCGGCGATAACGTGGGTGGGCGGCGTAAAACGCCACTGCCGTGTCTTCTCCATGGCGGTCCACTGGTCGTAAAGGTCGAGGCTCAGGGAATGGGCGTTGCCCTTGGCGCGCTCGAGAGCGGCGCGGCGGATAAGGGCAAAGCCCATGCCCGGAACGCCTTCCAGACATTTATTCGCGGACGCCATCACGGCGTCGCAAGGAACCGACTTGACATCGAGGGGAAGGGCACCGAAGGCGCTCATGGAATCGACGATTAGGGCGCGCCGGTGCTTGGCGGTGATGGCGGCGACGGCCTCGACGGGGTTGAGCAGGCCGGAAGTGGTTTCACAATGGATGACAAGAACGTGGGTGATGGCCGGATCGGCGGCCAGTGCCTGGTCAAGAAGGCCTATGTCACAAGGGGTGTCTTCCGGCGTCTTGTGGCTGATATGGGAGCGCCCCAGATAGTCGAGGATTTTTACCATGCGCTCACCATAAGCCCCGTTGATCAAGACCAGCGACTTGCCGTCCCGAGGAATCAGCGTTGCCATCGCCGCCTCGACAATGAAGGTGCCGCTACCCTGAAGGGTGACGCAGACATGGCTGTCCTCAGCGCCGGCGATGGCCAGTAAGCGGCGCCGAAGGCGGGCATTGGTTTCGTTGAATTCTTCGTCCCTGGAACCCCAGTCGTGGAGCATGGCCTTCTTGGTTTCGATCGTTGTGGTCAATGGCCCGGGAGTGAGTAACCAGGGTTCTCGTTCGGCTGTGGTCATGGTCGGTGGCTTTGATTGTTTAAAAAAGATTTCAGAAGACAGCCATTATCAGTCAAAACCAGTCAGATTTCCACAAAAATAAATACCCATCGGCATCATATTCTGGTTTCTATCCTGGCCCATATGCATTGTGTAACAAAGAGGATATATAGATTGGCAATTCCTTACCATCAAGAAAAGAAACCACATTTTTCCACATTTATGCTATTCATTATGATAAAGTGGCGCGGATTTTTTGTGCGGCAAGGGAATGGCTTTCACGGTCATGGCGCCGATAGCCACCGGCGCGGCCACTCTCTGTACTTGCTTCAAATGGACAATGAGGACCATCCCATGTTGGCCGAACAGCGGCGGACGCTAATCCTCGAAATTCTGGCGCAAAAGGGATCGGTATCGGTCCGCGAACTTTTTCGCCGGCTGAGGGTATCGCGCGAAACCATCCGCCGCGACATTACCCGGCTGGCGACGGAGAACCGTCTGCGCAAGGCCCACGGCGGGGCGCTTTCGGCCGATTCCGTGGAGCCGGCCTTCGCCGAGCGGATGACGGTCAATATCGAGGGCAAGCGGGCCATTGGGCGCCTGGCGTCGAGGCTGGTGCCGGACGGCGCCTCTTTGATCATCGATTCAGGAACCACAACCTTGTGCCTAGCCGAAGCCTTGAAGCCACGCCGGGGGTTGACTGTTTATACCAATGACATTCATGTCGCCGGCCGTCTCGCCGGGCGCAATGGCAACCGGGTCTTGCTCCTGGGCGGGGAACTTCAGGGCAATGAAGGGGCCGCCATGGGACGCGACGCCACCGCCATGCTGGCAAATTATTTCGCCGATTTCTCGTTCGTCGGGGCCGGCGCGCTGACCTCCCACCCCTGGCTCATGGATTACTCCCGGGAAGCCGCCGAGCTCAGGGCGCGGATGCTGGCCCAGGCAAGCACGCCGGTATTGCTAGCCGACCATACCAAGTTCAACCGCGTCGCCCCCGTGCGCGTCGTCAATCTCGACAAAGCCGCCTATGTGATCACGGACGCCGAACCGCGAGAGGTCATGGCCGAGGCGCTGCTCTCCTCGCTTGCCGCCGAGGTGCGGGTTGCCGCCGGCAAAGGCGTCTGAGGGTTATGTTCAGGAAAGACCCGCTGGTCGTTTTCGATAGCGAGTGGACCAGTCGGCCGGGATTCAGGGAAAGCCAATGGCGTCAGTCCGGCCACTATCGAGAGATCGTCCAGATCGGCGCCGTGAAACTTGCCACGACCAACAGTCTCCGGGAAACCGATTCCTTTCAGATGCTGGTTCTTCCACGCAAGAACCCCCAGCTCAGCGATTACTTCATCAATCTTACCGGCATAAATCAAAAAATGGTTGACGAAAACTGCACTTTCCACGGTATTTCGCCGCCACACTTATTTGACAATGCAATCAATATCCGGCGGGAACTTTTTAGCCATCGGCACCGTTGAAAGCGAATGGATCAGTTCGGAATTGACATCCCGCGTCGGCCTACCGGCGGTGGGGAGAGCCTATGACGCCCTCGGCAACGCCCGCTCCATCGCCACCGCCCTGCGTTATTTCAGCGAGACTAGGCGCCTTTAAAGATCAACCCGCCGGCAACGTTTCACCATGATGGGCGCAGGCCGGTGACGCCAGCTCGACGAACAGGCCGGCTATACATTCCGGGTCCTTGGCGATTTTCGGATCCTCTCCGGGGTAGGCCTGGGAGCGCAGGGCCGATTTAACGGCGCCGGGGTTGACGAGATTGACCCGGACTTTGCTGTTTGCCACCTCGGCGGCATAGATTCGAACCATCATTTCCAAAGCCGCCTTGGATACGGCGTAGGCCCCCCAATAGGGCCAGGCCCCATCAGTGACCTCGGAGGTGACGAAGATGGCCCGGCCCGCCTCCGAAGCCTTGAGCAAGGGATCGAAACCGCGGATCAACCGCCAGTTGGCGGTGAGATTGACGGCCACAACTTGTTCCCAGACCTCGGTGTCAATATGGCCCATGGGGCTCATGGTTCCCAGCATGGCGGCGTTGCCGACGAGGATGTCGAGACGCTTGAACCGTTCGAACACCGCCGCACCCATCCGGTCGATGACCGGAAAATCGGTCAGATCGGCGGGCACCAGGGTGGCCTGACCTCCCAGCCCGCGGATTTCGTCGTCCAACTCTTCCAAGGCACTCTGGGTGCGGGCGGTCAGAACCAAATGCGCCCCTTCCTTGGCGTAACGCAGGGCGACCGCCCTGCCGATACCGCGCGACGCGCCGGTGACCAGGGCAACACGGCCTTGCAATCGCCGGACGGGCGCGGCCGCCATTGTCATTAGTGCTCCGTCTCACCTATAAGGTGCCCATACGACGGCCTTACAAGGTTTCCGGCTAGGAGCGCGTCGCGCCATGGTGGCCGTGCACCACAAGCGGCGCGCGACAACGTCCGGAAGCCTTGTAAGGCCGCCCATACGGTCGCTTTTCCCGTTTCCTCGTGGTGTCGGGAACGCTTAACGATGCTTTGGCATCGCCAGCGCCCCCCCTCCTGCCGAGGAAACGGGAAAAGCGACCGTATGGGTACCTTATAGGTGAGACGGAACACTAACCCTGCTCGGCCAGAAGCGACAACTGGAGGGGGATCGGCCCTTCTTCGTGATCGGACAGCTTAATTGGATAGTCGCCCGAGAAGCAGGCATCGCAATATTGCGGATTTTCATTGTCGCGATCGGCGCCGCCAACGGCGCGGTAAAGGCCGTCGGGAGAGAGGAAGGCCAGGGTGTCGGCGCCCATATGCTTGGCCATGCCATCGACATCGTAGCGGGCGGCCAGCAGCTCCTCCCGATCAGGCGTGTCGATGCCGTAGAAGCAGGACTCCCTGGTCGGCGGGCTGGAGATGCGCATGTGGATCTCCCTGGCGCCGGCACGGCGCACCATTTCAATGATCTTCACCGATGTAGTGCCGCGAACGATGGAATCGTCGATTAGGATTACCCGCTTGTCCCTGAGGTAGGCGGCATTGGCGTTATGCTTGAGCCTGACGCCGAGGTGCCGGATGTGGTCGGCGGGTTCGATGAAGGTCCGGCCCACATAGTGGTTGCGGATGATGCCGATTTCGAAATGAACGCCCGATTGTTCGGCGTAACCGATAGCGGCGGGAACGCCGGAATCGGGGACCGGGACCACCAGGTCCGCGTCAATGTGGCTTTCACAGGCAAGCTCGGCGCCAATGCGCTTGCGGACCTCATAGACATTTTTTCCCGAGACGACGCTGTCGGGGCGGGCAAAGTAGATATATTCGAAGATGCAGAACCGGGGCCGCGCCTTGGCAAATGGCTTGATGGAACGCAGGCCCTCGTTGTCGATGACGACGATCTCTCCCGGCTCCACGTCGCGCACGAACTCAGCGCCGATAATATCAAGCGCGCAGGTCTCCGAGGCCATGACATAGGCCTCGCCAAAACGTCCCAACACCAACGGCCGGATGCCCAGAGAATCGCGTACCCCGATCAAATTCTCGCGGGTCAAGGCAACCAGGGAATAGGCCCCCTCCAGCTGGCGCAGGGCGTCGATCATACGGTCAACCACCGTCGAATATTGACTGATGGCGATCAGGTGGATGATGGTTTCGGTATCCGACGTGGACTGGAAGATGCAACCGCGCCGAACCAGCGACTTGCGGGCCGCGTAAGCGTTGGTGAGATTTCCGTTATGGGCGATGGCAAGGCCGCCGAACTCATAATCGGCAAACAGCGGCTGGACGTTGCGCATGACCGTCTCGCCGGTGGTAGAGTAACGTACGTGGCCAATGGCCATGGCGCCGGGAAGCTTGCGGATGACTTCCTCAGAATTGAAATTGTCGCCAATCTGGCCAAGCGCCCGGTGGGAATGGAAATGGGCGCCGTTATAGGTCACGACCCCGGCCGCCTCTTGGCCCCGGTGCTGCAAGGCATGAAGGCCAAGGGCGGCGTGGGCACTGGCCTCGGGGTGGCCGAAAATGCCGAAAACGCCACATTCGTCGTGAAAGTGGTCATTGTCATGGCGACATGGTTTGGTCATGGCAACCTTCCCGTCATTGGTTGCTATCGATCAACCGGTCCATGGAGCGGCGTTCATCCCGGCCATATCCGGAATCCGCCTTCGGTTTCTCACTTTTAATCTCTGGTATGATCATTTCGTGCAATATCTTCTGGTTTTCAAGCAGTTTCTGCGTATTTTCCCGGACCTCGCGGGCCGCCCCGGCGGCGTCCACGGCGTCATCGGGAACCAGGGATTTCAACAGCTCCGCCCCCGTTTGGACAAGCGGCAAACCGCGCGCGGAGAGCAACCATTCCGGCCGCAATTCCTCAACTTCCTCCTTCTGGGCTC
>Ga0187833_10004338_pt1 | contig 13906 bp, 10 predicted proteins | sample ETNtaG_37_FD_167968 | JGI IMG/M metagenome (GOLD analysis project Ga0187833, IMG submission 167968) | Marine microbial and viral communities from oxygen minimum zone, Eastern Pacific Ocean - ETNP2014_SV_400_PacBio MetaG (Illumina Assembly) | ecosystem: Environmental > Aquatic > Marine > Hypoxic... | reverse complement strand
TAAGGGGCTTACAATCTTACAATCTTTTTACTAAACAAGTATACGATTATTATTATAAATTTTTCCCAAATTTTATAAGTGCAGTAAGTGATAAAATAAGAAAAAATTTAGTTTTAAGAGTTTATGAGATTCCTGAAATACATCCAAAAACTGAATGGGGGTGGAATTTACAAGCATTTTTAATATCAAAATTTAAAAATATCCAAATAAGTGAAAAAAAAACAGATTTTTATCCGATGTTAAAGAAATCAAAACTGACTGTGTGTACATATTTTGCAACAACTTTTTTCGAAAGTGTATCCGCAAACATTCCTACTATTTTGATTTTACCATATTCTTATAACATTTTTAATAATGAAACAGACCGGATAATGAAAAAATTAAAAAAAGCGAATATTTTCTTTACGGATTATAAATCTGCTGCAAAATTTATTAACAACAATTGGAATAACATTGATTCCTGGTGGAATAATAAAAAAACACAAACTGAAAAAAATATTTTTACTAAGAATTATTCAAAGGAAAATAGCGGGTTAATTGGCGATATACAAAAATTAATAGATAATATAAAAAATGAAAAAAGATCTTAAACTTCAAAGAATAGTCATGGAGATCTTTGGAGAATGTAATTATACCTGCCAAATGTGCCCTCAATCAAATCCTGGTAGAGGAAAAAATTTCCACAATAATTTCAAACTTTTTTTAATTTAAAATAATTTTATGAAAAATAAAAAACAAGCACTAATCCTTGGGGCCGGACCAACGGGACTGATAACCGCGTGGAAGTTATTAGAAGCTAATTGGGATGTTACAATAATAGAAAAAAATAATTCTGTAGGTGGGTTATGTCGATCTTGGAAATGGAATGAATTTATCTTAGACACTGGACCGCATATCTTTCACACTCCCGATAATTCATTAAAGAATTTCTGGAAAAAACACTTTGGAGACTTATTGATTGAGGGAAAATTTAACTGCATGAATGTTAAAGGTAAAAATTTTGATGAGTTTTATGAGTATCCTTTGTCATTTCAAGGATTAAATAAATTAGGAAAAAGATTACGAAATAAAATTAAATCAGAAATAAAAGTGTGCAGTAAAAATGATTTAAGATATAAAGCAAAAAATTATAAGCAGTATATTGACTCATTCATTGGCCCGACTTTAAGAAAAATGTTTTTTAAAAAATATCCAAAAAAAATATGGGGAATTGATACAAAATTTATGACACCAGATTGGGCTCCCAATAGAATAAAATTTAGAGATAAAATCCTACCATTTTATCACGAAGAATATGCAGCAGTCGGAAAGTATGGCACAGGTTGTGTTTACGAACGAATAAAAGAAAAGATCATTAAATTAGGAGGGAAATTTAGATTTAATGAATCTGTTGTTAATTTAAGTCACAAGGATAAAAAAATAGTTCAGGTTATCACTAATAAAAAGAAGCATATTATTAATATTAATCAAGTCGTTATATCAACGTTGCCTTTAAGCATTACCTCTAGATTTTTAGGTAAAAAAAATAATTTGAAATTCAGAGGTGTTTGTTCAGTTTATTTATTTTATAAACAAAAGTATATTTTGAACAAAAAAAATCACTGGTTATATTTTGACTCAGATGAAGTTTTATTTAATAGAATTACAGAAAATAAAAAGCTTTCAAAATTTGTAGCTCCAAAAAATGAATCCTTTTTGACAGCAGAAATTACTTATTCTTTGGGTGATAAATTTTCAAATCTAGATTCGGAAAAAATTATTAAAATTGTAAAAAATCAAATAAATCAAACAAATATAGTAGACAAAAAAAAATTTATTGGCGCAAGTATAAATTTTGAACCTTTTGTATATCCAGTTCAATTTTATAACTATAAAAGTGAAATAGCTACCGTGAAAAGTTATGTTGAGAGCTTTGACAATCTTTTCTCTGTAGGAGCAGGCGGTGAATTTAATTACGCGGATAGTCAAATACTTTTCCATAAATCTTTTGATTTGGTAAATAGTCTTGTAAATAGATATGGCACACATATTAATGATACTAAAAACATCCATGCAGTTAAATTTAATTCAGAAATTAAGATTGGAAAAAATTCAATAGGAGATTCAAACAAAACATTTATTATTGCAGAAGCCGGAATAAATCATAATGGCAGCTTAAAAGTTGCAAAACAATTAATAGATAATGCAAAAAAAATTAAGTGTGATGCAATAAAATTTCAATCATTTTTGCCCAATAGTAGAGTATCAAAGTTTTTAAAATCTGAAAAATATGCTGAAAAAATTATCGGAACTCAAGAGAGTATAAGTGAGCTTTTCAATAGACTAAGCTTGAATTTTAAAACACAGAGAAAAATATTTAATTACGCCAAAAAAAAGAAAATTTTAATTTTTTCTACACCTTTTGATTTTGAAAATGCTGATTTTTTAGATAAGCTTGGTGTTCCAGCATTCAAAATTGCATCCGCAGATCTAGTTAATATCCCACTAATAAAATATGTATCCGAGAAAATGAAACCTATGGTTATTTCAACTGGAATGTCAAAAATTTCAGAAATTGATGAAGCGGTTGAAACGGTAAGATCGACAGGAAATAAAAATTTAATTTTATTACATTGCAATTCATCATATCCGTCCACTTATTCTGAAATGAATTTAAAATTTATGGACACTTTAAGACAAATGTATAAAATTCCAGTCGGTTTTTCTGATCATACCACAGATTTATTATCCTCTAAAACTGCTATTGCTATGGGAGCAAATGTAATTGAAAGACATTTTACTTTAAGTAAAAAAATGGAGGGACCCGATCACATTTTGTCATCTGACCAAAACGAAATGTCAAAATTAGTAAAATTTAAAAAATATTTTAATAAATGGTCGTTGTTTCAAAAAAAATATTTAAAATCAAAAAAAATTAAAGAAAATATAAATTTAATATTGGGTGACGGAATCAAAAGAATACAACCCAACGAGTATATTACAATAAATGCTCAGAAGAAGAGTCTTTATGCAAAGAAAAGAATTAAGAAGGGAGAAAAGTTTTCAAAATTTAACTTATCAATAAAGGGACCTGTAGCAGGATTATCACCAAAATATTACGAAATAATTTTAAACAGAAAATCTCTTAGGACAATTAATGGAGATGAACCAATAACATGGGATCATATTTAATTTATGGAATTTAAAAAATTTTTAAAAGAAAAAATCAAGGAATTAAAATTAATTTCGAAAAAGGAAAAAAAACTATCAGGCTTTATGATAGGCAATACAAGCAAGATAGAAAAAAGTAAATTTTATTTTACACCTATAAGAGTTACAAAAGAAGTGGTTTTGTCTGGGTTAATAGTTTATTCAGAAAAGTATGCGAAGATTGCAGCTAAATACTTAGACGGAAAAGTAGATTACGTTTTGGTTGATGCAGAAAAGAAAATTCCAGCAAAAAAAAATGGTAATCCATCAAATATCGAAAGAAGAGTAAGAGAAATAGTAAAAAAAACAAATATGTGGGTATATAAAGGTAACGACCTGACTGTTGACGCAGTCGATATACTACTTACAAATTTATTGAAAAATGATCTCAGGGGTGTCGGAGGAAAACAGATTCTTGTAATTGGAGCAGGAAATGTTGGATTTAAAATTTCACTTTTGATGGTAGAAAGAGGAGCAAAAGTTTGTCTGTGCGCTAGAAACTTAAACAAATTAAAAATAAAATCTAAAGCTTTAAATTATATCAAACCCATTCACACTATTGAAAAGGTAGTGCCCCTAAAGCTAAAAGATAGTTTGGTGAATTCATCGGATATAATAATTGGGGCAACAAATGGTAAACCTGTTGTATCTAGGAAAATGTTAGAAAACTCTAAAAAGAATGCAATATTTATCGATCTAGGCAAAGGGACTTTTTATAAAAATGCTATTGAGCATGCTAACAATCACAAAATAAAGATTTATAGGGCAGATATTTCAGCCGCATTAGAAGGTCAAATTAATAAATTATTAATGATGGAAAATATCAAATTCAATAAATTTGAAAGAAAAAAACTTTTAGGAGAAACGTTGGTTTCAAGTGGTTTATTAGGAAATTATGAAGAGATAATTATAGACAACACTGTTTCACCAAAAAGAATTTTAGGAATGAGTGATGGCAAAGGTGATTTTATTAGACAATTAAGCAAAATACAAAAACAAAAATTATTAAAAATTAAAAACTTTTTTAAGCAAAAAAATGAAAATAGATTTTGAAAAGATAGATTGTTCTAATCCATGTGTAATAGCGGAAACTGCTTGTGGCCACGATGGCAGTTATAAAAAACTCATAAAACTTATTAAAATTGCTAAAAGGTCCAGTATCAAATCTATTAAATTTCAAATATATAAAATTGAAGAAAGATCATTACCAAAGACCAAAGAAGAAAAAATATTTGGAAAGCTACTTCTCTCTGATAACGAATGGATGGACGCAGTTAAGTTTGCACACAAAAATGGTTTATTTGTTTTTGCAGATATTTTTGGTTACAGAAGTCTTAAATTAGCCGAAAAAATAAAAATCGATGGATATAAAATTCATTCGGAAGATACTTTGAATTTTAAATTCATTGAAAAAGCAATCAAGACAAATAAGATAGTTATGATTGGGGTAGGTGGATCCCATAGAATTGAAATTCGATCATTAGTAGATTTTTTAGTAAAAAGTGATTTAAATAAAAAAGTGGTTTTAATGACTGGTGTTCAAGTTTTCCCAACACCTCTTAAATCACATTCTATTAATGAAGTTACAGATTTAAAGAATAAGTATTCTAAATATAATCTTAAAATTGGTTTTTCAGATCATGTTCGGGGAGGAACAGAAGAAAGTTATTTGTTACCTTTGATGGCCTTATCTGCTGGAGCCGAAGTTATTGAAAAACATTTTACTACAAATAGAAAATTAAAACAGACAGATTACTTTTCATCTTTAAATGACTTTGAATTAAAAATTTTTCAAAAAAAGATTGAAAAATTTAAAAATGTTTTAAATCCTATTTCACAATTTTCTAATAATGAAAAAAAATATAGAAAAATGTTTAAAAAGTCGCCAGTAGTAACTGTAAAAAAAAAAATCGGCGATAATATAAAACCTGATGAAATTATATTTAAAAAAAATATAAAAATAGGACAATCATTGAATTATACTCAGATAATTAAAAAAAAACTGAATCAGAATATAGATCCAAACTCAGTTGTAAGTTTAAAAAATTTACAGCAAAAAGTTGGAATAGTTATTGTTGCAAGAATGACTTCAAATAGATTTCTTGGTAAAGCTATAAAAAAAATCTTAGGTAAAGAAGCAATAGTTCGTTTGATTGATAGGATGAAAAGAATCGAAAATAGTGATGATGTTATACTAGCCACATCCACAGATAAATCCGATGATATTCTGGTCGATATAGCTATCAGAGAAAAAATAAATTTTTACAGGGGGTCCCTGGATAATGTTGCCTCAAGATATTACGAAGCTGCAAAAAAATTCTCACTTGACCAAATAGTTAGGGTTACTGGTGACGCTATTCTATGTGATGATGTTATGCTTCAAAAAGCTATTTCATCACAAATTTTTAAAGGCTCAGATGTAACTTTTATCAAAAACATGCCATATGGCACTGCAAAAGAAGTTTTTAATTTTAGGACCATAGAAGCAATATCAAAATATGCAAAAATTCCTTCTAATACCGAATATCTGGAATGGTTCTTGGAAAATAGTCGTAATTTTAAGGTAGGATATATCAAATCTCCATACAAATTTAATAAAAGAATAAGATTAACTTTAGATTTTAAGGAGGATTTACTACAACTGAACAAAATTTTTTCAGCTTTAAAACATTTAAAAGGGGAATTCTCTTTAAAAGATGTTTTAAAATACTTAGATAAAAACCCTAAAATAATCGACATAAATGGTCACTTGAATCCTAAATTTAAAAAAAAGCAAATAAACACAGAATTAAAAATTTAGTTATGGCAGACATATCATCTACAAAACAAGAAATATTAAAAGGTTCATCCAGATTATATTCTCGAAATGATAATCCTTTTGATAGAGTCAGATATATGATTGATAATATGCATTTAAATAAGGCATATTTATCTTTATCAAAAAACACCCAGAATAAAGAGCAGCTGCTCAGCAAATTAAAAAAGGATTATAAAATTTATAGAGAAAGATGGGTCAATGTTCATGAAAATTATAAAAATGATCAAAATTTTTCTTCAGGAAACAAACTATTGTCACCACTTTCGATTGATATAGAAACAGCAGCAATTTGTGATCTTGCTTGTCCTCATTGTAGCAGAGAATACATCATAACTCCCGACAAAATTATGAAATTCGAATTATATAAAAAAATTGTAGATGAGTGTGTAAAATTAGAAGTACCATCTATCAAATTAAATTGGAGAGGAGAACCATTACTAAACCCAAAAATTGATGAATTTATCAAATATGCAAAAGAGAAAGGAATACTAGAAGTTTCAATTAATACTAATGCAGCAACTTTATCTGAGGAAAAATCAAAAAAGTTAATCAATTCAAATTTAGATATTATTATATTTTCGTTTGATGGAGGTAGAAAAGAAACATATGAAAAAATGAGGCCTGGTAGATTTCATAATAACAATTTTGATAAAGTTTATGAAAACATTAAAAAGTTTAGCGAAATTAAGAAAAAAATGAATTCAAAATTTCCAGTGACTAAAATTCAAATGATACTTACAAAGGACTCAAGGGGAGAAACTCAAGATTTTTTTGACTTATTCTCTGATATTTTGGATGATGTTACTATTACACAGTACAATGAAAGAGGAGGGTCAATTAAAGATTTAACTGAAACACAACAAAATAAAATTGAAAAATACCTAGGGGTAAATAAATTGAAAAAATCAATCCCTTACATGGTCAACTTTGATGATGAAATATTTATATCAAAAAAAAGAAAATCCTGTGAACAAATTTTTCAGAGATTGATGTTAACTTATAATGGTAGAGTTGGAATGTGTTGCCATGATTGGGGTGCTCAACATGGAGTGGGTTTCATAAGCGAAGACCCTTATAAAAATGATCATAGAGAATTTTTAGATGTAAAAGAAAAAATAGAAAAAAATAAAAAAGGTTTTTCTCTTCTGAAGAATGCTAAAATGCCAGAAAAATACAATGAACCCTTAAAAAAAGTTGATAGCCTAGAAAATATATGGAATGGAGACGAATTGACTAAAGTAAGAAAAATTCATAGACAAAATAAACTTGACGATTTAGACGTTTGTAAAAACTGTACTTTTAAGGACACTTTTACCTGGGAAAAAATAAATTAGCTTAATATTTTAAATTGCAAACAAAGCTCTTCAAAAAAATCTCTATAGTATCAGATAAGATCGTTAATAATAAATTAATGTCTGATACCACGGTAGCTATTAGTTCATTACATTTAATAAAAAATCACCCTGAATATTTAAAAAAAATTGAAAAAAGAGAAATTTCCTACTTTTTTAAAAACCTATTAATTAAGATAGTAAAAATTATTAAAGTTTTTTTTCAATTTTCTGACAAAGGTTTTCTACCCACTTCTAAAAAAGTAAAAGTATTATTCGTGTCTCATTTGACCAACAAAAATCAAATTTATGATAGCAACGATCCATACTACGGCCCATTAAAAAAAATTTGTAATTTAAATAAAATTACAAATTTTAGGCTACTTTTGAATCACATTGATATTAACGAAGGAGATCACAATAGATCTTTGATTAAAAAAAATACTCAAATTTTAAGCAGGTCTTTATCTTTTAAATTTGAATTTCGTGTTTTAAAAAAAAAATTTTTAGAGCTGTATAAATTGAGACAATTATCAAAAAATTTATCTGATAAATTTTCAAAAAAGATTTTAAAAAAAGCAATGATATCTTTATTTGATCCTGAAACAACCTTTGCACTTAGAACAAAAATTCAGTTAAAAAATTTTTTAAGCTTTCTAAAGCCCGATATAATAATTGTTACTTATGAGGGATATGGTTGGGAGCGCTTGTGTTTTAAAGCCGCAAAAGAATTCAATAAAAATATTAAATGCATCGGCTATCAACACGCTCCAGTAGGATATAATCATCTTTCAATTAAAAAGATTATAAAAACTCAACACAATCCAGACTTAATTTGGTGCTCAAATAAGCAATCTTATAAAATACTTAAAAGTTCAAAAGCATTAAAAAAAATTAAAATTGTAAATGTAGGAAATTTAAAAAAAAAATTTACTGAAAGTAAATCTTCATATAATAAAAAAAACTATTGTTTGGTTATACCCGAAGGTATTTATTCCGAGTGCTTAAAGTTGTTTAGTTTTACAATAAAGTGTGCAAAGGAAAATAAGTCTATTAAATTTATTTGGAGATTACATCCAATAATAGAATTAAAAAAAATTTTTAAACTGTTAGATATTAATAAAAACTCAATCCCTAAAAATATAATTATTTCCTCAGAAAAAAATATTTTTAACGATATAAAAAAATCTAAATTTGTTCTTTATAGGGGCTCCGGCAGCGTTATAGAGTCTGTTATTGGAGGAAATATACCTTTGTACTTTAAAAATAAAGAAGTTATTAACATCGATCCTCTAAAAGGTTATAACAAAAAGGAAAATTATATAAATTCTTACTCAGAATTTTTAAAAAGAATAAATTATTATTCAAATAATGAAGACAAGAAAGTTTTTCAAATTTCAAAAAAAATTGGCAATTTATTTTATGAGAAAATTAATAGAAAGAAAATAATTGAAAGTTTAAAAACTTAAAAATAATAATTATGAAAGATTTAAAAATTTTTAAAAATAAAAAGATTATAATTACAGGCCATACTGGTTTCAAAGGATCTTGGCTTGCTTTTTGGCTCAAAAGTCTTGGAGCAAAGGTTGTTGGTATTTCAAATAATATATCAAATCCATCAAACTTTAATGCTCTAGGTTTAAAAAAAGAGATAAAAAATAATTTAATTGATATTAGAAATTTAAATAAATTAAAAAAGATTATTTCAGTCACAAAACCTGATTATATTTTTCATCTAGCGGCACAGTCTTTGGTTAAAAAATCTTATATGAGGCCAATTAACACTTTCAACACTAATTCAATTGGCACACTTAACGTTTTGGAGTCGATAAGAAATATAAAAAAAAAATGTACTGTAATTATAATAACAAGTGATAAAAGCTATAGAAATCTTGAGCTCAAAAGAGGTTACAAAGAAAACGATATACTTGGTGGCATTGATCCGTATAGCGCTTCAAAAGCTTCAGCAGAGATAATTATTCAATCATATTTTCATTCTTATTTGAAAAAAAACAAAAATCTTAGAATTGGTGTAGCTAGAGCCGGAAATGTAATTGGTGGAGGAGATTGGTCTGAAGATAGATTGGTACCTGATTGTATTAAATCCTGGTCAAAAAATAAAAAAGTAATTTTAAGAAATCCTGATTCCACAAGACCATGGCAACATGTCTTGGAGGCAGTAGGAGCATATTTATTGTTTGCAAAAAAACTGAGCAAAGACTCTAAACTGAATGGAGAAGTCTTTAATTTCGGGTCTAAGTATCAAAAAAATTTCACTGTGCTTACTATGATTAAAAAAATGAAAAATTATTGGCATAAAGTAAATTGGAAAATAAAAAGAAAAAATAAAAATGAGATTTACTATGAATCAAAGCTTTTACGATTAAATTGCATTAAGGCAAAAAAAAGACTCAAATGGAATAGTATTTTAAATATAAATGAGACAATTGGCATGACAATTAATTGGTATAAGAAATTTTACAGCGAACCAAAAAAGATCAGAGATTTAGCTTTGTCTCAAATTAAGACTTATGAAAAATTAATTTTAAAAAGGTTATGAAAGTAGTAATTTTAGCTGGTGGATACGGAACAAGATTGTCAGAGTATGTAAAGACAATTCCAAAGCCAATGGTAAAAATAAAAAATAAACCACTTATTTACTATATTATGAAAAATTATGCGAAATATGGTTATAAAGAATTTTATATAGCTCTTGGTTACAAAGGCCATGTTCTAAAAAAATATTTTAATAAAAATTCTTTTGGATGGAATATAAAATTAATTGACACTGGTTTGAAAACTATGACCGGAGGGAGATTGAAAAGATTAAGCAAACACTTAAAAAATGAAACGTTTTTAATGACATATGGCGATGGTGTTGCAAATATAAATGTAAAAAAGCTAGTAAATTTTCATAAAAATAATAAAAAAGAATTTACTTTGACGGCAGTAAGACCTCCAGCAAGATTTGGAGTTGTTAAAATTAAAAAAAATTTAGCGACGTATTTTAAGGAGAAGTCAAAAGTTGATGAGGGTTGGATAAACGGAGGTTTTTTTGTGATTGAGCCAAGTTTTTTAAATAAGATAAAAAATGATAAAACTTTTTTGGAAAAGGAACCACTCGAAATAGTTTGCAGAAATAAAAATTTAGCAGCATATAAACATCTTGGTTACTGGCAATGTGTTGACACCAAGAGAGATTTAGAAAAACTAAAATTGAATTTAAAAAAAATAAATCGTTGAAAAAGAAAACAAAAATTCTTATTGTTGGAGGGACAGGCTTTATCGGGTACCACTTATCGAAAAGTTGTATTAAAAAAAATTGGAATGTAACAAGCATATCTACCCGTCGACCAAAAAAGAAAAGATTTTTGAATAAAATCAAATATGTTATCTGTGACATTTCACAAAAAAATGAATTAAAAAAAAAAATCAATGAAAAATTTGATTATGTTGTTAATCTTGGTGGTCACGTAGATCACTCAAACACCAAAAAAACATTTCGCAGCCATTTTATTGGATTAAAAAATCTAACTGAAATTTTTGAAAATAATAAACCAAAGTTGTTTATTCAACTTGGAAGTGGAGGAGAATACGGCTTATGCAAATCCCCGCATCGCGAGGGCAAGGGAAAGGTGCCAAAGTCAACTTACTATAAATCAAAATATCTAGCCACGAAGCTTTTAATATCATTATATAAGAAAAAAAACTTTCCAATTTCGATTTTAAGATTGTATCAAGCATATGGACCGCGACAAGATTTAAATCGTCTTATACCTATAGTAATTTACAATTGTTTAAAAAACAAAAGATTCGACTGTTCTTCAGGAATACAATTTAGAAACTTTGTTTATATTGATGATGTTATTAGAAGTATAATGAATACTTTAAAAAATAAACAAAACGCTAAAGGAGAAATCATAAATATTGGTTCTGGAAAAACCATCCAAGTAAAAAATGTTATTACTAAAATAAGGAAAAAAATTGGTAAAGGATTTCCACTGTTTGGAAAAATAAAACTTAGAAAAGATGAAATGATTAAAGTTTATCCATCAATAAAAAAAGCAAAAAAACTAATCAAATGGTCTCCAAAAATTTCACTTGAGAAAGGTTTGAAAAAAACTATCAGCTTTTATGAATCAACCTAATAACAAAACATCTTTAGTTAGCATTATAATGAACTGTTATAATGGTGAAAAGTATTTGAAGGAAAGCCTGCAAAGTATAATTTTACAAACTTATTCTAATTGGGAATTAATTTTTTATGATAATTTTTCAACAGATAAAAGTAAAAAAATTTTAAAAAGTTATACTGATAAAAGAATAAAATATTTTAAATCTAAAAAATACTTAACCCTTTATAAAGCACGAAATATTGCAATAAAGAAAGCTAAAGGAAAGTATATAGCTTTTTTAGATACCGATGATTGGTGGTATAAAACCAAACTTGAGGAACAAATAGAGTTTTTAAATAAAAATAAAAAATATCAAATAATCTGTACAAATTTTTATTTATATTTTCAAAATATAAATAAATTTAAAAAACGTTATTCCAGTCTGCCTTCGGGACTAATTACGCAAAAACTACTTAATAATTATTCGGTTGGAATTTCAACCGTTCTTTTAGAGAAAAAATTTTTTAAGAAATTTGTATTTAATGAAAAATATAATATTGTTGGCGATTTTGATTTTTTTATAAATTTGAGTAGACACTATAATATAGGAATCATAGACAAGCCATTAACTTTTTACAGGATCCATAAATCAAATTTGTCAATTAAAAAAATTGACCTTTATTATAATGAGTTAAAAAATTGGTTAAATTTTAATGAAAAAAAATTTTTAAAAGAAAAATTTAAATTAAGAAATATAAAAATTCTATTAGTTAAGTTAAAAATCAAAGTTTTTTTAAATTATTTTAAAAGCATATTAAAATAAAAAAAATGAAATGAAAAAAGATTTAGTGATAATAAATAACGAAAAATGTATAAAAAAAGAGGATAGCTTCTACTGTGAAAATATTGAAATAAAGTCAATTACTGAACTTTTAAGTAAAGCATTTAATATAAAACTGATTTTGAGGAAATCAGTTGTGAATCCAATACACCAAATTGAAAATTCTGAGGTGATTGCCTCTCCAAACATATTTGATTTTACAAAGAATATAATTAGTTCAGTTATACGGGATAAAGCAAACTATTTAATAATTTCAGTAACCCCATATACTTTTCTTTCTTTTCTGTTTCTTTTTTTATTCAAAAAAAAAATATTCCTTTATTTAAGAAGTGACGGAAAAGAAGAAATCTCAGTAATTTTTGGAAAAAAATTTTCTATACTTTATAAAATGGTAGAAAATGTTATGGCAAAATTTAGTAATCTAATTGTGGTTAATGACCTCATATCAAAAAAAAAGAAATTTCATTTGGTAAATCCATCTCAGATTGACCAACAATGGTTTCAGAATACAAAAATACCAAAAAGAGATAAAATAAAGTTGTTATATGTTGGCAGAGTTAAAGTAGAAAAAGGCGTTTATTCATTGATAGATATTTTTAAAAAAATTAAATACAGTGAAAAAGATCTTTCACTCACATTAATAGGCCAAGGTAATAAACCAAAAGAAGCAAGTAACAGAATAAAATTTTTAGAACCTATATCTGTTAAGAAAAATTTAATTGAACAATATGATCAGCATGATATTTTTATATTGCCTTCATATACAGAAGGTCATTCCCAGGTATTAATAGAAAGTTTGGCAAGGCAAAGGCCAGTAGTTGTTTTTGAAGAAATAAAGCACGTTTTACAAAAATATGAAGGAGTTTTTGTATGTAAAAGAGATCACAATCATTTTTTAAATTTAATTAAATTTATCGATAAAAACTACGAGGAAATTTTGGAAAAAATGAAAAAAAATAGATATCCTACTAAAGAAAATTTTTTTAAACAGTTAAATAAAATTTAAAATTAAAATTATTTTTTTGATTTTTTTTAAACCATTCAACATTCCTAATATTAAGAAAATAAAAGAAGAGTTTGTAGTTGAAAAAAAACTTCCAGAACTTTTTAAAGGAAAAAATTCAGCAATTATAATTATTAGGAGACAAATAAATAAGAATTTTTCATTTTTTTCATAGTATTTAAAATTAAAAAATTTATTTATTATCAAGTAAAAGACCGCACACATAAGCAACAAGGTACCTAACAAACCGGTATCATTTAAGAGTTCCAAATAATAATTATGAGGATGGCTTGAACAAATTCTTTTTGGAAGGTGAAGTTTTGTTAAACATTTTATTCTAAAAGATTTGATTCCATTTCCAATAATTGGATTATCGGTCCAGATATCAATTGCTGTAAGATAAATCACCATATGACCACTTCCAAAAGAAAACGATTGCTTCTCCTGTAATTCCGGATATCTTGATTGAAGTTTTTTATCTCTTTTATACTTTTGATAAAACGTCGGATACATCCTATCAAATTCTCCCTTTTTTCTCTTTTCTAACTCTGGATACTTTTTTGAAACATGTTTTTTCATATTGGTTATTATAAATGAAGAATTTTCATA
>Ga0187833_10004337_pt1 | contig 13908 bp, 13 predicted proteins | sample ETNtaG_37_FD_167968 | JGI IMG/M metagenome (GOLD analysis project Ga0187833, IMG submission 167968) | Marine microbial and viral communities from oxygen minimum zone, Eastern Pacific Ocean - ETNP2014_SV_400_PacBio MetaG (Illumina Assembly) | ecosystem: Environmental > Aquatic > Marine > Hypoxic... | reverse complement strand
TGAAGGCTTCCACACCTACCATGTTCAATGCACAGACTCTGCTAATAACATCTTAAAAATCTCAACAACATTCAGAATAGAAGTAACATTTTAAGAACTTTCTCTAGATTTACTAAAGAATTCTTTTACTCTAATTTCATCCTTAGGCTTAGCATTATCACCTAATGCATAATACTTTTTCTCAACTTCTCCACCCCAGGAAAACTTTCCTTGCTCTTTTTTAACAGAAGAAATCTTAAACTCTCCTAACTCAATCCCTTTTTTAAGATGATAATAAATAAGACGAAGTGTAACAGGAGCAAATATTTTTTTATAATGGCGATAAATATCATATCCATAAGCTTCTTTCATATAAAACAGAATTTCAATCATATTCTGTCTAACTTCAGATTTAGTAGGCCTTCCACGAGTCTCTTTCTTAGGTGGTGCACTACTTCCTTCATTACCACCAGAATTGTCCTCGTCTGCCATACCCTAATTCCAGAATCTGCCTTAATAAACTTTCCGATAAAATACCATATTGAAAATAAAGAATCTTTTGCAAAAAACTAAGGGAGATTTCCCTATAGCACCACTACTACCGGCACACACAGTGTGCAGTAGTGGTGACTACAATGAATCACATTTTCAAATAGTGCATCATCACTGTGCCCTGTGGGCACCAGTGGTGATGATGCCATAAAATTATCCCAATCCCCTCTAATTTCCAAAAAAAGTATAGAAAAACCTATAAAGGAGTAATATAAAATCAATCCTATGACGAATTGGAAGAAAGGAATTTTATCAACAGCAATTGCAATAGTATTCACCATATTCATAATCCAAGCAGAATCTGTTATGTTAAATCAACCAGAATGGGATGATTTCTGCTCAAGAGAACAATATCCAAGACCAGAAAAACTCTTCTTTGAAGAATTAGACTGTAAAGATACTCAAATTGCAAATGCAGGAATAGAAAACACCTGCGAAGAATCAAAAGGTCAAGTAATCTACAAAACAAATGATCTAGGCTGTCAAGAAGCTATAGAATGTTCTACATGCAACATTGACTTCGAGAAAGCAAGAGATAATTTTGAAAAAACAGCATTCATTATCAGTTTAATCGTAGGAATCATTGCAATAGGAATAGGCGTAGTAGCAAAAGTAAATGCAATAGGCACAGGATTAATGGGAGGAGGATTACTCCTAATAGTAATAGGAACTATGCAATACTGGTCAGGACTCCAACAATACGCAAGATTAATCATCCTAGGATTAGTACTAGGAATCTTAATATTCATAGGACAAAAGAAATTTAGTAAATGAAACAAATCTTCCTCCTTAACCAATCAAATCTTTCTCTAGCTCAGGCAGAAGTCTTAGCTTTAACAAAAACATCAGAATTCAATCTCCACAATCACCTACTAATAACAGACAATAAAAAACACCTCCATCAAAGATTAGCATTTACAAAATCAATCTATCAACATCTATTCACCTGCAACAATAAAGACTTAAAAGAAAATATAGCAAACTTCTCATGGGAATCAATCTACAACTCCTCTTTTGCAGTAAGAGCATTCAACCTTAGACAAAAGGAATCTACATTAGCCTCTCAAATCTGGCACCTTCTAAAAAAACCGAAGGTAAACCTCCAAGATCCTTCAACAGAAATCCATTTCCACAAAGTTAAAACCCAAATAATTGTGGGAAAGTTACTATACAACATACCATACGATTACGACGAAAGAAAAGCTCATAAAAGACCCTCTAACCATCCAACTGCTCTCCACCCACAATTAGCGAGGGCCATGATTAACTTGACAGGCGCACCCACTCAACCACAATCAACAATTCTCGACCCATTCTGCGGAGCAGGAGGAATATTAATAGAAGCAGGATTAATGCAATTAAAAACTATCGGCCATGATATCGACAATGACATGCTAGCAAGATGCAGACACAACATGAAATCATTCAATCTTTCACCTAAAATATCAAAGAGAGACGCTACAACACTAGAAGAACCAACAGACTACATGGTAACTGACCTTCCCTACGCCCTAGGATCCAAAAATACAGATTTAACAAAACTCTACTCCAATTTCCTAACAACACTCACCCAAATACTAAAAATAAGAGCAGTCATAGGATTCCCTTCATTCTACAACTATAAAAAACTCATAAATAAAACAAACCTAAAAATAGAACATGAATTCACCCTACCCATCCATAAATCACTAAGCAAGAAAATAGTAGTATTATCTCCGTAACTTCTTTTCCATCTCTGCAATCTTTAATGTTGTTCTAACAACTGCATCAGGACTCAAACTAATTGAATCAATACCCTCTTTAACTAAGAACTGTGCAAAATCTGGATACGTACTAGGAGCATCTCCACAGATTCCAATCTTCTTCTTTTTAGATTTAGCAACTTTAATCACAGAACTCACCAATTTCTTAACAGCTTCATTCCTTTCATCAAAAATACTACTGACAATCTCACTATCCCTATCTAACCCTAATGTTAACTGAGTCAAATCATTACTACCAATACTAAACCCATCAAACACTTTGGCAAACTCTTCAGCCAAAACAACATTTGATGGAATCTCACACATAACATACACTTCCAACCCATCTTTTCCCTTCACTAATCCATGTTTTTTCATCTCAGTTACAACTTTCTTACCTTCATCAACCGTCCTACAAAAAGGAACCATAACTTTCAAATTCTTCAATCCCATATCATGACGAACCCTATGCATTGCTTTACACTCTAATCCAAAAGCTTCTTTATATCGATCATTATAATATCTAGAAGCCCCTCTCCATCCAATCATAGGATTATCTTCTGTGGGCTCAAACATTCTACCACCAACCAAATTAGCATATTCATTACTCTTAAAATCACTCATCCTAACAATAACATCATTCGGATAAAATGCAGCAGCTATTCGAGCTACACCTTGAGCCAATTTATCAATAAAATATTCCTTTTTATCCGTATAACCAGCAGTCATTTCTTTTATCTTCGCTTTCTCATGACGATCACGCAGTGTATCATAGTTAATTAACGCAAGGGGATGAATCTTAATATACGAATTAATAATAAACTCTTCCCGAGCCAATCCCACTCCTTGATTAGGTAAGAAACTCAACTCAAATGCTTGCTCTGGATTTCCAAGATTCAGCATCACTTTGGTTTTAGTTTTTGGAAAATTCTTAAGATTAACTTTAGTAATATCGTGTTTTAACATCCCTTTGTACACTTTACCAACATCTCCCTCAGCACTCGAAACAGTAACTTTATCACCAGATTTAACTTTCTCAGTTCCATCAATAGTTCCTACAATACAAGGTATACCCAACTCTCGAGAGATAATAGCTGCATGACACGTCCTACCTCCTCTATTGGTAACAATTGCAGCAGCCTTCTTCATAATGGGCTCCCAATCAGGATCAGTCATCTCAGTAATTAATACTTCACCATCTTTGAACTTATGAATATCCTTCACATCTTTAATCACATGGACTCTACCACTACCAATTTTATCTCCCACAGCCCGTCCAGTAAAGACTATTTTTCCATGCTGTTTCATCACGTGAGTTTCGAGTACTGTAGCATCTTTACGACTTGCAACCGTCTCAGGTCGAGCCTGAACAATATACAAACTTCCGTTAGGACCATCTTTTGCCCATTCCATGTCCATAGGTTTGTGATGTCCAGCCTTCTTAGAATAATGATCTTCAATAATACAAGCCCATTTTGCCAGAGTCAATATTTCCTTATCACTAACTGCATACTTTACTCGTTCAGACTGAGGAACATTCACATTCTTAACGGGATGCTTCTCCCCTTGGCCATAAATCATCTTAATAGCTTTCCGTCCAACAGATCGAGAAATAATCGAATTAAATCCTTTATGTAACGTCGGTTTAAAGACATAAAACTCATCAGGATTAACAGCTCCTTGAACAATATTTTCACCTAATCCATAACATGAATTAATCAAAACTACATCTTTAAAACCAGATTCAGTATCTAAACTAAACATGATACCACTAGAGCTCTGGTCACTCCGAACCATCTTCTGCACTCCAATACTCAGACTGACTTTAAAATGATCAAAGCCTTGATCCTCCCTATACGAAATTGCCCTATTTGTAAAAAGTGAAGCAAAACATTTTTTACAAGAATCCAGTAAAGCATACTCTCCAGTAATGTTCAAATAGGTTTCTTGTTGACCTGCAAAACTAGCATCAGGTAAATCTTCTGCAGTAGCACTAGAACGGACAGCAACATCTGTATGAGGATTTCGATATTGTTTGCACATCTGTCGATACGCATTTACAATCTCTTCTTTAAGATCTTCAGGAAATTCTGCGTTTTTAATAACTTCACGAACTTTTTTACCTCGAGAACTTAAATTATGTATATCTTTTGTATTTAATCCCTTCATAATCTGCATAATCTCTTTCTTAATCCCTGCAGATTCAATCATATAATCATAAGCGTGAGCAGTAACAGCAAATCCATTAGGAATCCTAACACCTTTCTTTGTCAAATTCCGATACATCTCACCTAAAGAAGCATTCTTTCCACCCACGAGCGGCACATCATCTATTCCAAGTTCATCAAACCATAAAATTAGCTTATTCTGTTTACGTTGTAACACATTCCACCCCTAATATAATGTATATACTGGAAACTATGCTATATAAATGTTTCGTGCAGGATTACAATACACTAAATCAATTAGTTTAAGATTATATTTGTAATCTATCTATGAGCTGTCCTAATGTATTTGAATTCCAAAAAACGGGTTGAGACTCTATATCATTACCTTCTTTACAAAATGATATACTACAACACCCCTCTTTAAATAAACCATGAATAAAATCTCCTGGTGAGAAATAATCATCTTGGTTTGCAGGATTCAAATGTTCCCACACAGCATCAATAAGAGGGTTATGCACACTCACTACAATCAACCCTCTTTGATTCCCCCCTAACTTGCCAAGCATACTTGAACTATACTTAGCAATGCTAGAAAGCCCACGATACGCAAGCTCATGTACAGAAGGCATTGCATGATTATATCCCTCTCCCCTATCTCTACGGGATAATAAAGTAAGAAGTTCAAGTGCTGTTTTATCTGAATTTACAAATGCTCTATCTAAATAACCCACATCCAGAGTTGAACTATTATCTAGTCTAACTTTGCCATCCCTTAACATATCATTTACCTTAATATGGGCCCCTTTCAGAAAATATTTTCCAGTATCTTTACTAGAATCTCTATGAGTTGCAACCAGACGAACTAAATCATAATTAGGATTTTCAATACGACTCCCCATAGACATTACCAATTTTTCCTCAGTAGGATTAAGTTCTTGATCATAGCAAGAGTGTTCAACATACTCAAATTGCCTTGCAGAATTGACCATATACAAATCTACTACTGAATTTCCACCATTACCATTCATACATTCCAAGAATTATAGCCTATTTTTAAATCTTCCCACTACTCCCAAACAATCGCATCTTCCCACGAATCAACTTAGTAATCTCCGAACGTGCAGGACCTAAGATATGCCGAGGATCAAACACTCCTGGCTTTTTCTGTATAATCTCACGAACCGTAGCATCAAAACATAATCTAAGATCCGTATCAGTATTAATCTTATTAATCCCATTCTTTACAGCCTTACGAAGCTCACTCTCTCGAACACCATGAGGATTACCTAATTTCGCACCATACTTCTCAGCCTTTCTAACGATACTCTGAGGAACACTTGAAGCTCCATGCAAAACAAGTGGAACATCAACTACTCGATCAATCTCCTTCAATCTTTTAATATCCAACTTACTCTTCCCAGCAAATTTGTAAGCACCATGTGAAGTTCCAATTGCTATTGCCAAACTATCACACCCTGTTTTTTCAACAAACTGCACAGCATCAACAGGATCAGTAACAATAATCTCCCGACTTACAATTTTATCTTCAGCCCCACCGATAGTTCCTAATTCAGCTTCAACAGAAACACCTTTCTTATGAGCCCAACCAACAACTTTCTTAGTAATCCTAATATTTTCTTCAAAGTCTAAATGACTCCCATCATACATAACAGAACTGTATCCAATCTTTATACACTGCTTAACAATATCTAAATCTCTACCATGATCTAAATGTAAAGCCATACTACACTGTTTACTACCAACCCTACCCATAGCATATAGATACTCAAGTCCTGCATACTTAATAGCCCCTTCTGAAGTTTGACATATAACAGGACTGTTTTCTTTTTTAGCAGCATCAACAATAGCTTGAAACACTTCCATATCTGCAAAGTTAAAAGCCCCCACACAATACCTACCAGTCTGAGCCGTATCAAGTAATTTTTTCCCAGAAATTAACACGCTACCACCTTATACTTGGCTTTTTTAACAGCAACTTGAACTTCATCCCAAGATAACAATTTATCTTTAGCACCAAAATGCGTGATAACTGATTGTGAATTGCTTAATCCCATAGGTATAGCATCTCCTACACTTAATCCTTTGACAAGCGCACCTACAAAGCCAGTTGCAAAAGCATCTCCTGCTCCAGTAGTTTCAACAACATTAATTTTGTGTGGCTTTACTGTATAACATCTAAATCCATCATAAGCATGTATCGTTCCACTGCCATCAGTAATAACACTCACTTCAACACCAAGCTTATGAAAGCCTTTCAAACATTTCATAACATCTTTTTGTTTAAATAGAACTTGAGCTTCCTCTTTGTTCAATATGACCACATCACAATAACTCAATACCTCTCCTAACATCTTAGTTCCTTGTTTCGCTAAATAATGAGATGGATTAAACGCAACCTTGATTCCTTTTTCATGACACATCTTAACTAATTTCTTAAAAGTTTCAAAACTTTTCCCCATTAAACTACCAAAATACATCCATTTGGTCAAATACAAAGCTTTGTCATCCATACAATCTTTACACAGGAGATCATTACTTCCCTTGAAAGCAAAAATAGTTCGATCTTTATGTTTTGCATTTAGAATAATACTAAATCCTGTCCGTTGATTCTTTTTCCGTTCAACAAACCGAGTATCTACACCATTTTCCTTCAAATTACCCATAACTCGCTCACTATTGTTACCAACACCAATACTACACACTGCAGCAACCTTTAATCCAAGTTTAGAAAACCCTACAGAAGTGTTTGTTGCACTCCCCCCTGTATAATTTCGAACACTCTTAGTCAATAATTTCTCACCCACAGGAAAAGAATACAATCCGTTTTTACAATACTTCCCTTCTGTCTCTATAAACGTATCAACCGTAGCACTCCCCACAGTAATTATATCATACATAAGCTATTTTGCAGAAGAGCCATATTTAAAACTTACGAGAAACAGTGTTCATAAAAAATCTAGAAAAAAAAAAGAAAAAAAATCAAAACGCAATTAAGCGTTTTGTCCTAACATCCAAATGTCCTTTAAGCAAACTACAACAGTTGCAGGTACAACGAATGCCAATACTTGTGTAAATACGCCGCTTAAGTAAGGTCCGACCGCTTGAACACTTCCTAGAGTGTTACTTGCACCGCCTACACCAGCTGCTATGATTAACACTGCGCTAACCATCAAAAATTCTCTTGTTTCTTTTCCTGACACGTTAATAAATCCAACTAACAGTCCCAGAATAACTAGTAATGAACTCAGCCAAACAGTAGCTGTTCCCAAACTAACTAATCCAAGTACGATAGCTAGGATAACTCCTATAATAAAGGAATAGTGTCCCAGTTTCTTATCCATATAGCACCTCTTTTTTTTATTTTTTTATCATTATTTGAAGAATAGTTTTATTCCTCAGATAGTGACAACGGCCAAAACGACTATTTAAAGCTTTCGTAAACATCTGTCCCCATTAGGTAAGAAAAATCACTATTTTGGAGGAGTATATAAATGATGGATTTTTGTAAAATCCACCCATTTATAAGCTATCAAGAACACTATGAAAGTCTAAACTTCGTTCTAATGGTTCAATATTCCCTTCAGTAAACCGCTTTTTTACCCGAAAATACTCTTTTTCATGATTACTCACTCGAGCTAACCCGTCAGCCTCAAATAAACCATAGGGATAACCTAAAACACTAATATCTCTGCTAAATTGCTTCAAAACAGATAAAACCTCATCATTACCAACACAATCAAACACAAACACATACTTACTATCAGCATGCAACTTCACCACCATACCTTCTTCAGACTTCCCACACCAGACTCCTTCTTTTTCACCCAAAATAGCCAATACACTCCGACCTTTACTGTCCAACATCTTACTAGTTTTACTAATACCTGAAATCCCTACACTAAGCTGCTCCCCTTTTAATTTCAAAGCATCATACAATTCCTGCTCATAAGGATATCGTATCTTCAAATCTCCATCTCGAACAACATATCCTCCCACAACTTTATCCATAATCTCAGAAAGCATCTCCCACTCCAATAATTTGCGAACAACACCTAATAAAAATCCAATATCTGCACTCTCAACACCAAGTCTCAACCGTTTATCCTCAGCTGCAAAAGAATAACTCTTCCCCAACTTTGAAACAGTAGCTTCATACGTCAAATAATCTCCCTCAACTACAGGTTTAATTTCTACTTCGCTCTCCCACATCAAAGTATCAACTTTCTCCAACCCATCATACACAACACCAACGATCCTTACCAATCCAACAACCAACTCAGGACTATGCACCAACAACCCCTGCCCCCCATCAACAAAAGCTACCTTCTTATCAGAATCAATACCCTTAATATCAGAAAACTCCCAACCTTCCATAGAAATAATACAACTACACTACTTTATATCTATTTATGTCCCTCATTGATACAATTCATTAATTTCTGACCTCAAGTTTTGGATACACTCTTTAACGTCCTCTTCTGGTTCTTGAATAAGTTCATAAATCTCCAAAGATTTCATTTTCAATCTAGATAATGCTTCAGGAATCCTTTCAGCTAAATCATTCATCATTTCAGCATAGACAACAAGATGTTCATCTTCACAATCTATGCCAATTAAAGACTCAATCAAAGGTTCAACCGGTGCAAGAACTTCACCTACCTCATTTTCAGGAACCCAGTCTGACAACCCAAATCGAGTTTGGATAATTTCATAGGTTGTGCCAGGTAGTTCTTCCAAAAGCTGACTCTTCTCAAAGTCTTGAACTGCATACTCCAATGTATTTCTGAATGAATCACCATCATAAGGGTCCAACATATACGAGAATTGCACTCTTGCAACGCCCCTCCACAAGAGTGCTCTGTTGAAATCATGATTGGTATCAAACGAATTATCTCCTTTATTTTCTAATTCAATACTATGTGTAAGGTCACTTATGGCATTCTCCAGTACACTTATTCGATCTTCCTCTGGTATATGAAAGCTAAATCTAACTCTCCCCATCCCTCTATAAAAATATTCTATAGCTGTTCCATTATAAGTTATACAAATATCTAGTAAATTAAGCATATGATTTAATCGAGATTCATCATTCTCTCCCACCTGCTGCTCTGCTAGATTATAGCCTAATTGTATCTCATCATCTACTCTTTCACAGAAATCAACAGCCATATTTAGTAAAATTTTTGCATCTATAATTCCTGAATAGAGTATCAAATTCTCATCCGACATAAATAAAGAAATATCACCTTATTTATAACAATTTCTCTAAATCCCCTTCAAAAATATCCCTAAAGCTCCATTTCCAGTATAAACAACTAAAGTAACAATCGTTCCTGCAATCATCACTCCAGCAACAACTGCCATCATAAACTTCTTATAATCCATCCCCAATAAATAAGCAGCAATAGCTCCTGAATACACCCCAGATCCAGGCAAAGGAATACCAATAAATAACGCCAATCCCCACTCTCCATATTTCTCAACATAAGGTTCTATCTTCCTCTGTGTCTTCTCAACTGTTTTCTCCCAAAACCGATGAAAAACCGGAACCTTTTCCAAAATATGAATAAACTTATCAATAAACACATACAAAAATGCCCCTAAAATAATATTAACAAAAATAGCAACAACCATCACAAAGAACCAATGCATGCCACCAACTAAAATACCATAGGGAATACTAGCACGTAGCTCCAAAAACGGAGCTAAAGTCAACAACACTAAAGTAATTAATTCGTTAGCCATTTCACACCTTTCACTCGTTCTTGCACATACTTCTCCCTAATAACAGCATTAACAATATCTTTAACATCTCTCTCATCCCTTTTAACTTTAGCATACATTCTACCTTTCTTAACAAATGCCTTTCTATACTTTTTCTTAAATTTCTTAACAGCATGTTCAATCTTAACAGGTGGTCCAATTCGTTCTTCATATTCACTCAACTTAACATGCTTAAGCTTCCACCACATCCAAGCTTTACCATCCCAATGCCATTCTCCTTTAGGACTAAAATCATCCAATCGTTTATCAACATATTCAAACACTTTTAATAATTTACTTCCAACAACATCTTGTTTCCCACTTTTTGCACTTACTTCTAAAACAATATCTCCTTTTACCTTATCCAAACTAAATATTTGAGGAATAAAATAATCTGATTTTGCTTTCTTAACAAACTTTTTACAAACAGAAACAAGATCAGCAAATTTCTCTTCTCCAACAGCTGCAGCAGCATTACGACCACGCTCAACAGGATCAATTAAAATTAAAGGACTATCCAATTTACTTTTATTCACTTCCAACAACACATTCTTGTGATACTTCTTAGGATCTAAAACAACTTTCTCTCCCCACTTAGCACAAGCTCGAACAAATTTCTCAAATCCACCATAATGAATAACAAGAACCTCAATAACATACCCACTCATCCCTTTAATGTAAGACTCTGCACCATAAATTCCATTAGCTTTGAAAAAAGCTTTAGCTAAAATAATATCATCCTGATATTTTTTATTTTTTATAACATACTTTGTATGTAAAGGACTAATATCAGTAATATTCAAAGCTTGATCAGCATTAGTGATATTCATAATAGGAATAATCTCAAACAAAAATCCATCCACCCTCACCTGATAATAATCTCTACTTCCATGTAATCGTTTAACACCCTTAACTTTGATGAGCTTCTCTAATACATCACTAATCTCAGCACTCTTATCTTTATACATACTCAAACTAAACTTAGCATAGACATCAGCATCTTTTATCCCTTTTGTCCAAGTACCCTTAGCTCCACTCCCCCCTAATTGAAACTGAACCCCAGTATGTTTCTTTAACTTCTTCATAAAAGACTTCACTCTATCAGAAACATCATTTCTCTCTTCTTCTGAAGGCTTAACAACCTCTAAAGCCTCAGCTAATACCTTTTTCATAAAGAAACAAACGCGACTTTCTGTATTTATATGTTTGGGTTTAAACTAGAATTATATCTATTTTACTTCGAACTCAAGATAGCCATAGTTATTATCCTCATTGGCTTCATCTATCTTGTTGTTAGGATCGATCCGAATTTTGTAGGAGTGACGACCAATTTTGGGTTTGACCATTTTCCCTTCAGAATGATCACTTACTATATGAAATCCTATCCACATTTGATTTTCTAAAAGAGATTTGGGCACCGACTGCAAGTCTAAATTTTTTTCTAAATTGGTTCCGAATCGCTTTTTTTCATCAACATATGCATCCCATTCAATATCAGTAGCCTCGGCATGGCCAATATTTTTAACACTATATTTTACAATGTACATATCTCCTTTACTCGAAAATAATTCAACATTAGATACTGCAAGATCTGGTCTAGTATCTTCTGCTTCAGGCACCACGACGTTCCATGATCGTGTATAGTTTACTTCATTACGATCATACTTGAAAGTCACTATATGTTCGCTTGGGCCTTCAAATCGTAACCACGGATTTCCGCCCAGATCCTTTTCAAGTCCATCCACTACCCACTTTCCATGATTACTAAAATTATGCCAGGACATATATCCATAACCACCATCTTTATTCGGACCATGTTCATTAATCAATGCATAATTTACATTAAAATATATGGATTGCTTATGCTTTGCCCGGAACTGAGATATTTCCGGATTCACAGAAAGTATATTTAGGGAGTCAATATTCAATTTTTTTGAGGATCCAATATTGGATATTTTCCAATTTCTTACAACTACAGGATACTGATCTCCGCTTTGTTCAAGAAGAGGATCTTTACCTTTCTTGTTTTTAATGTTTTTTTCTTGGATTTTAAATCCTTGGATACTATCTTCTAAAGTCATAATTGAACAGGAATAACGCAGTCCCGTAGGCAGATGCGAGGAGATTATGAATCCAGAATTAGTTATAACTTCATTATCATCTGGTGATGGATCAGGTATTTGCCAGGAGAATCGATTCCACTCTGACTGTGAATCATTCGTAAGGTGGATGTATTTTTGTCCATTTATGGTAATATGTTTCACCAATGTTCTAACCTTTCCATCTTCAGAGACAACAATTCGTTCAGGTCTTAAATCAATATCAGGGGAATTTTCTTTAAGCGAAGGTGCCAACTCCAATGGCAATCCCAGTCTTTCAACCAACGGTTTCATTGCAGCTTGTTCATCAAATGCAACAATCGCCGCTTCCTTCTTAACAGCAGCATCTTTCGCATAATTATCAATTAGATGATCAATCCAAGGCATATACACTCCAATCCCTAAAAGAAATAATCCTGCTACTAAGGGCATTTGCCATTTCATTTTTTTCTGCCGTATTACACCTTCTTCTGACTGTCGAATAGCATTTTCCATTTGGGAACAATTTGCAAACCTATCCTTTCCATAATATTTTAGTGAATCACGCATAATCATGAACTCTTCATCAGCACTATCCTCTATTGCTGATAACACATCAAAATACAAATATCTTCCATATTTCTTTTCATCCATCTCTACAACATCTTTAAATTTTTCCCTACTACCAGTTACCATTTGATGAACTAAAACTCCTAAACTAAAAACATCAAAAGAATAATCTGCCTTAACTCCTTCGCCCATATCAGGAGGCATGTAGTCACCATTTCCATGATCACTTCCCCATTCTTCAAAGTCATCTTCGTGCACAGCAAATTGCAAATCTGCCAATACTACCTGTCCATCATATCCCAGCATAACGTTTTCCGCTTTAACATCACGATGAGCATATCCATTTCTATGCATATGACTTAACGCTGCTACAACAGAATCAATCACATATTTTCTATCATATTCATCTCCATCCCTAATAACATCCATAAGATCTTTTCCTTCAATAAATTCCTCAACAGAATACACCCAACCAGTGCCATTAACGTCTAACACTCCACTATCAAACCACCGTACGATATTATCCTGTTTAAGCTTACTTAAAACACCCCCTTCTTGATTATTAATAGATTCTTTTGAGTGATTTTTTCTTTGAACATATCCTTGTCTGCCATATCCTTCATCTTGATATATCTTAACTGCTCTAAGGCCTCCTCTCTCGGTATCCTCTGCCCTATATACAACTCTAGAACCTCCTCCCCCAATAAGATCACCAACTATTTTAAATGGAGTTTTGCTAGTAAATGCTTTCAAAACATCCCTGGAAGGTGGAACTAATCTATCATCTATACTCATACAAATAACTAACAAACTCCCTATTATAAATGTTAGGTTTTAATCACTCCCAAGTTACAATAAATGATACATTTATATATGGGATTTAACCACTTAAATATATGGACTTAGACACCAATTTGCTTACGAGAATTGACTCAGATCTTCCCCCTATCTTTGAATCAATGCAAGATTCAGAAGAAGGGAAAAGAGTTATTGAGAATATTGGGAGATTAGTTGAAACTGAATCCCTTGCAGATC
>Ga0187833_10004336_pt1 | contig 13909 bp, 13 predicted proteins | sample ETNtaG_37_FD_167968 | JGI IMG/M metagenome (GOLD analysis project Ga0187833, IMG submission 167968) | Marine microbial and viral communities from oxygen minimum zone, Eastern Pacific Ocean - ETNP2014_SV_400_PacBio MetaG (Illumina Assembly) | ecosystem: Environmental > Aquatic > Marine > Hypoxic... | reverse complement strand
GTAAATTTATTAGTTAATTTTGAGTGATTTTCGTTATAATAATTAAGAATTTACCCTCGTAGTTCAATGGATAGAACAAGTGCCTCCTAAGCATTAGATGCAGGTTCGATTCCTGCCGAGGGTACACCGTCCTGAAATAGATTTACCGACGAGAAAAGGGAGCAAATAACTCCCTTTTTCTCATTTTCTATTTATTGTAAATATCCCATATATAGTATATAATAGCAAAAAGGGAACACACAGGGAACACACAGATTTTTTCCGTCAGTTGCTATTCCGTCCTCCTCTACTACACTTACGGCAATCATATTTTATGCGACAGCCTTAATTTCATCCGTATGGAATCATCAAGTCAATCTGGAGTTATTGGTCCACATGGCGGGGTTCTCTGCCCACTCATACCCACATTCGTGAGTTTTTTAATTGATGGATGATAGGTAGATTTGGGTATGATTAAAAGAATTACATCACTACTATTGTTTGTTGGGATTTGTTTTTCTCAGGCTACAATTATTGCTGTATTTGATTTTGAGAATAATGGTTTAGAGACACATCAAGTTAGACAAATAACAAGCAGATTAGAAAGTGAATTGGTAAAAATCGAAGGGCTCAAGGTTGTAGAAAGAAACAAAATAGATGAGTTATTAAAAGAACAAAAACTTCAAATGAGTGGTTTTGTTGAAGAAGAATATTTAATTGATGTAGGGAAAATGCTTGGGGCGAAACAAGTTGTATTAGGAAGTATAGGTAGGATTACTGATGACTATTATACTATAACTGCCAAATTAGTAGATGTGAAGAGTAGTGAGATGATTCAATCAGCAGATTACGATGCTGAAAATGGACTAATACAATTACTAAAAGATGGTTTAAAGATTATTGCATCTCAGTTGGTTATTGAAAATCCAGCCACGGCTACTTTTAAAACGATGAATAACCTTAAAACAACGTTAGATAGTAAAAAATATATAATTGCAATAAATAAAATTTATCTTGATGGTGATGCCTTTAAATCAAAAGCAGGAGATTTTTTCGGAATGCCGGTTAGGATATATCTTTTTCAGGATGGTGAAAAAATCTGGGAAGTTGCTTTAGGAAGGGGAAAAGGTCTTATTAAGGTCGGTAAGACGAAAATTATAAAGTTTAATCCATTAACATCTTATGAATTATTAATTACTGAAGATGTATTTATTAGTAAAGAAACAGTAGGGGTAGATTCTACTGGTTTTAAGGCTTATTGGATTAAATCAAAAGATGGTGATTGGCCGTTCGTCAAAAATAAAATCTCATTTGGTAATAATTCTTATATAGAATTAAGCCAAATGGCTTATGATGATTAGATGCAGAAATGTGTGTTTTTTCACTTAAATAAACTTAACTATTCATTTTATACGTAGTTTACATAATATAGTAAGTGCAAGATTCAATATCGTTTCACATACGTTAAAATGCTAAGTCCAATAATATTAAGAGAAAATAATATTCTAAGCATTAGATGCAGGTTCGATTCCTGCCGAGGGTACACAATTAACACTCATCTTATAAAAGGAAAAACATGTTAAAACCTAAGAAAACTATCACCAAAAAAGAGATTCAACGAGATCCATTTTTAGAATCTATTAATAAGGCTCAGGCTCATTTGCAGGAAAAAAGATCAGAATATATGAAAATCGCTCTTGGATTGATTGTTGTGTTAATCGGCTACAATATTATTTCAGAAAATAAATCACAGTCAAATATTGATGCTAGCGCAGCTTTAGGACAAGCCATGGTAGCATTAGATCGTGGTGATTTAGAGAATACTCAATTCCAGCTGGAGACTGTCATTAGTGAATTCAGCGGTTCAGAAAGTGCAAAAATCGCTGGTTATCATTTGGGCAAGATCAAATATGAATCAGGAGATAAAATTGGAGCAGAAATTTACCTTTCCCAATATTTACTTGATCAACCGGTGGATGTCATGGTATCGTCTACGGCGCTTATGCTGGCTGATATTTCTTTACAGGCTGGGAATACTAAAGAAGCCATATCATTTTTAAATAAAGGAATTAAAAAAAGTAAGGATAGTCATACCCTGAGAATGATCAAACTTGAGAAAGCAAAACTCATTTTATCACAGGGTGATATTGAACGAGCACGCGCTATAACAGATGGTGTTTTATCCAATAAAGATGTCACTGTAATTGAGAAACAAGTTGCTGAAGAATTATTGGGTAGAATTCCCGGGTAAATTATTGTTTTATATATAGATTTCCTGTAGATTTTCAGGCTGAAAAGCGGGTGAGAGCCCGCTTTTCTTTTGTCTGAAATGAACAAAATAACACAAATCGTAGAAAACTATTTATCATCGGACTTGATTCTGATGGATATCAGCGAGAATACACGCGGTAACTTTATCCGCGTAGTAATCGACGCAGAGCGGCCAGTAACACTGGATGATACCACTAATCTTTCCAAAAAGTTACGAAACGACGATGAATTGGATATTCGGTTTCCTGATGGATTCCGTCTGGAAGTAACAACACCTGGTCTGGATAAAGATTTAGAGTCTCCATTCCAATTCCGGAAAAACATAGACCGTAAACTAAAGATTGCCTTTTCAAATGATGATGGTGCGCAAACTATCATTGGCACATTGATTGGTGCAAATGATACGTGTGTTTCCTTAAATAAGAGTGGTCAGGAGTTCAGTCTGCGTTATGATCAAATCAATTCAGCTAAAGTACTAATTTCATTCAATTAATGTTTAGGAGGCATTTTGGTTAATAGAGAACTTATTGAAGTATTTTCTGAAATAGCACGAGAGAAGAATGTTGAACGTTCGGAACTCGCAACAATTCTCGAAGACTTATTTTTATATGTGATCGAAAAAGAATATGGTGATTCTTCGAACTGTAGCTGCATTGTAAATCTTGATAAAGGTGAAATTGAGATTTATGCGGAAAAAACAATTGTGGATGAAATTGATGATTATAAGGTAGAAATCACTTTAGCAGAAGCCATTGAAAAGGAACCTGATGCTGCTGATCTTGAAGTTGGTGATGTGTTTGTTGAAATAATTGATCCACGAGTTTTTGGACGAAGACTAGTTGCAACGGCAAAACAATTTTTTGCGCAGCGACTTAGAGATGTAGAACGGAATTATATCTACGAAGATTATGCAAACCGAATTGGTGAAATAGTTATTGGAGTTGTCCATCAGGTGCAGCGTGACAGTATTTATGTCAATATTGAACAAGCTGAACTTCGAATGCCTAAAAATGAGCAAATCAAATCTGAAAGATATCGTCGAGGTGATACAGTTCGTTCTATTATTAAATCTGTGGAAGTGACTCCAAAAGGTCCGGACATTATTGTTTCAAGAAGCGATAACCATTTTCTTTTTAAATTATTTGAAATGGAAGTTCCTGAAATCGAGGATGGTATCATTGAAATTACATCTATTGCACGTCATCCTGGGGAACGAGCAAAAATAATTGTCCGTTCCAACGATCGAAGAATTGACCCGGTCGGTGCGTGCGTAGGTATGCGCGGAAGTAGGATCCAAGCTATTGTTCGTGAATTGAATAATGAGAAGATCGATATAGTGAACTTTAGTGAACAACCAGAAATTTTGGTAAGCCGGGCACTATCCCCTGCTAAACCTGTTCAATTGTTTATTGACGATGATAAGAATTACTGTGTGGCTTTGTTTGATGATGAAAGCCTCGATGCTGCTATTGGTCGTAATGGAATGAATATAAATCTTGCATCCCAATTAACGGAATATAGAATTGATGCATATGGCGTTAAGCAGTATGAGCGAATTCAAGAAGATCATAAAACTACCTTGAATGAAATCGAAGGCGTTTCACCAGAAATTTCTGACGGTCTTTCTGCCATTGGTATCAATGTGGTATCTGATTTATTAGATGCTGATATGGCTGTTCTTCTATCAGCAAGTAATGTTGATGAAGATTCCCTCGATACTATCTATGAAGCAGTTCAATCCTTCGTGGAAAGAGAATTGAAGATTGCATCAGATGATGAAGAATTAGAAGATATAACTATTGATTCTGATGATGAAGTTGCTAAAGATGATCTGGAATTAGAAACTAATCAATCAGGTGAATCAGAAGTGGAGTTGGAAGGAACAAAAATAGATTCAAAAAAGGATCAGGAGATAGATGATGTTTTAGATGATTCTATTACCGAAAATAATGGAAATCCCAACAGTGAAGAAGAACCTTTAGTAGAGAAAGCAGATTAATCCATGGCTAAAACTCGAATTTTTCAAATTGCGAAAGCATTAAATATATCACATACAGATATTCTAAGTTTCCTTAAAGCTCGAAAAGTTGAAGTTTCGAGCCATATGTCACCTGTTGATGAATCTGTCCATCAAATGATCATGGAAGAATTCGCGAAAGACAAGGAGCAAGTTGACCGATTTCGCAAAGAACAAGTTCGTAAGGAGATCCATGATACTAAGCTAAAAGAACGACAAACTACTTCTAAAAAGCTTGAACTTTTATCATTATCCGATCAACGGGAATTGGAAAAAAATGAAACTGAAAAGAAAAATCAGGAACTTCAAGAAAAAAAGAAACAGCAGGAAGAAGAAATTCGAAGGAAAGATGAAGAATTAAGACAAAGAAAAATGGAAACTGAAGAAAGGAAGAAGAAACAAGAAGAGAAAGAGAAAGAGCACAAAACTTCATCTAATTTGAAAGCAAAAGCTCTCAAGAAAAAATTCAAATCCACAAAGAAACTCCGTTCAATTAATTTAGGAAATATTCAAACTGAGATTGGTGCCGGAACCAGTAAACAACCCTCCAATAAAAAAGGAAAAAAAGAAGAACCTGTCCATAAATCTGTTAAGACAAAAGTAAAAGGTATCTTGGCGCAGATGGACACAAAGACTAAGAAAAAAGTTCATAAGAGATCTAAAACTCGTGAAGATGAAGAGATATTGGATCCTACAGAAAAGCCAAACATCAAAATTGTTGAATTTTCAAATGTAGAAGAATTAGCTAAAATATTAGACGTTACTTCCAGCGATATCATTCAGACATGTATTGAGTTGGGGATGCTTGTTACTAAAAACCAACGCATTGATTGGGATCTAATTGAACTCCTTGCTGATAATTATGGATTTACGGCAGAAAAAATAACGGATGTAGGGGAAGAATTATTTTCGGTTCATGACTCTGAAGAAGATATAGAGAATGCCGTATCTAGATCGCCAATCGTTACTGTAATGGGGCACGTTGATCACGGAAAAACCAGCCTGTTAGATCATATACGTGAAACAAATGTAGCTGATGGTGAATCCGGTGGAATAACACAACATATTGGTGCTTATAAAGTTGAATATAATAACCAAAAAATAACTTTTTTAGATACTCCGGGTCACGAAGCTTTCACTGCTATGCGAGCGAGAGGGGCACAAATCACAGACATTGTAATTCTAGTCGTTGCTGCAGATGATGCAGTAATGCCGCAAACTAAAGAAGCTATTAGTCACACAAAAGCAGCGGGCGTCCCCATGGTAGTGGCTATTAATAAGATGGATAAACCCGGTGCTGACGCTGAAAAAGTTCGTCGTTCTCTTTCTGAGCATGAAGTATTGACAGAGTCATGGGGCGGAAAAATACAAGACATTGAGATTAGTGCCAAAACGGGTGCAGGGATAGATTCCCTTATGGAGAGCATCTTATTGGAGACAGACGTTCTTGAGTTAAAAGCGAATAAAGATTGTAAAGCACGTGGTACTGTTATCGATTCAAGGTTAGACAAAGGCCTGGGACCTATTGGAACAGTGTTGATCCAAAAAGGAACTTTGAAAATAGGCGACCCGTTTATATGTGGGGATTTTTCTGGTAAAGTTCGTTCAATATCTAACGAACATGGCGTACGTTTAAAAGATGCGGGCCCTTCTGATGCTATTCAGATTCAAGGGTATGATCAAGTTCCGCAAGCTGCGGATTTATTTGCCGTTGTGGATGACGAAAAAGAATTAAAGCGAATATCCAGTGAACGTCAACGTATTCGTCGTGAAATTGCCCAAAAGAAGATGGCCTTCTCATTAGACCATATGTCGTCCCTAATCAAGGAAGGTACTGTTAATACACTTCCTATGGTAATAAAAGGCGATGTGGATGGATCCGTCGAAGCATTGGCTGAATCTCTTGAAAAACTGAATACATCTGAAGTCGGGATTAAAGTAATCCATAAAGCAGTAGGAATGGTAACAGAATCAGATGTGCTTTTAGCAGAGGCATCCAAAGCAGTGATAATTGGGTTTCATGTACAAGTAAGTTCAAATGCACGATTGCAGGCACAACAAGCCGGGGTGGATATACGTACCTATAACGTGATCTATCAAGCTGTAGAAGAATTAACTTTAGCACTCGAGGGGATGCTGGAACCTGACAAAGTTGAAAGCAGTATTGGGAAAGCGGAAGTGTTGACGCAATTTAAAATTCCAAAAATTGGATTTATTGCAGGGTGTAAAGTTATTGAAGGTCTCATTATTAGAAACGGCAAAGCGCGGGTTTCACGTGATGGCGAAGTGATAGCGGAAGGATTGATCAATTCATTGAAACGCCATAAAGATGATTCGAAGGAAGTGAAAGAAGGCCTGGAATGCGGTATAGGCGTTGATGGAATTAAAAAGTTCCAAGAAGGTGATATTATAGAAGTTTACGAGATCCGTGAGGTAAAACGTAAATTAGAATTAAATTGAAATCAAACAGACCTTATAACCGCATGGATCGTGTAGGAAACCAGGTCCTGGAAATTTTATGCGGAATCCTTACAAAATATATTAATCTCTCCCATTTAGGATTCGTTACATTTACTCATGTAGATGTTGCACCAGATCTTCGAACAGCCAAGGTGTATTATAGTGTATTAGGAAGGAAAAAATCAGATAAAGAGATAAACATCGCTATTAACCAAAAACGAAAAGCGTTCAAAAAATATATGGGACCTGAACTTCATTTAAAAAGCACGCCTGATCTTCATTTTTATCATGATGAAAGCCTACTTTACGGCAATAAGATAAATAAACTAATACACGATATTGATATAAAAAATACAGACGAAAGTGATTCTGAACATACATAAGCCAATCGGTTGGACGTCATTTGACGTTGTGAAAAAAGTACGCTGGATTATTAAGGAGAAAAAAGTAGGGCATGGGGGAACACTAGACCCGTTTGCTGAAGGAGTCTTAATAATAGGAACTGGTCAGGATACTAAAAAGCTTACTTCCATTACAACAGAAGATAAGTCCTATACTGCCATAATAAAATTGGGTGAAATAACGAATACGCTGGATACGGAAGGCGAAATTATTGAAACACAATTAGTACCTGAGTTATCCCAGGTGACAATTGAAAATATTTTGAATTCTTTTTTAGGAAGTTCATTTCAGGTTCCACCTATGTATTCTGCTAAAAAAGTAAATGGGCAACGGCTTTATAAATTCGCTCGAAAAAATATTGAAGTAAAAAGAGAACCTGTAGAAATTCAGATTAAACATATAAGTTTAGATGATTTTACTGAATCTACTATTACATTTTCCGTTATTTGTTCCAAAGGAACTTATATCCGAGTGTTGGGAAAAGAAATTGCAGAAAAATTAGAAACCGTTGGATACCTGACATCTCTTATTCGTACTCAAGTGGGTGGATATTCCATTGATGAATCCCAAAGTATTCAAGAATTTGAAGCATCATGGAAATTGTCCACCAAATAGATAAAATCAAGGTTTTACCCGCTTCGGTAGTAACCATCGGTTCTTACGACGGGATTCATCGTGGGCACCATGAGATATTAAAATCTGTTGTGCACCATGCAAACGCACTAAAAATACCTTCGGTTTTGGTAACCTTTGAACCTCATCCGCGCCACATTTTAGACCCAAGCGATGATAAATTATCTCTTATAATGGGTCTCGACCAAAAATTAGAGATTATTGAATCATTAGGAATCGATTTGGTTTATGTTATCAATTTTACAGATGAATTTTCAAAAATATCCGCTACTGATTTTTTAAATGATACAGTGCTTCCAAATTTTAATCCCACATTCATGATCGTAGGATATAATCACCATTTTGGTAACAAAAGGGAGGGAAGTCCAAAATTTTTGAAATCATATTGTGAACAAAAAGGCATCGGCCTTGATATCATTCATAAAATATCCGATGAAGGTAACGTTATATCAAGCACTCACATTCGGCAACTCATCAAGGATGGTTTTGTGCGCCGTGCCAACTTTGAATTGGGTTCAGTTTTTGGCTTTATGGCAACTGTTATTCATGGGGCAGGTCGAGGAAAAGAGCTTGAATTTCCAACAGCAAACGTGATTCCCGTGGAGAAAAACCAATTAATGCCCAATCCCGGGGTCTATTTTACAAGAGGAAGGATTAATGGACTTCAACTGTATGGTATGTGTAATTTCGGGATAAGACCTACCTTCGATGAGGAAGACCTTGTAATGGAAATACATTTTTTTCACGATAAGGTTATTGATCTATACGGAAATGAAATCAGAGTAGAGTTTTTAGAAAGAATAAGAGATGAAAAGAAATTTCGTTCATCGGAAGATTTAAAATCACAACTAATTAAAGATAAACAAAAATGCCTTGAGTTACAGGGTAAGTACGAATAGGAGTAATAAAAAGAAAATGCCTATCTCAAAAGAAGATAAACAAAAATACGTTGAGCAATTTGGTAAAGACGCGAACGATACAGGTTCACCAGAAGTACAGGTTGCTATTCTAACTCACCGTATTCGAGAATTGACTGATCATGTGGAAACTCACAAAAAAGATAACCACACACGTCGTGGTTTGGTTCAGTTGGTTTCACAAAGAAAGAAAATGCTGAAGTACATTATGCGTACGAATGCAGAATCATATGTTAACATAATAAAAGAGTTGTCCATCAGAGGTTAGTAGACAAGAGAGCTCATAAATAGAAGAAAGAAAATAATAAAATGATAATAAAAGAAAGAGAAATCGCAGGAAAAACAATGCGTTTAGAGACTGGCCGAGTTGCCCGTCAGAGTAATGGTTCCGTAATGGTAACCTATGGAGAGACAACAATTTTGGCAGCAGTCAACGCCGCCAAAGAACCACGGGAAGATATTGATTTTTTCCCGTTACAAGTTGAATACCGTGAAAAACATTATGCCGGCGGGAAAATTCCCGGTGGTTTTTTCAAACGAGAAGCAAGACCGTCTGAACATGAAGTGCTTACAAGTAGAGTAACGGATCGTCCAATTCGCCCCTTGTTTCCTAAAGGGTTTAAAAATGAAACCCAAATCATGATCACTGTTTTACAAAGTGATGGTGAAAATATGGCGGATGTACTTGCAGGAGTTGGTGCATCGGCAGCTTTGATGACATCAACGATCCCATGGAATGGACCAATTGCGTCAGTTCGTGTGGGAAGAATCGAAGGAAAATACATCATTAATCCAACGCGCTCTGAAATCATGGAGTGTGATTTAGAAATGGTTGTTTCAGGGAATCAAGAAACAGTTGTAATGGTTGAAGGTGAAGCCGATGGTGTTAGTGAGTCTGAAGTCCTAGATGGATTAAAGCAAGCACATGAAGTCATTAAAGAGATTATTGATCTTCAGAATGAATTACTTTCGGCAATGGATGTTGTAAAAGACGAAGTGGTGATTCCACAACCTGATGATGCAATGGTCTCGGCTGTTGATGAAAAAATCGGCTCCCAAGTTGATGATATAGTAAAAATTGTGGATAAAAAAGAAAGGTCAAGTGCAAAGGATGAAATGGTTTCATCTATTCTTGATTCTCTTGAAGAATCCTATCCTTCAGAAGGTAAAACAATTAAATCTCTGATCGATGATCGCTTTAAAGCAGGATTTCGTGAGCAAATTCTTTCAACTGGAAAAAGAAGTGATGGTCGATCAACAACTGATATTCGACCCATATCAATTGATACGGATATTTTAACCCGAACACATGGATCAGCACTTTTCACCCGAGGTGAAACTCAAGCATTGGTGGTAACAACCTTAGGGTCCAAAAGAGATGAAATGATCATTGATACTGCAGATGAAGATTATAAAAAATCATATTATCTACATTACAATTTCCCTCCTTATTGTGTAGGTGAAACTGGACGAATCGGTTTTACATCACGTCGTGAAATTGGTCATGGCAATTTGGCTCAACGGGCGATAAAACCTGCTTTGCCTGACTATGATGATTTCCCTTATACAATTCGGATTGTTTCAGAAATCATGGAATCTAATGGTTCATCATCTATGGCATCTGTCTGTGGTGGATCCTTATCATTAATGAGTTCTGGAGCTCCCTTAAAAAGTCATGTGGCTGGGATTGCTATGGGATTGATTACTGACGGAAAACGTCATGCTATTTTAAGTGATATTCTTGGAATGGAAGATCATTTGGGTGATATGGACTTTAAAGTTGCTGGTACAGCAGATGGCATTACTGCCATTCAATTGGACCTCAAGATAGAAGGCCTTTCTTTTGAACTAATGGAGCAGGCTTTACAACAAGCCCATGAAGGTAGATTGCATATTCTTGGACTAATGAAAGAAGCCATGCCTGAACCGAATGATATTTCACCTTATGCACCGCGAATCATGTCAATAGCCATCAATACTGAAAAGATTGGTGCTTTGATTGGTCCTGGTGGGAAAAATATCAAGAAGATCATTGAAGATACTGAATGCGAGGTCAATGTTGATGATGATGGTATTGTGACAATTGCTGGTATGAATACAGATAAATGCAATGAAGCAATCGAAATGGTCAAAGCACTCACATTTGAACCCGAAGTTGGAATGGAGTTTGACGGTACCGTAACACGCATAATGACTTTTGGTGCATTCGTAGAATTTGTACCTGGTCGTGAAGGCTTGGTTCACATTTCTGAATTAGAATGGAATCGAGTTGATAAAGTTGAAGATGTTGTAAAAACAGGTGACCCAATTCGAGTGAAACTGATCAAAGTTGACGATCAGGGGAGACTTGATTTCAGTCGAAAAGCACTTCTAGAAAAACCTGAAGGGTATGTAGAAAGACCTAAACGACCCCGTAGCGATAGTAACCGTGGCGGACGAAAGCCGTTTAAGAAACGTCGATTCTAATCATCCTATGCGATTCAATTAAGATAAGCGGTGAAAATGTTAACATTTTCACCGCTTTTGTTTTTGGATCTATCCTTTATAAATTGTACAATTAATATTATGGCACCAAGTTTATCATCCCATTTCAAAAAAAGAATTCCATCTGCTATTCGCCAAGCACAAATTATCTTTGCACAACGCCCAGATAAGAAAGAAGTCCAAGTGGTGAATTTGGCTATTGGAAATGTATCCTTGCCGATGCACCCTGCCATGCAAAAGCGAATGAATGAATTGGGAAAAAATAGCTTTAAAGATGGTGTGGTTAAGTACACAGCGAGTGTGGGGACGGATGAAGCCAGAAAGGCTTTCTTAAATATCATCGCTTCGGAAGGAGTGGAAACGTCTCATCTGTATTGTATGATTACAGACGGAGGATCCCAAGCCATGGAAATTATGATGTTAGGTGTTTGCGGTCCTTTATCGCAAAAACCGCTTATGTTATTGGACCCTGCATATACAAACTATTTAGAATTTGGGAAAAGGCTCTCCATACCAATTGTAACTACAAATCGTGAAATTCTTGAGGATGGGTCTTTTGATTCACTGAATTTGAATGATATTGAGTTGATTATTCAAAAAGAGAATCCAAGTGCAATGTTAGTAATTCCAGCTGACAATCCCACAGGACAGTACTTACATCAAGACCAGTTAAATGATCTAGCCAAAATCTGTGTAAAGCACAACATTTGGATGGTAAGTGATGAAGCATACAGACAACTCTATTATGGAGATGGAGGTTCATCTAGTATTTGGAGAATTACTGACGATGATGTACCTGGAATTATGGGATCTAGAATAAGTATCGAATCATCTTCAAAAGTTTGGAATGCGTGTGGGTTACGAATTGGCGGAATAGTGACTGATAATCAAGATTATCATAAACAAGCAGTATCAGAATACACTGCAAATCTATGTGCAAATGTTATTGGCCAGGAAATTTTTGGTGCATTAGCTCACGAATCTCATTATGATCTCGAAAAATGGTATCAAAGCCAACGGGATTACTATTGTGAATTGATGTTACCTTTAAGGAAGAATTTATTGAATCTTATTCCCGGATTGATCGTAACAAATCCTGAAGCTGCTATTTATTTTATTATTGATTTCAAAAATATTTGTAATAATTCATTTAATGCAAAGGATTTTGTACAATTTTGTGCTTTAAAAGGGAAAGTAAACATCGAAGGAAAGGATTACACTTTACTATTGGCACCTATGGCTGGATTCTATACTGATCCAGACAAAGGAAAAACCCAAATGCGTGTGGCTATGGTGGAGCCAATGTATCTCATAGAGAAAATGCCTCAACTTTTATCTGAATTGTATAATTCGTATTTACAACTGTAGCATAATTCATTTTCCTTGTCCGAAGTTGTTCTCGTCATTAATTTAAAGTATAACTTGAAGTAACATTGACAATGGCGAAGGTACAACCAAAAGTAAAAAAACTATATTATTCAATTGGAGAAGTCAGTGAACTCACTCAATTAAAGGCATACGTTCTGCGGTATTGGGAAACAGAATTCTCACAATTAAAACCACCAAAAAATCGCGCAGGGAATCGTACATACAGACAAAAAGACATAGATATGATCTTGAATATCAAGGATCTTCTTTATAAGAAAAAATTTACAATCGATGGCGCTCGATCCGTTATTTCTGGAAGAGAAACCGTCCCTGAAGAAAATAATATATCTGAGTCTTTTAGTGAAAAACAGAAAGTTATATTCGGTAAAATCAAGGATAATTTAACAGCAATTTTAAATATAATTACCGAATAAATTTTCGGGGCGTGGCGCAGTCCGGTAGCGCACTTGGCTGGGGGTCAAGTGGTCGCAGGTTCAAATCCTGTCGCCCCGACTTAAAATAATCTTAAAAGTGCCTTTTTTAGGTTTTGTATAAAAGTAAATTCTAGTCGTTATTTAATACAATTTATGTTCAATCCTGAAATTATTTTTATTACGATCAGCCTTGTGCTGCTGGCTGGTGTAGCTTATTGGATGAGAGTCCCACAAGTCATCATTCCATTATCGATAGTTTATTTATTATTTATACTGCTAAGTGACCCAACGCCAAAGTCTGTACCAAATTTGCAGCCAATCAAAAATTCAACCTTGGTAACTGAGCAGAAAACGGCTACTAAATACAATACCAATTTAGAACCGTTGGAAACTACCATACGTCCTACACCATTAACTTTTGATTCAGGACGAACAAAAAAGAGTTTTGTAAAAAAGAGAATCGAGAATAAAACGCCGAAAAAACCAAATAAACCTAAAGTTAAAAAAAATAATAATCAGGAATCTGAATCACATTCTCTTCGCCTTCGCGATATACAGATTTGTAAAAATGTTGTTAAAAGAACTCCTGAAGGGACAGATGTTTATTTTAACAAAGATGTTGATTCATTATTTTGTTATACAAGAATTCAAAATCAAGGTAAAAAACAAGAAGTAAAACATGTTTGGTATTATGAAGATCAATTGATGACTCAAATACGGTATAACATCAAGAAATCCAATATATACCGTTCTTGGACAAGAAAGACTATTTTGCCACATCAAGTCGGACATTGGCGTGTAGATATTCAAGATTCTTTCGGTAAAATTATTGGATCAAAAGAATTCCAAATCACAAGCTAATTCACCTTTTGAAACACAAATTTTTATTTTTACTGGCATATTTTATTGCCTGCAACCCCATTACCCAAAAAAAAGAGATCCAA
>Ga0187833_10004332_pt1 | contig 13917 bp, 17 predicted proteins | sample ETNtaG_37_FD_167968 | JGI IMG/M metagenome (GOLD analysis project Ga0187833, IMG submission 167968) | Marine microbial and viral communities from oxygen minimum zone, Eastern Pacific Ocean - ETNP2014_SV_400_PacBio MetaG (Illumina Assembly) | ecosystem: Environmental > Aquatic > Marine > Hypoxic... | reverse complement strand
CCCACGAGCACTTGGACAGCGTATGGCCGCGTAGTGCATCCAGACCCATACTACGCTACCTCACAACAGCCTTAGAAGCCTTAATAGCATCCTCGCTACCAGGCCCCGAACCTATTTTTGGAGATGAGCCCCTTTTGTGACGGCTGAGCTGGCAGTGGGACGCGCGTCAGGCAGCAGGCGCACCACGTAGCTCCCCCCTTTGCCCTCAAATCTCTGGCGCGGGTGGGCCTGGGTAGTGCTAGTAAGGGCCAAGCCATGGGGCCTTGACCCCGAGGCTATACTGGCACCAGGGGAATGTCGAAATAACTCCAGGCAGCTTTACGGTGAAGGCTACGTAGCTCAGGGACTTCACGCCTGTTGGCTGTCAGCTCAAAGTCTCCATTAGCATTCTGTCCCATTTGTGCTGACAGCCAACAGTACCCTGCCGCAGCCTTGATGGAGGCCATCGAAGGGACCGACATCAAACTGGATGCGGTCAAGGACACAATCGATGTCGGCACTTTCGGTATTCTAGCGGCGGTCGGCAAGATCGAATTGGACAGTATCCGCCAACGAGTCTCTATGGGAATACGCGGCAGAGCTAAGAGGGGCAAAGCGCCGTCTCATATTCGTTTCGGGTACAAGAAGGAGCATGATGGATACCCGATTATCAACCCACCTGAAGCCGAGATTGTCCGGCGCATCTATCGAATGTACGCTGGCGGAAACAGTCGTACCGAGATTGCCGACGCGTTGAACCACGATGGGATATCCACACCTCGCGGCAGGAGTGGACCAAACCCAATATTACGGAATACCTCGGACACCCAAACTATGGAGGGACAGGGTGTTTCGGGCGCAAACGCCGGCTGTCCAAAGATGTTGGCGATAAGCGGGCACGCCGCATCACCTACTATCCTCGAGAGGACTGGATAGAAGTGCCGTATCCGCCAATAATTGACGAAGTCACTTGGGCGGCAGTCCAGCGCCTCAGGCAACAGAATAAGCGCCTCAGAGCAAAGAAAGGTGTGAGCCTTGACTTCCCTTTGCGCGGAATGATGTGGTGCGGTACATGTGGGAATCGTTACCACCCTAGGCGTGACAGGCAGTATCGGAGAAGAAAAGGCTCGGACGGCCAGATCGAGCGCTTCCAGACCGACATCTGGCGACGGCGCTACGAGTGCTACGGTGCAGTTTTCAAAACCTCGGATGCGCACGACGGCGTGTTGGCGCTCCGAAAGTTGAAGACGCCGTGTGGGAGAAAGTAAAGCACATATTGGAGCATCCCGAGTCCATCGCTGCCATGCTTGCGTCGCGCCGGACAGAGATTGAAAGCGGTGGAGCTGTCTCGGAACTGGACAGAGTGCAGAGTGTACTTGACAGCATCAAGCGAAAAGAGCAACGCATCGTCACGGCGTTTGTCAACGAATACGTAGATGAAGAGGGCATGGCGACACAGATCAGTTTCCCGCGAGAGCGTAAAGAGCACTTCCTAGAGGAGATCACTCGGTTGGAAGCCGAGGCAAGCGACGCCGTCAGCGAATTAGACCTGCTCGACAGTTTTCAAGAGGCCGCCGACTCGATCCGAAAATCGCTCGGAGATTTGGACGGGGCCGATCGAGGAGAAGTGATACGCCTATTCGCAAGCCGCATAGAGGTCTTCGCGGACTCCATCAACGTTGTGGTCCTACCCAGTCGAGGGGTCATTGACAAGGTGACAGCACGTCCTCGCCTTTGGGCCCAACCCTGAGCAGTATCGCTATGAGTTCCGAATTGCTCAGATGACCGGGTCCGAGAGACCGCAAGCGCTCTCGAGGCCTCCCGTTGGCGGGAAAATCCCGAATCATCGAGGCTTGGGGGTCGGTGGATTCGGCTGTCATCGGGCGCCTCCACTGGATGCATGATTTCGTGGGACGTAGTGTACATTCCTTGCCTTCCTGGGTCCAATCCATTTCCTTGACACGGTGCCGTCACCACATACAATGGAGCGAGCTTTGGATCGAGAGGCAATGGATGATCGACCGAGACAGACTCGTTAATACGTTTTGCGACCTGGCCCGCATCGACAGCCCGTCGGGCGAGGAAGAGGAAGTTGCCCTGGACCTAATCGCGCGGCTGGAGGCGATGGGCCTCACGGTACGCAGGGACGCCTATGGCAACGTGATCGCAAACGACGGCGGCGACAACCCGTTGATTCTGTCGGCCCACATGGATACCGTCGAGCCCGGTCGAGGCGTGAAGCCGTCAGTCGACCAAGAGCGGATCGTATCGGATGGCACGACGATCCTCGGCGGCGACTGCAAAGCCGGTCTCGCGGCGATTCTGGAGGCGCTGACGTCGATCTACGAGGACGGAACTCCGCACGCGTCGATCGAGGTCGCGTTCACGCGAGAAGAGGAGATCGGCCTGGTAGGCGCTCGAAACCTCGATTTCTCGATGCTCTCCGGGAAGGAAGCGATCGTGTTCGACGGCGAAGGTCCGCCCTCGCAGATCACGTCGTCGAGTCCGACGTACGTTGGGTTCGACATCGAGATCACGGGGCGCGCGGCGCACGCGGGAGTCGAGCCGGAGAAGGGGTTGTCGGCCATCAAGATCGCCGCCGAGCTCATCACGCGCTTCCCGCAGGGTCGGCTGGACGACGAGACGACGTTCAACATCGGGTCGATCGAGGGCGGGAGCGTGCGCAACGCCGTGCCCGAGAACACGACGATCGCCGGAGAGTTCCGGAGCCGCAACCTGGAGAGCCTGGACGGCCTGCGCATCCAGTTCACCGACGCCGTCAACGAGATCCGCAAAGCGTTCCCCGACGCCGTCATCGAAGACCACGTGCACACCGAGTTCGAGACGTACACGCTGACCGACAACGACCCGGCGACGACCAGAGCCAAAGCGGCGTTGACCGAGTTGGGGCTGACGCCGTCGATGCACCCGTCCGGCGGCGGTACCGACGGCAACGTGTTCCGGCTGAACGGCATCAGCGCGGTCGTCGTCGGGATGGCCGACCACAACATGCACACCGTGCGCGAGTACGTGACGATCCCCGACCTGATCGATGCGGCCCACCTATGCGAGACGGTGCTCAGGCGCGGAGCGGAACGGTGAGCGCCAGCCTGGCACTTGGGTCACTGCGCGTTCGTGTGGCGGACCGAGCAGGGACGGTCGCTGCTGATCGATCCGTTCGGCGATCCTGAAGGCGGTCGCTGGTTCGTGCGTCGGTTTCCGCCGGTGGAGTCAGATATCGTCGCCGTGACGCACGATCATTTCGATCACAACGATCTCGGTCCGCTTCCCGGACAGCCGACGGTCCTGCGTGGACCGGGCGTGTTCCGGCTGGACGATCTCAGCGTCACAGGGGTCATGGACCTGCACTCCGGCAACTCGGGTCGGCGCGGTATGGTCAACACGATCTTCGTGGTCGACGTGGCGGGGGTCCGATTCTGCCACATCGGCGACAATCGACACGGTCTCCCCGACTCGGTCAGAGATGCGCTGAGGCGGGTGGACGTGCTGATGGTGACGGTCGACGATTCCAGCCATCTGCTAACCAACGAGCAGGTCGACATCCTGGTCGAATCGCTGTCACCTCGTGTCGTCGTTCCGATGCACTACTACATCCCGGAGTTGACCGCCCTGGACTCGACACTCGAAACGCCCGAGGGCTGGCTGGCGACGCAGCACCGCGTGCGGCGTCTTGGCTCATCGCGGATCGACATCGTCGACACGGCACTTCCGGCCGGCCGCGAAGTTTGGATCTTCGACGCCGAAGATGGCGACTGACGGGTCATCCGATCCGGCGGCGGGGGGCGAAAATCCGGACCCAGATCTCGGTCGACGACCTCGCTTTCTCGTCTGCCCACCGGACTACTACGACGCCCATTTCCTGTTCAACCCATGGATGGCGTACACCGAGCAAGTGGACCGCGCCAAAGCACGAGAACAGTGGGAGCGGCTCGTGCGCCTGCTGGAGGACCTTGGAGCGCGCCTGGAGTTCATGGAACCGTCCGCGAGCTCGCCCGCGCAGGTGTTCACGGCTGACGGCGCTCTGATCAACGCGGAAAACAAAGCTCTCCTGCTTCGCAACGACGGACCGCGCGGCGAGGACGAGCCGTTGCTGTTCGCGGATTGGCTCGAACGACACGATTTCACGACCGAGTCTCTGCCGCCCGGTATGACTCTGGATGGCGGGAACATCCTGCGGCTCCATGACGGCTCGTACCTGGTCGGCATCAAACCCGGTTCCACGCACCGAGGGGAGCAGTATCTGTTGAGGTTGCTGCCGCTCGTTGCGAACGCGAGCGTCGAGTTCATCCATCTTTCGGATATTCGGTACCTGCAACTGGACATGGTCGTCGGCAGATTGGGCGACAAAGGCTACCTGGTTCACGAGCCCGGGTTCGGCATCGATCAGGGCTCAATTAGGGGCAGTACGCTTGACCAGCGTGCTATTCTTTACGCGGGATCCGACGACGCTCGCAACTTCGTTTGTAACGCGATCACCGTGGGCGACACGGTGGTCACGGGCGCGATTTCGGCAAAGCTCCGACGGGAAATCGAAGGTCTGGGTTTGGCGGTGGAAGAAGCGCAGTTGTCCGGATTCTACAAAGCCGGAGGCGGGGCAAAGTGCCTGGTTTTGCCTTTGGATCACTGGCGACAAACACAAGTGAACAGAAGTGGGGCAACGTCCGCATAGGTCGAGGGAGGGATAAATGAGTAAAGAAGGTTTGAACCAGATTGTCCAAGGTTTGATGACTGACCGCCGACTCCAGTCGGAGTTCGGTCGAGGCCCAGCGACGGCCTCGGCGACCTACGCTTGACCGCTGAAGAGCTCGAAGCAGTCAAACGCGGAGACCAGCATGAGATGCTTCACATCGGTCTCGATCCAGATATCTTCGAGCCTGCTCCGGCGAAGCGCCCAAGGTTGGCGTCGATCGTTTCGAGCAAGCCTGGCAGGATGGTCGCCGCCGCGTTGATTGCATTGACTCTTGCGGCGATGCCCATGGCCACGCACGCTGCAGGTCCGCACAGGACGACCCCGGGTCGCCAAACGGCAGGCGCGAGGCTGTCCGAGATACGTTTCCGCGGTCCGAGCGGATTGCGAACCTCGCTCCGCCGGACGTCATCGGCCAGGGTTCGCGCCGTGCGGGCGCGCGTCCGCGCGCAAAGCCTACGCCAGCGGACTCAACCAAGCCCTCAGCAACGTTGGGTGCGTCAAGTGCTTCCCTGGAGGCACGGACAAATAGGCGCTTTCGAGAGCCACCGCGCCGACAACGACGGCAAACTGCGACCACGCGAGTGCGCAAGTTGAACATCGAGCTGGCCTACGGTCGAGACGGCATGACCGTGTCGCTCCCCGACGACCGAACGACGGTCATCGAGCCGCTGTTCATTCCCGGTCTGCCGGACGAGGTCGGCGCGATCAGGACCGCGTTGCGCGATCCCGTCGGCGTCGATCCGCTGCGGCGCATGGCAGCGCCAGCCGACACCGTCGCGATCTCGGTGTGCGACATCACTCGCCCGATGCCCAGCAAGCTGGTGCTCCCCGCCGTCTTGCGGGAGCTCGGCCACGTCGACACCGAGCAGATCACGATTCTGATCGCCACGGGCACTCATCGCGCCAATACGCGAAACGAACTGCGAGAGATGCTTGGCGCGGAAGTCGTCGACTCGTACCGCGTCGTCAACCACGACGCTTTCGACCCGGACACCCTGGAGTTAACCGGCGAGACGCCCAACGGCATACCCATCTGGCTGAACCGCCTTTGGGTGAATGCTGACGTCCGCATCACCACCGGTTTCGTCGAGCCGCACTTCTTCGCAGGGTTCTCGGGCGGACCGAAAATGGTCGCGCCGGGAATGGCGGGTTTCGACACCACGATGCGACTCCACAACGCCGAGATGATCGCTCATCCGAATTCGGTCTGGGGGATCACGGAAGGCAACCCAGTCCACGACGCGATCAGGCAGATCAGCCGCCAGACCGGCGTTCACTTCGCGGTCGACGTCACGATCAACCGCGATCATCGGATCACGAGCGTGTACACCGGCGATCCGGAAGCTGTGCACCGGACCGCGTGCCGGTTCGCGCGAAGCACTGCCATGCAACCGGTCGACGAGCCGTTCGATGTGGTGGTAACGACAAACAGCGGCTATCCGCAGGACCTGAACCTGTACCAGGCGGTCAAAGGGATGTCCGCGGCGGCTCAGGTGGTCAAACAGGGTGGCACGATTATCTGTGCCGCTGAGTGCTCGGACGGAGTGCCCGAACACGGGCTATACGCCGAGCTGCTCCGGTCGGGCAGTAGCCCCGTCGATTTGCTGCGAACGATTCGAAGTCCGGGGCACAACCGCCACGATCAGTGGCAAGTGCAACTCCAGGCGCAAATTCAACTCAAAGCGGACGTTCAACTCAAATCCGACTACTTGTCTGACGAGCAAGTGAGGGCGGCGCACCTGACGCCCATACACAATGTCGAAGCGGCGGTTGCGGCGGCGCTCAAGCGACACGGCGCCGAAAGCAAGGTGTGCGTTCTGCCGCAAGGACCGCAGACGATACCGTATTTGAGGCTATAGGGAATCCGTGTGAAGCATTGCGATCGCGGATGCCCTGGGTCATTGACCGGTTTTACAATGCTCGATTTCATTGAGGTTGCCCTGTTATCCGCGACATATTGACCGTGTAGCGTTGGGTTCCCGTTGACTCAACGCGGATATCGTGTACAATGGTCGCTGATATCATTTACTTGCGGTTACCGAACCTCAGTCACCCACAAAGTGTGACCCTCAGTTTCGGCACGCCGTAGGTCGGAGGCGCGGGCTCATGGCAACGCGGGTTTGCACGCAGTGCGGAAACGGGCTTGGCAACGACGATAAGTTTTGTGGCGGATGCGGAGCCGCCTTCGCGGTTTCCCACGACACAAAAACTGATTCGCGGGAAGGGTCGGCCGGCGGAGACCAAATCAACGCAACGGTCGAGGCGGCGCCGATTACCGAATCTCGCGAACAAGAGGCAGTGGGATCCCCGCCGAAGGTGACTTTCGAGTCGATGATGGCCGCGCGCGACGAAGGTACGCGGGGCAGCCTACACCGGAACGCAAATCCTCCTCTCGCAGCAATGCCGCAACACTAGACGGCATTGCGTGCCCGCAATGTGGAGGGCAGAATAATTCTGATTCGTAGAGATGTCGCTGGTGCGGGAAGCCGACGCGGGCACTGCGACACTCTGAAACTCCTGGTCCACCTGCTCAACCGACTTCGGCAGGGCGACCCAACCATGCGTTCGTTTGGATCACGGCTTTCGTCCCACTTCTCGAAGTATTGCTCGACGCGTGGATGATTGACGCCGGGATCGCGTTGTGGTGGAGTGCCGCAGCCGTTTGGACCATCAACATCGGTTTGCTTTTCCTGGGACCGAAAAAGTCTCGCTGACTCAGGGATCAACACCTCGCCGTTGGCAGCGTGGTTTTTGTGGGTAGTACCGGTCTATCTATTCAAACGACCTTCGGTTGCTGGCGGCGGGTACGGTTACGCGGTACTCTGGATGATAACCTTCTTCATCGTCTTGTTCATGCCCGCATTAAACATAAGCTCGCCTAGCCTAACCGGCTCGCCTGAACCGACGTACATTGGCAACCTCTTCGCCATGCGAGACGGCAACGAACTCGTTGTGCGTTTCAGTCTGTACTATGAAAATCAAGATACCATCGCTGCCGACGGCACAGCCTTGATCTCGATACCGAATGGATCTGGCGTGGACGCAAACTCCGAAACCAAGACAATCGACCGCAACGGCTTTGGGTTGTACAGCGTACCGATAACCCAACAGATCTACACCGCGTTTGAAACCCGGTTGAATTACGACTCTTCGATTCGGCAAACGGTCGCAAACGACCCGACGGTGTCCGTTGAATTCAGCACCGATCGAGCGATATTCGAAACGATTGAGACCGCGATTCTCAACCTCAATGTAGGAGGAGAGTAGCGCGGTCCGAATCGCGTAGAGATATCTGGAGCGACATCGCTATGATCGCTGAGTTTGCTTTCATGAACCATAGCAAAAACCCGCCCCTGTGATTGGGGCGGGTTTCTTATCTTTGGGCTTGGCCGGTTGGTTACTCGACGGCTACGGTTGCGCCAGCGCCTTCCAGCTTCTCTTTGAGGGCGTCGGCGTCGTCTTTCGCAATGGCTTCTTTGACCGCCGTCGGCGCGCTCTCAACGAGCTCTTTGGCTTCTTTGAGGCCCAGGGTGGTGACTTCGCGGACGGCCTTGATGACGTTGATCTTATTCGGGCCGATTTCCTGAAGCATCACGTTAAATTCGGTCTGCTCTTCTTCGGCGGCGGCTTCAGCGGTTGCCGCCACTCCGCCGACCGTGGCCATCGCTATGGGCGCTGCTGCACTGACTCCGAACTCTTCCTCGAGAGCCTTGACGACTTCGGAGAGTTCCAGAACCGACATCCCTTTGATTGCTTCGACCAGTTCGTCTTTCGTAATCGCCATTTCCAATTCCTCCTAAGCGTACCTCGTACACCGCCGAACTCGACGGCCCTATTCTTCTTCCTGCGTTTCGTTGTCGTCTGACGTGTCGTTGTCGTCTGACGTGTCGTTTCCCTCTGGCGAGTCATCGCCTTCAGGCGCATCGGCTTCGTCAGCAGGGTCATCGCCTTCCGGCGTGTCGTCCTCCGCGGCGCCGGTGTCGTCGACAGCATCGTCGTCTGCAGCGCCGGTGTCGTCCGCCGCATCGCCATCGTCCGCGGCGGCGGTGTCGTCGACAGCATCGTCATCGCCCGTGCCAGACGCGTCGGCCGCCGCATCGCCATCGTCCGCGGCGGCGGTGTCGTCGGCGGCATTGTCATCGTTAGCAGCGGCGCTGGCTTCAGGTGCGCTGCCGCCTGCTTGGGCCATGTTGTCCACATGCGCCTGAAGCACACGGGCCAACCCGCCTACGGGCCCGTTCATCACCCTGACCAAACCTGTGATCGGGGCTAGCATCTGGGCCAGAAGCTGCGCTACCAACTCGTCCTTTCCGGGCAAGCTGGCTAACTGCTGGACTTCCGTCGGAGTCAGCGCCCGTCCATCGAGTTCGGCGCCCCGGATCTTGAGGGCAGACCTGTTGACGCGGATGAAGGTTGCAAGCGCCTTAGCGAGCTCGGAGGCGTCTCCGGATCCGAAGGCAATCGCGGTTGGGCCTTCGATCACGTCCTTTACGGCTGGTTTGCCAGCTGCATCGGCCGCCATCAACGCCAGTGAATTCTTGATCACCCGGTATTCGATCCCACTCTCTCGCATCGCGCGCCGAAGCGCGGTCATCTGCCCGACGCGGAGACCGGAATAATCGGTCGTGACCATTATGGTGCTCTTGGTGAAGCGCTCGGCGAGCTCATCAACTGCTTGCATCTTTTCCTGTGTCGGCAAGTGTCGCTCCTTAGGCAGAGTTGGCGCCCCGACGGCGGCCACCTCAAGATCAATTATCTTTTGCCGGGTCCCACGATCATCCAAACAGCATCGTCGCGACCGGACGGTTGTTTGTATCTTTTCAGTTGCGGCGTTCGGCGGCCGTATGATCCTTAATCGTGCAGATTGACTTGGATCGGAACCGGCGGGAGGGTTTGAAACCCTCCCCTACAAAACAAATCCAAAGTGCATCAACTCTGGGCAAATAAAAAGCCCCGAGCCACAGACTCGGGGCATCTTCTTCGATGCTCGCAATCGGGTCGCTTTCGCGATTTCCGACCGTGCCTCGGCGGGCTGGCTGTTTTAATCCGCGCGAACGGAGCCTGCTGTCTGTGGCTACTTGGACTATTCTACACGAAGGGCCGAAGTGGTCGCAACATCAAGCGGCACGCTCGGTCCCATCGTTGTCGTCAAGAAGCCTGCCCTGATGAACTGGCCCTTGACGCCCGCAGGACGCGACCTCATCACGTTGTCCATCAACATGGTGAGGTTGTCCAACAAGGCATCGTCTTCGAAGCTGGCCTTGCCCAACGGAACGTGGATCATCCCGGTTCGATCTAGGCGGTACTCCACGCGTCCTTTCTTGGCGTCGGCTACCGCGTCCCGTATGTTCTCGGGCTGCACCACGGTGCCGGTCCTCGGGTTGGGCATCAGTCCTCGGCGGCCCAGGATGCGACCGAGCTTGCCGATCTTGCCCATCATGTCCGGCGTGGCGATGGAAACGTCGAATTCCAGCCAGCCGTCTTCGATCTCTTTGATGACATCGTCGTTTCCGACTCTGTCCGCGCCGGCGTCTTCGGCCACTTTCATCGCCTCGCCCTGGGTGAACACCAGTGTTCGCACGGGCTTGCCAACGCCGTGCGGCAAGATCGCGACTCCGCGAACCATCTGGTCGGCGTGTCTTGGATCGGCGCCCGTACGCAGGTGGAGTTCAACGGTTTCGTCGAACTTGGCTGTCGCTGTCTTCTTGATCAGCGCCACTGCCTCGGGAGGCTCATACTCTGCTTCTCGGTCGATTAGCGCTTCAGCTTGCGCGTAGCGCTTTCCTCGTGATGCCATTGTGTCGTTACCTCAGTCTCGCGACAACTGCCGAGATTCACTTGCGGGCCTGTTATCGAACCTGGATGCCCATGCTCCGCGCGGTGCCTTCGATGATGCGCATTGCGCCTTCGATGTCGGCGGCGTTGAGGTCTCGCATCTTAGTCTCGGCTATTTCGCGGACCTTATTGCGCTCGATCGTGGCGACTTTTTCCGTGAGCGGGCTGCCGCTGCCTTTGTCGATTCCGGCCGCCTGGCGCAACATTTCCGACGCCGGAGGGCTCTTGGTGATGAAGTCAAACGATCGGTCTTCAAACACCGTGAGTTCGACAGGGATTATGGTGCCCATGTCTCGCGCGGTTTTCTCGTTGTACTCCTTCACGAACGCCATGATGTTGACGCCGTGCTGGCCCAACGCGGGGCCGACGGGCGGAGCTGGAGTCGCTTTGCCCGCCTCGATCTGCAGCTTGATGATTGCTCGTACTTTCTTGGCCACTCTACCGCCTTGTTTCCGGATTCATCCGCTTGACTTTACGGTCGTCGCGATCTGGTTGCATCGGATCCCAAAAGGATCGGACGGGTTTCTCGTATTCGGAGGAGCTACGTTCGCTCCACTTGAAGGAAGTCCAGTTCCACGGGCGTCTCGCGACCGAAGAACGACACCAACACTTTGACTTTGGATTTTTCTTGCGACACTTCGTCAACCACGCCGATGAAGTCCAGGAACGGACCGTCGATGATCCGGACGCCTTGGCCTTTTTCCAACCCTACGCGGATGCGCGGAGTGTCGGTCGCGACTTGATTCAGGATCGCGTCGACTTCGCTCTCTTCCAACGGCACCGGCTTCGGGCGATTGTCGCTTTCGTCTTCGGCCGATACGAAACCGGTTACGCCGGGCGTGTTGCGCACCACGTACCAGCTCTCGTCGTCCATTTTCATCTGGACCAGGATGTAGCCGGGGAAGATCCTGCGGGAAACGGCTTTGCGCTTGCCGTCCCGGATTTCCATCTCGTCCTCGGTGGGCACCACTACCTGGAATATTTTCTCTTTCATATCCATGGTGGATATGCGAAGTTCCAGGTTTCGCTTAACCCGGTCTTCCTGACCGGAGTAGGCATGCAGTATATACCAGCGCGAGTCGATCGGGGTGGTCGTCATATTCTCAGTTCCCCAGGAGCAAGGCTACTATCTGCGAAAACCCAAGGTCAACCAGATAGAGGAACGCGCCGACGGAAATCGCAACTGAAATCACCATCAGCGTCAAACGCATTGTCTCCTGGCGGGAGGGCCACGTGACTCTCCGCAGTTCCGCGATAACTTCGCCGAAGATCCTGACGTTGAACGCTCGGCGCGCCGCCTGCGCGCCTATTCTGCGGGTTATTCCAGGGTCGCGCGCCACGCCTACCGCACCTCTCTGTGCATGGTGTGGGCTCGGCATCGCGGGCAGTATTTCTTGAGCTCCAACCGTTGAGGGTCGTTCCGCCTATTCTTGGAGGAGTGGTACGTACGCTCACGGCAATCGGTGCAGCCTAGGTTGACTAGTATTCGAGCTTCTCCCCTTCGGGCCATCGTATTGCTCCTTGCTCCGCGTCTGTTTGTCGCTCGGACATCGCGGTGGGGCCGATAGATCGAAGCCCTCTCGTCGCAATCAAGCTAACGAGAGGGCAGTTTTGCTGTGTGAATCAGCAGCCGTTTGGCTTAGCTGAGAACCTTGGTGATGACCCCGGAACCGACCGTGCGTCCACCTTCGCGAACGGCGAATCGGAGCTGCTCGGTCAACGCCACGGGCATGATCAGCTTGATTGTCATCACGATGTTGTCGCCAGGCATAACCATCTCGACGCCGTCTGGCAGCTTGATGTCGCCGGTCACGTCGGTTGTCCGGATGTAGAACTGAGGCTTATATCCGTTGAAGAACGGGGTGTGCCTTCCGCCCTCGTCCTTGCTCAGGACGTAAACCTGCGCCTCGAATTCGGTGTGGGGAGTGATGCTTCCGGGATCGGCGAGCACCTGGCCACGCTCGATCGAGTCGCGGTCCACTCCTCGGAGAAGAACGCCAACGGCGTCTCCGGGTTCGCCTTCGTCGAGGGTCTTGTGGAACATCTCAACACCGGTTACCACCGTAGTGGCGGTGGCCTTGATGCCGACGATTTCGATGTTTTGTCCGACCTGGACCATGCCTTGCTCGACACGGCCGGTGACAACGGTGCCTCGGCCTTTGATGCCGAATACGTCTTCAACCGGCATGAGGAAGGGCTGGTCTTTGGGCCTGTCGGGCACGGGGATGTAGTCGTCCACGGCCTGCATCAGACTCCAGATGCCCTGAGCCCATTCGTTCTCGCGGGACTTGTCCTCGGACTCTAGGGCGTTGAGCGCGCTGACCCGGACGATTGGAATGTCGTCGCCGGGGAAGCCGTACTCAGTCAAGAGTTCTTGCAACTCGAGCTCGACGAGCTCCAGCAGCTCTTCGTCGTCCATGGCGTCGACCTTGTTGAGCGCAACCACGATCGCGGGCACTTCGACCTGCCGTGCCAGGAGGATGTGCTCGCGGGTCTGAGGCATGGGGCCGTCAGGAGCGCTGACAACGAGAATCGCGCCGTCCATCTGGGCCGCGCCGGTAATCATGTTCTTGATGTAGTCCGCGTGGCCCGGGCAGTCCACGTGGGCGTAGTGGCGTGCGGTGGTTTCGTATTCGACGTGCTGAATGGCAATCGTGACGCCGCGCTCCCTTTCTTCGGGGGCGTTGTCGATAGAGTCGAAAGCACGATATTCTGCCAATCCCTCAGTAGCGAGCACCTGCGTGATCGCGGACGTCAACGTCGTTTTGCCGTGGTCGACGTGACCGATGGTGCCCACATTGACGTGTGGCTTTGTCCTCTCGAACTTCTGCTTAGCCATTTAACCTTTCTCCTCCAAATTATGGAGCCCACAAGCAGATTTGAACTGCTGACCTCGTTCTTACCAAGAACGCGCTCTACCGACTGAGCTATGTGGGCTCGTTCGTTTGCTCTCGGGTAGATGCTACGTGGTGGAGGGGGTAGGATTCGAACCTACGTAGCCCTTCCGGGCGCCAGATTTACAGTCTGGTGGTATTAACCACTCACCCACCCCTCCATGATTGCCACCGTACAGTTTAGCATAGCGAATTCGCCTATTCCAAGACCGTATTGCTCGGACGAACGGCGCCCGTGGAACATGGTAGTTTCGAGAGCCCCAGAGGGGATTCGAACCCACTAACCTGCCGATTACAAGTCGGCTGCGCTGCCGATTGCGCCACTGGGGCATATTCGACACAGGCTCGGGATCAAATGGACGCATGATCCATTCGCGCACGACTCGATTTGTCCCCAAACCCGTAACCAAAAAAGCGAGGCAATTACCAGAATAGGCGGTAACCCAACCCCGCTTCGTAGCTTTCATTCTAATAACATAAGGCCACGCGGTCAACTGA
>Ga0187833_10004329_pt1 | contig 13924 bp, 14 predicted proteins | sample ETNtaG_37_FD_167968 | JGI IMG/M metagenome (GOLD analysis project Ga0187833, IMG submission 167968) | Marine microbial and viral communities from oxygen minimum zone, Eastern Pacific Ocean - ETNP2014_SV_400_PacBio MetaG (Illumina Assembly) | ecosystem: Environmental > Aquatic > Marine > Hypoxic... | reverse complement strand
CCAAAAACAACATCACTTCTTATTTTTTTAACTTTATGACAAAAATCAATAGCTTGTTTTCTAGTATGTCTGCGTTTCATTCTTTTTAATATTAAATCATTTCCAGCTTGAAGACTTAAGTGAAAATGAGGCATCACCCTATGATTTTCTAATAAAGGCCAAAAATCTGGAGATATTTCTGCACAATCAATTGAAGAAAAACGCAATTGTTTAAGTTTAGGTACAAGACTAATAATTTTATTAACTAATTGAAATAAATTAGGATTTCCTGGCAGATCTTTGCCATAATCAGTAATGTCTACTCCTGTTAAAACTACTTCTTTATAATCATTTTGGACAAGTAATTTAATTCTATTAATTATAACACTCACAGGAATACTACGATTGTTTCCTCGTCCAAAAGGGATGATACAAAAGGTGCAACGATGATTGCAACCTTGTTGGATTTCAATGAAGCCTCTAGATTTTCCTTCAAACCCCTCAATCAAATGATGGAAGATATCATTATTTTTAAAAATATCTTTTACTTGAACAGATTTAGATTTCTTAATACTCGACCATGTTTTAGAGTTTAACTTTTCATTATTGCCAATAACATAATCAATCTCTTCCATAGCAGCATATTTTTGTGGGCTAATTTGTGCAGCACATCCAGTAAGTACAATTTTTTTATTTGGGAATTTTTTTTTTGCTTTTCTAATTTCGTAATTTACTTTTTTTTCTGCCTTTTGAGTTACAGCACATGAATTAATAATAGTAAAATTATCTAATTCATTTTTTGATGCTAGTGATTTTATTACTTCCCCTTCGTATATATTTAATCGGCAACCAAGATTAATAATATTAAGTTTTTCTTTTTGCATTAATTCGATTATATTTCCATTTTTCCGCGGAAACTAATCTCAGCCGGTCCTGTCATTATACCATTGTTATTTTCAACACTAATTAATAATGATCCTTTTTCGAATTCTACCTCCACTTTGCACTTTAATAATTCTTTCAATATTCCAGCATAAACAGCAGCACAAGCACCACTGCCACAAGCTTGAGTAATACCAGCACCTCTTTCCCAAACGCGCATTCTAATCTTGCTTTCATTTAATATCTCAATTATTTCAACATTTGTTTTTTTTGGAAATAATTCATTATTTTCTATATTTGGACCTATAGATGACAAGTCTATTTTATTTATATTATTTCCAAAAAATACAATATGTGGATTACCAATATTAACTGCAACACCGGAAGAAAAACCATCTATATTAATTGGCATATTCAAAGTGTCTACTTTTTTTATTAATGGAATATCTTGCCAATGATGTGAAAGCTTTCCCAAATTAACACTAATACTATTATCATTATTCTTTTTTGTAATCAGTATTCCAGCATCTGATTTAATTTTTAATTCAGAATTATTTTTTTCTTCAAATAATAATTTAGCAACACACCTAGTGCCGTTTCCACAAGCTTCAGCACTATCACCTCCAGGATTGTATATTTGAATATAAGCATCATGATCATCGGAAGAACTGTGATTAATTGTAATTAATTGATCGCATCCAGCACCGCTTTTTCTATCGCTTAATTTGTTTATGAATTCTTTTGAGATTTCAACCTCATTGATACGCCTGTCAATTATAACAAAATCATTGCCCAACCCATGCATCTTAATAAAATCTATATTTTGCATATTATTATTATATGGCTATTATTATATAGATTTCCATCAAAAATTCTATTTACTCTCTACCCTTGACTTTGTCTTTCTATTTTAATATGGCTCGTTTGAAATTCCTTAATTGTAATTTTATAAACTTATCAAAGCAAAGATAAGTCCACCAGCCCACGAGTATCGTGCCCTGGTGCAGCAATGTATTGGAGGTATATGTTTGGAACATTAAATGAAAAGTTAGAGAAGATTGTTAAATCTATAACTGGTAGAGCGATTATTTCAGAAGATGACCTTGATATTACCTTAAGAGAAATACGAATTGCTTTATTAGAGGCGGACGTAGCACTGAGTGTAGTTAAAGATTTTATCGAGAACGTTAAATCGAATATTATTGGACAAGAAGTTTTAAAATCTATCAAACCTGATCAAATGATCATCAAACTTGTTCAAGAAGAGCTGATTAAGATATTAGGATTAAATAATGAGCGTTTAAACATTGCGAAAACTGGAATAACAAAAATATTATTTTGTGGTTTACAAGGATCTGGCAAAACAACTACTATTGCCAAAGTAGCTAATTTTATAAAAAAAGATTCAAAGAAAAAAATTTTATTAGTTTCAGCTGATATTTATCGACCAGCAGCGCAGGAACAATTGTATGTTTTAGGTAAACAAATCAATGTTGAATTTTTTGATCATCAAAATTCTCAATCCGTAGAAGAAATAACGTTAGAATCAATTAAATATGCTGAAAAAAACTTATTTGACATTTTACTTTTTGATACCGCAGGCCGTCAAGTTGTTGATGATAAGATGATGGAAGAACTAAAAACCATTTCACAAAAACTTAAACCCCAAGAAACAATATTGGTTGCTGATTCACTTACCGGACAAGATGCCGCAAATATTGCAAAAAGATTTAATGAAGCTGTTTCTATTACTTCATCCATTTTGACACGCGTTGATGGCGATGGAAGAGGAGGTGCCGCATTGTCGATTAAGTCAATTACTGGTGCACCTATAAAATTTATTGGAATTGGAGAAAAAATTGATCAACTTGAATCCTTTCATCCGGAAAGAATTGCCAATAGAATTTTAGGTATGGGGGATATCGTCTCATTGGTTGAGAAGGCATCTGAAAATATTAATAAAAAAGAAATGGAAAACTTGGCAAACAAAATGTCAACAGGGAAATTTGATCTTGAAGATTTTGCCAGTCAATTAAAACAAATGGGGAAAATGGGAGGCATATCAGGCATCATGGCTATGCTACCAGGAGTCTCAAAAGCTCAAAAAATTATGGCAGAAAATAAAATTTCTGATGATGTTATCAACCACCAAATTGCGATAATTAGTTCAATGACAAAAAAAGAACGATCAGATCCTGATATTATCAAAGCATCAAGAAAAATTAGAATTTCAAACGGATCTGGTACAAGAGTTCAAGATGTAAACAAATTGTTAAAGCAATTTTTTCAATCACAAAAAATGATGAAAAAAATGAAATCAATGGGCAAAGGAGGCATGCCTAGCGATCTATTACAAAAACTACAAGGAAACTTGCCACTAAATAATAATAATTAAGAAAGGAAAGTATATGCCAGTTAGAATTAGACTATCACGAGGTGGTGCTAAAAAACGCCCTTTTTATAGAATAGTAGTTGCAGATTCAAGACGGTCACGTGATGGGAAATTTATTGATCAACTTGGGACCTATAACCCTATGTTAGCTAAGGATAATCCTGAGCGAGTAAAACTTGATGCAGATAAAGCCAAAGACTGGATCGCAAAAGGAGCTCAACCAAGTGATCGAGTAAAAATATTTTTAAGTAATATTAATCTTATAGATAAGCCCATTATTACAGAAAAAACAAAAAAACATCTGCCAAAGAAAAAAGAAGAAAAACCTAAGGAAGAAGCAGTAGAAGCCAAGGAAGAAAAACCTGCTGAAGAAAAACCTAAGGAAGAAGCAGTAGAGAAAAAGGAGAAATAGGAAAAATTCTCCTAACTTAATTGGTGAAAAAAAAACAGTTATTTTACATTGGCACTTTTGGTAAACCTGTTGGCTTGAAGGGTAAAATTAAAATTATTATGCATAATCTTGAATTTAACGAATTTAAATCTAAATCTTTAATCCCATATTTAATAGATGAAGCAAACGTGTTTTGGAATTTTCAGTATTTAAAAATTAATAATAATAAATTAACTGGGAAATTAAAAAAATGCAATTCTATTAATTGTGCTGATAAATTAAAAGGTAAAAAAATTTTTATTGATATAAATCATTTACCAAAAAATAAAAAAAATCAATTTTATATTTTTGATTTGATTAACTGTGAAGTCAAAACATCAAAAAATATTTTATTAGGTAGCATAATCGATATAGATAATTTTGGCGCGGGTGATTTAATTAGAATAAAAAAAGACAACAATAAAAGTTTTTACATTCCAATGAATGAAGACAATGTTGTAAAAGTAGATCTAAAAAAGAAACTTGTAATAGTAAATCCTATTAAGGGAATTTTATATTAAATGTTTTCTGTAAAAATATTAACTGCATATCCAGAAATGTTTCCGGGAGTTCTTGGTCATTCTATTATAGGCAAAGCTTTGAGGGAGAAAAAATGGTTTTTGGAAACAGTAAATCTTCATGATTTTGGTTATGATGAAAGAAACAGCATTGATGATATACCTTTTGGAGGCGGGCCAGGGATGATTATTAGACCTGATGTAGTTGAAAAAGCGGTTAACTTTATTGATAAAATTTCTAACAAGCCCAACCACTTGATTTATATGAGTCCATCAGGAAAGACTTTAAAACAAAATGATTTAATAGAATTTTCTAAAATTGATCAAATTGTTATTTTGTGCGGAAGGTTTGAGGGAGTGGATACTAGAGCTATAGAGGAGATTGGTTTTCAAGAAGTCAGTATTGGTGATTATATTACATCTGGCGGCGAAGTTGCAGCGCAAGTATTAGTTGAAGGTTGTATTCGTCTCCTTCCTGGAGTATTAGGACATCCAGAAAGTGTTTTGGAAGAGAGTTTTTCTAACAACCTTTTAGAGTATCCTCAGTATACCAGGCCTCAGGTTTGGACTGATGCTCAAAATATAGAACATAATGTTCCTGATATTTTACTATCAGGCCATCATGGAAAAATTAAAGAATGGAGAAATAGTAGGTCTTTAGAGAAAACTAAAAAAAATAGGCCAGACTTGTTAAAAAAGAAAAAACAGAAATAAAAAATGAATAATTTAGTAGAAAAATTTGAAAAAAAACAAATTGCAAAACTCACATCGAAAAAAAATATTCCTACTTTTAGGTCAGGGGATACTTTAAGGGTAACAATTAAGATTGTTGAAGGAGAGAGCTCACGCCTTCAAGTATATGAAGGAGTGTGTATCGCTAGAAAAAATAATTCAATCAATTCAAAATTCACTGTACGCAAATTATCTCACGGAGAAGGCGTTGAAAGAGTGTTTCCTTTGCTTAGTCCAATAATTGATAATATTGAGGTAATTAAAAAAGGTGATGTTAAAAGAGCTAAATTATATTATTTAAGAAAAAGAACTGGCAAAAGATCTCGTATTGCTGACCGTGATAGAGGGAAAGAGGCCGATCAGTATGTTATGACTGAAAGTCAAAATACATTATCTGACAACATTCAAAAAAATGATGAAGTTTCTGAAAAATCGGAAAATATTAAACATGAGCAAACTGCATCAGAAGAAGAAAATTTATCGAAAGAAGAATTATCAATTCAACCAGTTTTAGAGCCGGTTGCTGAAGAAAAAAAACCTATCGAGGAAAAATCTAAGTCGGCTGCTTCTAAGGAAGAAAAGACTGAAGATGAAACAAAATCCTAAAGCTAAAACTTTATTTGATAAGGTTTGGCAGAACCACCTTGTTCATGTACAAGATGATGGTACAAGCCTAATATATATCGATCGTCATTTGGTTCACGAGGTTACAAGCCCCCAAGCCTTTGAAAGTCTTCGAAATAATAATAGAAAAGTTAGAAAGCCTCAATATACGTTTGCTGTTGCTGATCATAATGTACCTACATCAGATAGATCGAAAGGAATTGAAAACGAAGATAGTCGTATACAAGTAGAAACACTTGAGAAAAATTGTAAAGATTTTAATGTTACATTTTTTCCTTTACTAGATAAAAGACAAGGAATTGTTCATATTCTAGGTCCTGAACAGGGCATTACTCAACCTGGTATGACAATTGTATGTGGTGATAGTCATACTGCAACCCACGGTGCATTTGGAGCTTTAGCTTTTGGTATTGGTACAAGTGAAGTAGAACATGTTTTGGCAACACAAACATTAATACAAAACCCAGCAAAGAATATGCGTATAACAGTTGAGGGTAAAATTTCTTTAGGAGTAACTGCTAAGGATATGATTTTGCATATCATTGGTCATATTGGTACAGCGGGAGGAACAGGTTATGTTATTGAATATGCTGGAGAGGCAATTCAAGAGCTTAGTATGGAAGGCAGAATGACGATTTGTAATATGAGTATAGAGGGAGGTGCTAGAGCTGGCTTAATAGCCCCTGATCAAAAAACTTTTGATTATATTAAGAAACGTCCTTACGCTCCGCAAGAAAAAGATTGGGATAATGCAGTTAATTATTGGAAATCTCTTCGGTCTGATCCACAAGCAAATTATGACAAAGAAATTACTATCAAAGCAAGTGATATAGTTCCCCAAGTAACATGGGGTACAAGTCCTCAAGACGTTGTTCCTGTAAATGGAAAGGTACCTAATCCAAAAAATACCAATGATATTAACAGACGTAAATCGATGGAGAGATCACTTGAGTATATGGGTTTAGAGCCCAACAAAAAAATGAATGAAGTTAAGATAGATAAAGTATTTATCGGTTCATGCACAAACGGAAGAATAGAAGATCTTCGTGAAGTTGCAAAAATTGTAAAAGATAAAAAAGTTAGTGTAACAGTTGAGGCAATGATTGTTCCTGGTTCTGGCTTGGTAAAAAAACAAGCGGAAAAGGAAGGACTAGATACAATTTTTATAGAGGCTGGCTTTGATTGGAGAGAGCCCGGATGCTCGATGTGTCTTGCAATGAATCCAGATCAATTAAAACCAAAAGAAAGATGCGTTTCTACATCCAATAGAAATTTTGAGGGAAGACAAGGAAGAGAGGGAAGAACACATTTAGTGAGTCCTTCAACGGCTGCTGTTTCAGCAATAAATGGCAAAATAAGTTTAGTGAAAAATTTTATAAATGAATAAATTCATTACATTAAGTGGAATCGTTGCACCCCTGCCAATGATTAATGTTGATACAGATATGATTATTCCCAAACAATTTTTAAAAACCATAAAAAAATCAGGTCTTGGCAAAAATCTTTTTCATGAACTAAGATATGATTTACAAGGCAACATAAAAAATGATTTTGTTTTGAACTGGGATCCTTACAAATCAGCTAAGATACTTGTTGCAGGAGCAAATTTTGGATGTGGTTCAAGCAGAGAACATGCACCATGGTCTTTGTTGGATTTTGGATTTCGTTCAATTATTGCCCCAAGTTTTGCAGATATTTTTTATAATAACTGTTTCAAGAATGGAATTTTACCCATTAAGCTTGATCAAAATAATGTTAATCAGTTAATGAAAGAAGCTGAAAATAAAAAAACTTTGACTGTTAATTTAGAAGAACAATTAATTATTCAAGAAAATGGCAATTCGATCCTTTTTGAAATTGATCCATTTAGAAAGAAATGTTTAATTGAAGGTTTGGATGATATTGGATTAACATTTAAAAAAATTGAAAAAATTGATGACTTTGAAAAAAATATTCATCAAAAATACCCGTGGTTAATTTAACTTTTTATGTCTAGCAATAAAAAAATTTTAGTTTTACCAGGAGATGGAATAGGCATAGAAGTAATGTCTGAAGTGATTAATATTATTGAGTGGATGAGCAAAAACAAATCTGTTTCATTCGATGTCTCTGAGCGATTAATAGGTGGCGCTGCTTATGACAAAGAAGGCAACTCTATTAGTGATGCTACAATGCAAGAAGCACTTGATTCAGATGCGGTTCTTCTAGGGGCCGTTGGTGGTCCGCAGTGGGACAGTGTTGAAAGAGACAGAAGACCAGAAGCTGCCTTATTGCGATTGAGAAAAGAAATGGATTTATTTGCTAATCTTAGACCTGCAATTGTATTTGATGCGCTTGCTAATTCATCATCATTAAAAACAGAACTAATCAAAGGTTTAAATATTTTAATTTTACGAGAATTAACAAGTGGAGTGTATTATGGGTTGCCAAGAGGAGTAGAAAAAATCAAAGATCAGGAAGAAAAAGCTATTGATACCCAATCATACACTACTTCAGAGATTGAAAGAATTGGAAAAGTTGGTTTTGATTTGGCAAAAAAAAGATCAAATAAAGTAACCTCTGTAGAAAAAGCCAATGTAATGGAAACAGGAATGTTTTGGAGAAAAATTATCACAAGTTTGCATAAAAGAGAATTTAATGACGTTGAATTAAATCATATGTACGCTGATAATTGCGCAATGCAACTAGTACGTTATCCAAAGCAATTTGATGTAATTGTCACAGACAATTTATTTGGAGACATTTTAAGTGATTGTGCTGCTATGTTAACTGGATCGCTTGGCATGTTACCATCAGCGTCTTTGGGATCAGTAGATATAAGAGGAAAAAGATTAGGAATGTATGAGCCTGTACACGGCAGCGCTCCTGACATTGCAGGTCAAGATAAAGCAAATCCTCTAGCAATGATTATGAGCTTCGCTATGATGCTAAGGTATAGTTTTGATATGCTGGAAGATAGTATTTTGATTGAGAAAGCTGTTCAAAATGTTCTCTCAAAAGGATTGCGCACTCTTGATATAAAACAAGATAACGAAAAAGCTGTATCGACAAAAGAAATGGGAGCTGCTGTTATAGAAGAGTTGAATATTATATCAGGAAAATGAATGTCAGAAAAATATAATATCGCGATAGTAGGGGCAACTGGAAACGTTGGAAGGGAAATTCTTCAAATTTTAGAAGAACGTGATTTTCCTATAGCTCAAATTTTTTGTTTAGCATCCTCTCGTTCTAAGGGCAAAAAAATAGATTTTAAGGATCAAAAAATAATTGTTGAAGATTTAGCTGAATTTGATTTTTTAAAGGCACAAATAGGGCTGTTTTCTCCAGGCAGTTCAGTATCAGCCGAGTACGCCCCTAAGGCAGCGAATAAGGGTTGTATAGTTATTGATAATACCTCACACTTTCGTATGAATGATGAAGTTCCACTTGTCGTACCTGAAGTGAACGCAGATATATTGCAGGATTATTTTAATGATGAGAATAGAACCAATATTATTGCCAATCCTAATTGTTCAACAATTCAAATGGTAGTAGCACTAAAACCCATTCATGATGCGGCTATCATAAACCGCATCGTTGTTTCAACTTATCAGTCAGTATCAGGTGCCGGAAAGGAAGCGATGGATGAATTATGGGAACAAACAAAAAATATTTATGCGAATAAAAATATAGAAAAAAAGAAATTTACTAAACAAATAGCATTCAATGCAATACCACATATTGATTCATTCTTGGAAAATGGAAATACCAAGGAAGAACAAAAAATGATTGATGAAACAAAAAAAATACTTGATCTAAATATTCGTGTATCTGCAACCTGCGTTCGTGTTCCTGTTTTTGTTGGTCATGGTGAATCAGTCAACCTAGAACTAGATTCACCAATGTCTGATGAATATGCAAGAGAACTTTTAAATAAATTTGAAAACATATCTGTTGTAGATCATCGAAAAGATGAGGGTTATATAACACCCGTTGAAGTAGCAGGTGAAGATAAAGTATATGTTAGTAGAATTCGACAGGATGCCACTGTGGATAATGGACTAAATTTATGGATAGTGTCTGATAATCTTCGCAAAGGAGCAGCGCTTAATGCTGTGCAAATAGCAGAAGAAATAGTTCAAAAATATTCTGAAAATTTATAATTTTGGAGGTTTTCTTGGGACTCGAATAATTATCAATATATGGTTTTGCTCTATGAGTTCACTCAACGACCTATAATTATTTTAAGATGAAGTTAAAACATAAGAAAAATTCAAAATTAATTATTCTACCTCCGCTTCATTTAATTAGATTTATCATTAAATTTGTTAAATATATCTTAAATAAAATTAAATCACATACAACTCTTTTAGCTAATCCATCAGGTGTTCCGAATAAATTCGATTTACCCATACTGCCATTATCAAAATCAATTTGGAGATTAAAAAGAGTGCTAACTTTTTCAATTCATAATATTGATAAAAAATATATTTCTAGCCAGTCATCTAATTGATATTTCGAAGAATCAAAATTTTTTTAAGTTAGCTTGAAGCCAACGTGGATAATCTTGATAATCATCTTGTGTTGACTACGTGTTGGGCAGGGATCCTTTATGAGCATTGCACGAATGATTAATTCGCAAAATATCATTTGCTAAATAAAAAATCTGCGCCAAAATAAAAAATTAGTAATCCAATAAAAGAGTATAATAGTTTATTTGTCACAATAATTTAATGCCCTCATTAATATTCTTACTCACTTTCACTTTGAATTTGCATACTTTAGGGGTAAAAAAGTGGATATTGATATTATTAACAAGCTAATTATGCTTATAGTTAATATACCAAGACCAGCATCAATAATTAAACCAAATATTACAGGCGATAATGCACTTGCAAAAACCATACTAGCATGAAGTAAACCCTTGATACTTCCAAGATTTTCTAGTCCATATAATTCTGCCCATAGCGCTCCTATAAATGGTGCGCCAATACCTATGGTGAAACCAAGTAGAGACATATAAATAAATATTGATATGTAGTTATCAAAAAAAATTAGAACTATTATTGTTATAAACAAAGGAAGAAGAGAATAGTTAACGATTTTTTTTGTATCAAATTTATCAATTATAGGGCCTCCTAAAATAAGTCCTATAATCGAGAACATACCAAAAGAAACAAAACTCTGTGCTAACATATCTAATGTCCATCCTTTTTGATTAATAATAAATATCTGATGAAATTGGAAACCAGTGCCAATAAAAGGTGTAGCTATAGAAATTGGCAAATAGATATAAAATTTTTTATCTAAAATTACTTCTCTGATTTTCCATTTTTTTTGGCCAGGATCATCTTTAATTATGTTTATAAAATTATTGTGTCGTATATTTTGCTTATGCAAAGAAAATATAAGAATAGGAAAAAAGACAATCAATATACTAAAACTAGCTATTAACCATACGGTATGCCAATCAAAACTATTCATTATATAAACAGCCAATATAGGCAAAATCATAACTCCAAACATTCCTCCAAATGTACCAACTGATATTGCCTTTCCTCTGTCCTTGTCAAAATATCTTGCTAAAGAAGTTTCGCCTGCATGCCCCATTGCTCCCTGCCCAAAAAAACGAAGAGTTAAAATAATTAAAAAAAGAAAAAATATATGTTTTATTAATAAAAACATTCCAAAACAAGCAAGTGCTAGTCCACAAGAAATTATTAATGAATAAATTCTAAGATCAATTCGATCAATTAATTTTGCAAACCAAACTAAAATAAAAGAACTGGTAAGTGTGCTTAAAGCATAAACTAGACCAAATTCACCATCTGAAAGTTGATAAAAATTTCTTATTTCGGGATTAAATATTGATATAAAAAAAGTTTGTCCATAACTTGCAAAAAAAATTATAGTAAAACCATATAGAAGCAATTTAGGATCAAATGAAAAAAAAGTTTTCATATATTTATTTATTATTTAGCAATTTTTTTATTTCTTTTAGCAACTTAACCATTTTTTTTATATCAATCCGGCCTGTATTCACATTTCGAGGACTTGGATGATAACTACCTATAAGAATTTTTTTATCAGGGAGTTTGTATTTTGCTCCATGAGAAAATATAAAATCTTTATTTTTAATAGGATAATTTTCTTTATAAAATTTTATACAGGCGTCAAAAGCTATTTTGCCTAAAGCAACGATTATATTAATTTTAGACAATAAATTAATTTCACTTTTAAAAAATATAAAACAAGTCTTTAATTCTAACGGTGTCGGCTTATCACCTGGCGGAACACATTTTAAAGCTGCTGTTAGATAAAGATTGTACAATTTCAAACCATCATTTTGATAATTTGAGGTTGGTTGGTTTGCTAATTTTGCTTGATACAAACATTTAAATAAAAAATCAGCAGATTTATCACCTGTAAATACTCTCCCTGTTCTATTTCCTCCGTGGGCTGCTGGGGCTAAACCAATCATCAACAGTTTTGCTTTGGGATCACCATAACCTGTAATGGGTTTTCCCCAATATATTTCATTCATATATTTTTTTCTTTTTTTAGTTGCAATTTTTGTTCTGAATGAAACCAATCTCTTACATTTTTTACATTTTATAATTTCTTGACTAAGTTTTAAAAGTGTGTTTGTCATTAATGAACTGTATAGTATAAGATTAGTGTGAATGAAAGTTCCAAAGCAATTTAAGATTTTTATTTTAAACAAGCTTCTTACAAAAAAAATTTATTAAAAACAAAGATTTTGATAAAAAATAAAAATCAGATTTATCAATGATTATCAAAAAACAACTAAAGATCATTATGATAAATGATAGGATAATCCTTTCGAATAGTTGGCCTTAATTATTTTACTTGATCAATTTTCTCGTAATTTTCTTTAAAATAATGGAAAGTTTTTTGCTATGAATGACATGACTGGGTAAGAAATTAAATCAAAAAATTTTGTTACTTCTTCCCAACAAATAATAAGATAGAAGACCAACAACTTCATGGGAAGCCAAATTAAAAGAATTAAAATTATCAAGTAAAGCAAACCCAGGCTTGAAACTTATAAGTTTTTTACTTGTTCTAAAATCAACCGGATAGGGAATAAATTTCCAATTCAATTTTTCAGCTACATTAATTGCTCTATGCATATGAAAAGAGGAGGTCACAAGCAGCCAATTTTCGGATTCTTTAGGATTTATTATTTTCTTTGAAAATAAAATATTTTCAAAGGTATTTCTAGATTTTGATTCAAATATTATATTACTTGTATCAATGCCCATTTCTGAAAAAAATCTTTTTGCAACATAAGTATGTGGTAATTCACCAAATCCGCCTGAAAAAATTACTTTTGATGATTGATAATTTTTTATTAATATAACAGATTCTGTTAATCTTTCACCCGCTTCGTTAAAAGTAACCTGGTTATGCTCTCTAGTTAAACCAGGACTGCTGGATCCGCCTAGGATTAAAATACCGTCAATATGTGGCGGCAAAATATTTATTGCTGGGTAGTTTTTTTCAAGCTTAAATAAAATTAAATTACCTGTGGGAAAAATACCAACAATCACAAAAAAAATTAAAGATAATGTATAAAATACTTTACTAATAATCTTCATATTGATTATTTCAAAGAAAAATCCAATAATAATAAAAATCAATAGTAAATTTAAAGGATTAAGAAATATCCAGATTATTTTGGAAAATAAATACATTTTTCAAATTATAATATCATTTAAAAACTAATTTTGAATAATCAATTAAAGATAATTTATATGAGTTTCTTGTTCAAAAAAAATTTATATTCTTTCCTCCGATCACGAGAAATGTTGAACATTTTTTATAAAGATATATTTATCTTTGTATTATTATGCCCAGTCTTTTTTCTTTGGAATATCTAAATTTTTTAGGAAAAAAGTATTGTAACAGTAGTGCATTTGATTATTAAGAAATTAGTTTTTAATATAATTTATAATTGTTTTTAGTGGTCTCTTAGTGAAATGGATCATCACGACGGTCTTCGGATCGAATTGATTTATCCAAAACATCATAGTTTATATACCTTTTTTAGCAAAAAAGGTTAGTGCAAGTTTAGTGCAAGTTCCATTAAATTGAATTACATATTATAAAGAATATTTTAATAAGAATATTTTAATTGGTCCTGTGGTGAAATGGATAATCACGACGGTCTTCGGATTAAAGAGATTCATCCATATTTGTTGCATTACTTACTCTTTTCGTTAAAAAAGTTTAGTGCAACTTTCCATATATTAAATTACATTATATAAGAATATTTTATTAAGAATATTGCAATTGGTTTCTTGGTGAAATGGATAATCACGACGGTCTTCGGAACCGTAATTCTGGGTTCGAGTCCCAGGGAGA
>Ga0187833_10004325_pt1 | contig 13936 bp, 8 predicted proteins | sample ETNtaG_37_FD_167968 | JGI IMG/M metagenome (GOLD analysis project Ga0187833, IMG submission 167968) | Marine microbial and viral communities from oxygen minimum zone, Eastern Pacific Ocean - ETNP2014_SV_400_PacBio MetaG (Illumina Assembly) | ecosystem: Environmental > Aquatic > Marine > Hypoxic... | reverse complement strand
GGCCGTTGTCATGCCCGTGAACCCCGGCGACCTCGACCGGTTTCCCGAGGCCCGCGAGCAAGGGAATATCGGATTCATCGAGAGGCCGGTCTCGGGCGAAATCCTCTTGGCATGCGTCCGCAAGGTTATCGGCGGGCAGCAGGAGGGCGCGGCCGTCACGTTCGAGACGCCAACCACGGAAGAGACGCCGAAGGGGGGGCGGGCCGATGTCAAGGCCCTTTCCGGTTTTGAGTTCTGGAATTTCCTCATTGTCGACGACGCCGACCATGTTGGCCTCGATGCGCAAATAAGGACCATTTTGCGTTCGGCCGGCGCGCAAACGATCCACGAGGCGCGAGACGGCGGCCAGGCCTTGAAAATGCTCGAACGGATTCGTTTCGACGCGATTATCTGTCCCTGCAACACGGCGCCAATGGATGGGTTGGAGCTCGTGCGGCGGATCCGCGCCGGCACGGATTCCGAGACCCCCCCTTCCACGGCCGTTGTCATGCCCGTGAACCCCGGCGACCTCGACCGGTTTCCCGAGGCCCGCGAGCAAGGGAATATCGGATTCATCGAGAGGCCGGTCTCGGGCGAAATCCTCTTGGCATGCGTCCGCAAGGTTCTCGGCGGGCAGCAGGAGGGCGCGGCCGTCACGTTCGAGACGCCAACCACGGAAGAGACGCCGAAGGGGGGGCGGACCGACGCCAAGTTCCTTTCCGGTTTTGAATTCTGGAAATTCCTCATTGTCGACGACGCCGACCGTGTTGGCCTCGCCCTGCAAATAGGGACCATTTTGCGTTCGGCCGGCGCGCAAGCGATCGAAGAAGCGCCAGACGGCGCCCAGGCTTCGAAGATGCTCGAGCAGACTCCCTTCGACGTGATCATCTGTCCCTGGAACATGGCGCCCATGGATGGGTTGGAGTTCGTGCGGCGGATCCGCGCCGGCGAAGAGGCCGAGACCCCTTCCTCCATCCCCATCATCATGATCACCGGCAGCGTTGATTTTAACCGTGTTCCGGAAGCTCGCAAGGAAGGAGCCATCGGTTTTGTCGCCAAGCCGATCGAAGGCGAATCCCTCATCTCGCGTATCCGCAAGGTTTTCGAGCAACAACGGGACGCCCAGCGTCCCTCGGAGGCCGAGCGCCCGCTCCTGATCCGTCAATGGGCGTCCCCGGACAGCAGCGGCGGCCGAAAGCGGGAATCCGCCGCTGATGCCGGTGATGGCGAATTCCTGGCACCGGAAACGGTGGAATCCTCCCCGGCGGACGCCACTCCGGACCAAGCCCCTGTCCCTGGCGAGGAGGGACCGGCGGCCGTGACCGCCCCGAAAGACGCGTCCTTGCCGCCGCAAGAAACTCCGCTGATAGCCGAAGATCGAACAGAGCCGCGGGAGGCTCGTGAACCGGTCCCGCCAGGACCGCCCGGAGAGACCAGGGTCTTGGCCAAGAAATCGCCCCGTGAAAGGACCGACCCGGAGCCCATGCCCGCGTCCGTCCCGCCGTCTTCCTTGTTTCAGTCCTCCACCTCCAAGGAAAGAGGCGACGTTTTCGGCGCCGAAAAGCCCGCTCCGACACCGAAGGAGGCGGGAAATGTTGTTTCTTTGCCTTGGGGAACCGGGCGCATGCCGTCCAACTTCGCGCCTCCATCCGCGCGGGCGAACGGCGCACCGGGCGCCGACACGGCCGCGCCGGACGCGCAGCAAGCACCGCCGCCGCCTCCCGCGCCACCAGCCGCGCCGGCCGCGCAAGCACCGCCGCCTCCCGAGCCACAGGCCGTGCCGGCCGCGCAAGCGCCGCCGCCTCCCGAGCCACAGGCCCCGCCGGCCGCGCAAGCGCCGCCGCCTCCCGTACCGCCCGCCGCGCCGGCCGCGCAAGCGCCGCCGCCTCCCGCGCCGCCAGCCGTGCCCTTAACGAATGGCCTGATCCCTTCCGGCCCGGCTCCGTCACCCGCGGAACTGGCGAAGAAAAGCGCCGTCACCCAGGAGACTCTCCTGGCCGCATTGTTGAAGCCATCCAAATAGCCGATAGTCAGCCGAGGCCAGGCGGAAGCGGCTGGAGGAGCAACGTCGTTTTTCAACACATAGCGTAGGGAGGAGACACGGAGATCACAGAGAATTGACGGAATTGGCGCCCGATAACTGAATTTGGCCCCGCCCCTTCACAAGCTTCGCGGCCGCCGGTAGCATGGTTCGGAGAATATTGCGAGGAATACGCCCATGCCCTGCAAGTTCCACCGCGAACGGCCGTGGCCTTTTGAGAACCTCGGTCCCGGCTGCCAGTTCGAGGGCGAGACCGATTTCTTCGGGTTCGCGGACAAATCCTGGTGCCGCTTCCACCTGCCCATGGAAGACGATGAAGGCAACAGGAGCGAAAAGGCGGATTGGGGCGAAAATGAAGTCACGCGCTTCAACGCATCCGTCCTCGCCTTCATCGACGAGGCGCGCGGGGACAAAAAAACCGCCGACCTGACGGGCGTGGCCTTTCCGGTAAACGTATCCTTCGCCGGTTTCACGAAGGACAAGCCGTTTCCCAGGGTATGTTTCATAAAAGCCGCGTTCAGCGGCAACGCCTACTTCCGCGAGGCCGCGTTCAGCGGCAACGCCTACTTCTGCGAGGCCGCGTTCAGCCGCGGCGCCAACTTCGGCGAGGCCGCGTTCAGCCGCGCCGCCAACTTCGACGAGGCCGCGTTCAGCGGCAACGCCTACTTCAGCAAGGCCGCGTTCAGCCGCGCCGCCAACTTCGGCGAGGCCACGTTCAGCGGCAACGCCAACTTCCGCGAGGCCGCGTTCAGCAGCGACGCCTACTTCAGCGGGGCCGCCGACTTCTCCGGCGGCGCGGACGAAGAGGCTCCGTCGAGGAAGTTCCGGATTGCCGATTTCGCGGACGTCGTGTTCAAAGGACGGGCCGATTTCTTCAACCGCCGGTTCCTGGATACGGCCCGCTTCACGAAGACCATCTTCCACGTCGCACCCGAATTCCACAACGCGGAACTCCGCCAGGATACCGATTTCACCGGCGCTACGTTCGAGGACACGTCAAAGGAACACGCCGCTCGGGCCTACCGGACGCTCAAGCTGGCCATGGGCAATATAGGGGCCAGGAACGAGGAGGCGATGTTCTACGCCCTCGAGCAGAAGAGCCTGCGCGACTCGATGGACAAGAGCCTGCGCAACTTGATGAGCAACAAAGGGTTTGTTTGGCTGTTAACCCTGCTTTATGAACGGACCGCCGATTACGGGCGTAGCGTCGTCCTCCCACTGGGATGGCTCGTCGGCGTCACGGTGGTGTTCTGGTTTTGCTACGCCCTTGCCGCCGCCGCGCCCGGCGCCGCCTTCGACTTCGCCATGGCGCAACTGTTCAGGCCGTTCTCGGTATGGATTCCGCTGAAAGCCGCCGGCGCCCCGGAAGCCGCCGTCTTCGCCACACCGCCCTTATTGCTCAAGTTCCTGGCCACCTTGCAGTCGGTGATCTCGCTGGGCCTGCTTACCCTGTTCATCCTCGCCGTCCGGCGGCGCTTCCGGCTGAATTAAACAACCCGGCGACGATGAACCTTCTTTATCTTCGTGGGAAATGGGGAGGCGAGCGGGAACCGCCTATTCCTTGATCCACGCCCAGGCGGCGGCCATCTCGGCGGTGGCGAAAAAACGGGCCTCGCCCCGCATCAGAAGGTTCATAAGCTTTGCCACCAACTCCTCCCAATTTTTATCGCCGACCAGGGCCATCCGTTCGAAATGGTTCCAATGGGTCATGCCGAAGGTGAAATCGTCCCAGGCGGCGTGGGGCTCCCAGCCCTCGAAGCCCTCCAAATCGAGGAGAAGGCGGACGCGCCCGTGCCGGCCGATGATCTCCTCCAGCTTGGGCAGGAACTCCTTGTAGTCGGCGTCGGTGAGCCGTCCCGTGGCGCGGACGCCGACCATTTTCCCCTCGCTTTCGGCAAGCATTTCAAACATCGGAGTTTCTTGCGCCCGGAATCTCGATTCCAGCCTCTGATATGTGGTTCATCCGGGAACTCCGGCCGTTTTTGTCTCTCGAAGGAATAATCATTGGCTCTCCTCGGATTACTTTCTTGAGAGGCTGAACAAGGCCACTTTCCCGAGCCGGCCTACCATCGGCAAGCCACTGTCCGAGACGGCTGTCAAGGGCGGCCGTTGGCCGTCGCAAAGCGACGCATGGCGCCCTTTACCGCCGTCTCGGACAGTGGCAGGCTTAGTAAAGGACGGACACTTTTCCCGGAATTCCCGGATATGTTAGATGTGGATCGCCCGTCCGTCCACCGCCATCGCCGCCTCCTTGAGGGCCTCGTAAAGTCCCGGGTGGGCGTGGCAGGTGCGCGCCATGTCCTCGGCCGAGCCGCCGAACTCCATAACCGACACCGCCTCCTGGATAAGCTCGCCGGCGGCGGGACCGATGATGTGAACGCCCAATACCCGATCGCCGGCGGCGTCGGCCAGCACCTTGACGAAGCCGTCCGCGTCGGCGTTGACGCGGGCGCGGGAATTGGCTGAAAATGGGAACTTGCCCACATTGTAGGCGACGCCGTCCTCTTTCAGCTTCTCCTCGCCGAGGCCGACGGAGGCCACTTCCGGGTGAGTGTAGACGACGCCGGGGATGGTCTCGTAGTTGACGTGCCCGGCTTGGCCGGCCAGGATCTCGGCCACCGCCACGCCTTCGTCTTCCGCCTTGTGGGCCAGCATCGCCCCGCCGATGACGTCGCCGATGGCGAAAACGCCGGCGACGTTGGTCTGGAAATCCTCGTCCACCTTGACAAAACCGCGCTTGTCCATTTCAACGCCCAGCCTGTCCAGGCCGAGGCCGTCGGTATAGGGACGCCGGCCGATGGCGACAAGGACCAGGTCGGCTTTCAGCGTCTCCTCGGGCCCGCCGTTGACGGGTGCGACGGTCAAACTCACCCCGCTCTTCGACGGCCTAGCCGTGGTCACCTTGGTGGACAGTTTGAAGGCCATTCCCTGGCGCGAGAGAATCCGCCGCATCTGGGCGCGGACCTCGCCGTCCATGCCGGGAAGGATCCCATCGAGGAATTCGACGACCGTGACTTTCGAGCCCAGCCGCCGCCATACCGAACCCAATTCAAGCCCGATGACGCCGGCGCCGATGACCACCATGTCTTTCGGCACCTTGGCGAGCGACAGCGCGCCGGTCGAGCTGACGATGCGTTTTTCGTCGATCTTCACCCCCGCCAGGGGGGCCGTATCGGAACCGGTGGCGATAAGGATGTTCTCGGCCTTGAGAACCCGGGCCTTGCCCTTGCCCGCCTTCACGGTGACGGTGTCGGCGGCGGTGACGGCGCCGGCGCCGTCGACGCGGCTCACTTTGTTCTTCTTGAGCAGAAACTCGATGCCCTTGGTAAGCTCGGCGACCACCTTGTCCTTGCGCGCCATCATGGCGGCCAGGTCGAGGGTGATGCTTGCCGTCTTCACCCCGTGGGCGGCGAGCTCGTGGTTTGCGGTCTGGTAATGGTGCGACGACTGCAACAACGCCTTCGACGGGATGCAGCCGACGTTAAGGCAGGTGCCGCCCAACGCGCCGCGCTTCTCCACGCAAGCGACGTTCATGCCCAGTTGCGCCGCCCGGATGGCGGCGACGTACCCCCCCGGACCGCCGCCGATGACGACGAGATCGAAGCTATCTTCGCTCATGATTCAGGTATCCAGCATGATCCGCTGGGGATCCTCGATGCATTCCTTGACGCGGACCAGGAAGGAGACCGCCTCGCGGCCGTCGACGATGCGGTGATCGTAACCGAGCGCCAGGTACATCATCGGGCGCGCCGCCAGGGAGCCGTCGGGCATGACCACCGGCCGCTGCTGGATCTTGTGCATGCCCAGGATGCCGGATTGCGGCGGATTGAGGATCGGCGTCGAAAGCAACGAGCCGAAGATGCCGCCGTTGGTGATGGTGAAGGTGCCGCCCCGCATCTCCTCGACGCCGAGCTTGCCGTCCCGCGCCCGGCGGGCGAAATCGCCGATGGTCTTCTCGATGCCGGCGAAGCTCAAAGAGTCGGCGTCGCGCACCACCGGCACCACCAGCCCTTGCGGGGTGCCGACGGCGACGCCGATGTCGTAATAGTTCTTGTAGATGATGTCGTCGCCGGCGACTTCGCCGTTGATGGCCGGGAACTCGCGGAGCGCCACCACGCAGGCCTTGACGAAAAACGACATGAAGCCAACGCGCAGGCCGTGTTTCTTCTCGAAAATTTCCTTGTAACGGGCGCGCAACGCCATGACTTCGCTCATGTCGGCCTCGTTGAAGGTGGTCAGCATCGCCGCCGTGTTCTGCGCCTCCTTGAGACGCGCCGCGATCATCCTGCGAAGCCGGGTCATGCGGACCTTTTCCTCGCGCGGGCCGGGCGGGCGCGGCGGGTACTGGGCGGCGGCGGGCGCCGGCGCCGGCGGCGCCGCGGTAGTGTCCGCCGCGCCGGTCTTGAGCGCCGCCGCCGGGGCAGTGTCCGCCGCCGGAGTTTTCGCCCCGTCCTTGTCGAAGTAGGCGAGGACGTCGCTTTTGGTTAGACGGCCGTCCTTGCCGGTGCCGGCGATGTCGGCGGCGTCGAGGTTGTGCTCGGCTAAGAGCTTCCTCACCGCCGGCGACAGCGGCTTGACGGCTTCCGGCCCAACGGGTACGGCGGCGGGCGGTGGTGGCGACGCCGGCGCCGGTGGGGTAACCTCGGCCGGTTTGGCGGCGGCTTTTTTTACCTTGCCCGCGCCGTCGCCGATGACACCGAGCAAGGCGCCCACCTCGACCTCGCTGCCTTCGGGGGCGGCGATATCGCTCAAGACGCCGGCGGCGGGCGCGTTAATCTCCAACGTCACCTTGTCGGTTTCCAACTCGACCAGCGGCTCGTCGGCGGCGACAGCCTCGCCCACCGCCTTCATCCATTTTGCCACCGTCGCCTCGGTTATCGATTCGCCCAAGGCCGGGACTTTGATTTCCGTCACCATGTTTTCCTCGCCTTCCAACCGTTTCGCCCGCAATCCGTTCACGCCGGGTTACGGCGGAAGGGTTGCGCGATGGCGTCCACCTCCGCCGTCAGCGCTTCCTCGACCAGTCTCGCCTGTTCCTCGTGATGGACCTTGGCAATCCCCGTGGCCGGCGACGCCGCCGCCTTGCGGCCGGCGAAAACAGGGCGGGAAGGGCTTTTGCCTAGTTCGTCTAGAATATTTTCGAGACGCTGATATACGAAAGTCCAACCGCCCATGTTGGCCGGCTCCTCCTGACACCACAGAACCTCGGCGGAAGGGTAGCGGGCGAGTTGCTGCAAAACGCTCTGCCGCGGCCAGGGATAAAACTGCTCGACGCGGATGAGCGCCACGTCGTCGATGCCCGCTTCCAGGCGTGCCCGCAGGAGATCGTAATAAACCTTGCCCGAACACAGCACCACGCGGCGGACCTTTTTATCGAGAACCAAGTGCCCGGTCTCCTTGATCACCCGGAGGAATAAAGTTTCCGGCCCCATCTCGCCCAGTTTCGAGACCGCCAGCTTGTGCCGCAAGAGCGATTTCGGCGCCATCACGATCAGCGGCTTGCGGAAATTGCGCCGTATCTGGCGCCTGAGAGCATGGAAGTAGTTTGCCGGAGTCGTCGGATTCACCACCTGCAGATTTTCCTCGGCGCAAAGTTGCAAGTAACGCTCGAGCCGGGCCGATGAATGCTCCGGCCCCTGGCCTTCGAAACCGTGAGGCAACAGCAGCACCAGCCCCGACATGCGCAACCATTTCGATTCGCCCGAGGCGACGAACTGATCGATGATAACCTGGGCGCCGTTGGCGAAATCGCCGAACTGGCCCTCCCACAACACCAAGGTGTTGGGAGCGGCCAGGGAATAGCCGTACTCGAAGCCCAGCACGCCGGCTTCCGAAAGAGGGCTGTCCATGACCTCGAAGGCGGTCTGATCCGGACGGATATGGCTCAACGGAAAGTAAGGTTCCTCGCTTTCCTGATCTATCAGGACGCAATGGCGTTGCGAAAAGGTGCCGCGGCCCGAATCCTGGCCCGACAGCCGGACCGGCGTCCCTTCCACCAGCAGCGTCCCGAAGGCCAGCGCCTCCGCCGTCGCCCAATCGATGGATTTGCCGCTTTCGATCATCTTTCGCTTGCCGCCGAGTTGGCGCAGGATCTTGCGGTTGGCGTGGAAGTTTTCCGGCGGGCGGGAAATGACCATGCCGACTTCTCGCAGCACTTCCATCGACACGGAGGTATCGTCTTCGCGCAGTTCCTCCTCGTCGGCGAGTTGCACCAGTCCCTTCCATTTGCCTTCCAGCCAGTCGGCCTTGTTGGGCTTGTAGGCATCGGCCGCCACGAAGTCCTTTTCCAGGCCTGCCGCGAAATCGGCGACGGTCTTTTCGGCATCTTCCCCGTCGAGCACGTTTTCTCCGATCAGACGCCGGGCGTAAAGCTCGCGGGTGGTCGGGTGCTGGGCGATGGCCCTATACATGATGGGATTGGTGAACATCGGTTCGTCGGCTTCGTTATGGCCGTGGCGGCGGTAACATACCATGTCGATGATCACGTCACGGCTGAACTCATGGCGGAACTCGGCCGCTATGCGGGAGACGTGCACCACCGCCTCCGGGTCGTCGCCGTTGACGTGAAAGATGGGCGCCTGGATGCCCTTGGCGATGTCCGATGGATAAGGCGACGAGCGCGACTTGGTCGGGACGGCGGTAAAGCCGATCTGGTTGTTGACGATGAAGTGGATGGTGCCGCCCGTGCGGTAGCCGCGAAGCTGCGAAAGTTCCAGGCTTTCCGGAACCAGTCCCTGGCCGGCGAAGGCGGCGTCGCCGTGCATCAACAGGCCCATGACCAGTTTGCGGTCATCGTCGCCGCGCTGGGCTTGCTTGGCCCTGACTTTGCCCAAAACCACCGGATTGACCGCTTCCAGATGCGACGGATTGGCGGCCAGCGACAGATGGATCGAATTGCCGTCGAAAATCCGGTTGGCGGAAGTGCCGAGATGGTATTTGACGTCGCCGGAGCCCTGCACGTCGTCGGGGCTGGCGGCGACTCCCTTGAACTCCGCGAACATGGCCGCGTACGGCTTGCACATGATACTGGCGAGAACGTTGAGGCGGCCGCGGTGAGGCATCCCCAGCACCACTCCCTTGATGCCGAGCTGGCTGCTCCTTTTGAGGATTTGTTCGAGGGCCGGGATCAGGGATTCGCCGCCATCCAGGCCGAAGCGTTTGGTGCCGGTATATTTCCTGTCGAGGAAGCGCTCGAAACCATCGGCCTCGACCAGGCGCTGGTAGATGGTACGCTTGCCCCGGAAGGTGAATTGGGTCTGGTTGCGGATGCTTTCGATGCGCCGCTGAATCCAGGCCTTTTCCTCGGGCTCCTGGATGTGCATGAACTCGACGCCGATGGAACCGCAATAGGTTTCTTCGAGCACCTGGAGAATCTCGCGCAAGGTCGCCGTTTCCAGCCCCAGCACGTTGTTGATGAAAATAGGGCGGTCCAAGTCGGCCTCGGTAAACCCGTAGGTCTTGGGGTCGAGCTCGGGGTGGTGGGTTCGCCCCTCGATCCCCAGGGGATCGAAGTTGGCGATGAGATGGCCGCGGACCCGAAAGGCGCGGATCATCATCAGGGCGTTGATCGAATCCAGGGTCGCCGCCCGCGCCCGGCCGTCGCCGAAATGCGCGCTCATGGCCCTGAGGGCGGCGGCGGGAACAGCGGCCGCCGGAGGCGGCGCCATCGAGCCGTCGCCATTGCCGTCGCCGATGACGCCCGATGCGGACGGCGCCCAGCTGGCCCCGCGCAACTCGTCGTGGACGGACATTGCGTCTTCCCGCAAGCTTGAGAAGAAGGCGTTCCAACTGGCGTCCACCGAGCCGGGATCGTCCAGATACCGGGAATAAAGCTCGCCGATATAGGTGGCGTTAATCCCGCTCAGAAAAGAGTTGGGTGTCGTTGCCATGGTTGTGGCGAAAGGGCGGACCCGTTATCCGCGATTTCGCCCCCTCTCTGTTAAGAGCCTATCCGCTCATTTATATTCGCATCAACGGGCCAGCGTCCAATGTCTCTTGGCGAGTATTTATCAGCTGAGCGCCGCCAGGATGGTGGCGCCGATCTCGGCCGGCGAATCGGCGACCCAGATGCCGGCGCTTTTCAAGGCCTCGATTTTATCTCCCGCCTTGCCCTTGCCGCCGGAAATGATGGCGCCGGCATGGCCCATGCGGCGGCCCGGCGGGGCCGTCAGTCCAGCGACGAACCCGACCATCGGTTTTTTCCTCGGCGCCGATTTGACGACTTCGGCGGCTTCTTCCTCCGCCGAGCCGCCGATCTCTCCGATCATGACGATGCCTTCGGTTTTGTCGTCGGCCAAAAACATCTCGATGCAATCGACGAAGCTGGTTCCGTTGACGGGGTCGCCGCCGATGCCGATGCAGGTGGACTGGCCGAGGCCGGCGGCTGTGGTCTGGGCAACCGCTTCGTATGTGAGGGTCCCGGACCGCGATACGATGCCGACCTTGCCGCGAACATGGATATGTCCCGGCATGATGCCGATCTTGCATTCACCCGGGGTGATGATGCCGGGACAATTTGGGCCAATCAGCCTTGTGGCCGAGTCCTTGAGCGCCCTTTTGACGCGGACCATGTCGAGCACCGGTATGCCTTCGGTGATGCAGACCACCAACGGCAACCCGGCGTCGACGGCCTCCAAGATGGCGTCGGCCGCGAAAGGCGGCGGCACGAAGATCACGGAAGCATCGGCGGCGGTCTTCTCGACGGCCTCGGCGACGGTGTCGAAGACCGGCAAATCCAAATGCGTGGAGCCGCCCTTTCCCGGGGTGACGCCGCCAACCATTCGCGTCCCGTAAGCGATGGCCTGTTCGGAATGGAAGGTGCCCTGGGAGCCGGTGAAGCCCTGGCAGATGACCCTGGTCTCCGAATTGACGAGGATAGCCATCAGGCGGCCTTGCCGACCGCCTTGACGATCTTCCGGGCGGCGTCGCCCAGATCGCTGGCGGAAACGATGGGCAAGCCCGAATCGCCGAGGATCTTCTTGCCCATTTCCACATTGGTGCCTTCCAGGCGGACCACCAAAGGGACGTCGAAGCTGACCTCGCGGGCCGCCGCCACCACACCCTCGGCGATGATGTCGCAGCGCATGATGCCGCCGAAGATGTAAATGAGAATGGCTTCGACCTTGGGGTCCGAAAGGATCAGCTTGAACGCGGTGGCGACGCGCTCCTTGCTGGCGCCGCCGCCGACGTCGAGGAAGTTGGCCGGATCGCCGCCGTGCAGCTTGATGATGTCCATGGTCGCCATGGCCAGTCCGGCGCCGTTGACCATACAGCCGATATTACCGTCCAGCCTGATGTAATTGAGGTCGTGCCGGGCGGCCTCCAATTCGGCGGCATCTTCCTCGTCTTCGTCGCGAAGATCGGCGACATCCTTATGGCGGAACAGGGCGTTGTCGTCGAAGTTCATCTTGGCGTCGAGCGCCACCACGTCGCCGGCGCCGGTGATGACCAGGGGGTTGATCTCGATCAAGCTGGCGTCGAGATCGGTGAAGGCGTCGTAGATGGCCATCATGAACTTCACCGCCGCCCCCGCCTGCCGGCTTTCCAGGTTAAGGCCGAAAGCGATCTTGCGGGCATGGTAGGGAAGCATGCCGGTGGCCGGATCGATGGCCACCTTGACGATTTTTTCCGGTGTCCTGGCGGCCACTTCCTCGATTTCCATGCCGCCTTCGGTGGAAGCCATGAAGGTGATCCGGGCATTGGCGCGGTCGAGGAGGATGCCCAGATAAAGCTCGCGGGCGATGTCGCAGCCTTCCTCGATGTAAACGCGCTTGACCTCCTTGCCCTCGGGGCCGGTCTGGTGGGTGACAAGGTTCATGCCGAGGATCCGGTTGGCGGTTTCACGCACATCCTCCAACGATTCGACGACTTTGACGCCGCCCCCCTTGCCGCGCCCGCCGGCGTGAATCTGCGCCTTGACCACCCACGGGGGACCGCCCAAACCCTTGGCCACGTTCTCGGCTTCCGGCGCGGTGTAGGCGACGCCGCCTCGGGGCACGGCGACGCCGTATTTGGCCAGCAACTGTTTGGCTTGGTATTCGTGAATGTTCATCCGTTACCCTTGCCGCGCTTCGGCCGGCGTTTCCCGGCCGGCACTTTCTTGGCCGGCGCCGCCTTGGCGGCTTGGCGCTTGAGTTTCTTGACGGTAATGATCAGACCTTGCACCGCCAGCACGGATTTGTCGAAGCGAGCCTTTTCCGATCTATCCAGCTTGATCTCGACGACCCGTTCGACACCCTTGGCCCCGATGACGCAAGGAACACCGACGAAAAGATTCCTGACCCCGTATTCGCCGCGCAAGTAGGCGGCGCAGGGCAGCACCCGCTTTTTGTCCTTGAGGTAGGATTCGGCCATCCGCACGGCGGCGCTGGCCGGCGCGTAGAAGGCCGAGCCGGTTTTCAGCAGACCGACGATCTCGGCGCCGCCGTCGCGGACGCGCTGGACGATTTCGTCAAGCCGTTTCCGGGTGATCCATTTCATCTTGACCAGATCGGGGAGCGGGATGCCGGCCACCGTCGAATAGCGGACGAGCGGCACCATGGTGTCGCCGTGGCCGCCGAGCACGAAGGCGCTGACGTCCTCGACCGAAACCTTGAGCTCTTCGGCGAGGAAATAGCGGAAGCGCGCCGAATCCAACACTCCCGCCATGCCGACGACTTTGTTGTGGGGCAGGCCGGCGGCCTCGCGCAGCGCCCAGACCATGGCGTCGAGTGGATTGGTGATGCAGATGACAAAGGCGCCGGGGCAGTACTTCTTGATGCCGCCGCCGACTGCGTCCATGACCTGGGTGTTGATGGCGAGCAAGTCGTCGCGGCTCATTCCTGGCTTCCGCGCGATGCCGGCGGTGACGATGACCACGTCGGCGCCTCGAATGCCGGCGTAACTGTTGGCGCCTTTGACGGCGGCGTCGAAACCCTCGATCGGCGAGGACTGGGCCAAGTCCAGGGCCTTGCCCTGGGGAATTCCCCGGACGATGTCGAACAGCACGACGTCGCCCAATTCCTTGAGGCCGACGAGATGGGCCAGCGTACCGCCGATGTTGCCGGCGCCGACAAGAGCGATCTTGTTGCGTGCCATGGCTCTGGTCCTTCGCTCCCAAGACGGCAAAAAAAACCGCGGCGGCAACCACCGTAGCGGAAATCCTCGGTCTCGTTAGTAACGCGATTCAGCGAAGATGATCAAGTATAAAGACCCAGGGCGTCCCGTTAATGCGCTTTTCCGAGGCTGAATCGGCGGCCAAGCCGGTTGCGCGACAGCAGAACTAACGGAAATTCAACATTCAAGGCCTGACCCCCTATCACAAGGCCTGACCCCCTCTCATAGATACTATACTTACTATAGTACTATAGTGTCCCTAGATACAGAAAATTATATACTGTCCCTAGATACCCGGCTATAGTCGCCGTATGTGCCGTTTGAACGTTAGGTTATTTGGGTTGCAAACCGGTTCTCCGCATCTTATGCGGGTCCATCTAATCGTTGTTGGGCGGCACCCGAGGCATATGCACAATGAATTCCTTCTATAGGCCCTTGTCTCTCACAATCGTCGATTTCCTTGGAACACTCCTCCCGGGGGTGATATGGCTCGCGCTAGTGAGTACAGCGGTCAACTTGGCTTCGGGGAGCAACCCCGCTAGCAGTACCACACCCATGACGGCAGTTTCGAAGGCATTCCTTATTTTTAATGACGGCGGTGCGGTGCATCTGATGGGGCTTTTGGTGCTTGCATTTGTGTGCGGGATGCTCCCAAGAACCGTTGCCATGAGCTGGACGGAATTTCTAGCGAGGGGAATTGGTGGTGTCGCAAGGTTGGTGGAAAATTGGAGAATTGGCGTAAGCTCCTGATTGTAAAACATTCAGAAAGGCGGTTTGCCGCCGCCAAAAGGAGCTTACGCCATGGAACATCTTACAGTATCG
>Ga0187833_10004324_pt1 | contig 13937 bp, 24 predicted proteins | sample ETNtaG_37_FD_167968 | JGI IMG/M metagenome (GOLD analysis project Ga0187833, IMG submission 167968) | Marine microbial and viral communities from oxygen minimum zone, Eastern Pacific Ocean - ETNP2014_SV_400_PacBio MetaG (Illumina Assembly) | ecosystem: Environmental > Aquatic > Marine > Hypoxic... | reverse complement strand
AAAAAAACCGGGTGCTTCACCAGCATTAAATCTTCCAACACCGCCGGTGGCACCGGCATCTATAGGTAAAGGTATGAATGTGTCACCGGGAGCTGTAGTTAAAACACCGGCATCTATAGGTAAAGAGGTGAATGTGCCACTCGTTGACCAAATCGGTTGGAACCCGGCAAAAAACGAAAAATTCTCTAAACTGTATACCACCAAGCGTCTAGAGCGGGACGATCTCCAAAAACAAATAGAAGCAATGGGGCCGATGGATAAAAAATCAAAAGACTATCTGAAGCAGGAAAGGCAGGCCATCAGGGATGACGGCAAGGAAAAGGGATTAGCATGGATGAAAAAATATTATGGCGAAGCCGATATGTATTCATCTGCAAAAAAACAAAGAAAGTACAAAAGACTCACCCGCAAGGTAAGAGCTGCGAAGATCGATGAGAAGAGTTTGCTCTCAAAAATACATCCAGATGATCGGTCAGGCGTGAAGGAAAAGCTTGGCTCATCGAAAAGGCGAGATGCCATGAGGCAGCAACTCGCCGCAGGCATACACCCAGTATCAAATCTTTCAACAGCGGCATCTATAGGTACACAGGCGCCTATTAAACTTCCTCCTTCAGTGAAACAAACTCCTAAAGTTATGATAGGCGCAAAACCTGTTAAGCCGTCGGGGAAAGTACAAGACTATGAAGGTGGTTATAAAGATTGGAAAAAGGCTCAAGATAATTATAAGATGGAGCTTAAAGAATGGAAAACACAAAAGACTAATGACGAAAGAGCTGAGCAAATAAATGCAGCTGGGGCAGCGGTCGCAAACGCTGCTACACCAAGTTCACCTACTATAATCAATGCGCCAACGTCCAATGTCAGTTCTAACAAAACTGACATAACTAGTACTTCGAAATCTCTAGTAAATCCAAATCCAATTGTAGAAAAATTAAACGCAATGTAATTACAACACAAAAAAAATCCCCCTGAGAATTTCTCAGGGGGACTAAAGTGTTTATCCTAACGGTTTACCCGTCAGCAAGTTTTTGAAAATAATCAAGAGTTTCCTCTTCACTATCATCATCAACCGTTACTGATACCTTGGGAGCAACTGCTACCTTAGTATCAACAACCACATCTTCTACAGGCTCATCTTCCATATGAGTTGTTACATTTCCTACCGTAGTAGTTCCAGCAAGAACCATATTCAAACGAGTCTTCAATTCATCATATGACTTGAAGTTGGTTGTAGCAGTATGTTCTTTGAGAGCATATTGCTTCTTCCACACTTCCTCAATCTCATCATCATCATCAAACAATGCTGACGGTATTTCGAACTCTGACTTATCGTAGTTCCAATAACCATCTACCTTACGAATCTTCAACTTGAAATTCGCACCCTTCCAAAAATCGAAAGGATTGATTGCAGTTTCATCATCAAACGCAGGCTGCATCGACTCCATGATTTTATCGAAGATTTTCTTACCGAAACGATATAGGAAAACCTTACCTTCATGTTCTGGATGCTTAGGATCTTTCACAACATAAATGTTGGCATAGTATTGTAGCTTACGCTTCTGGCGACGAGCGATTTCCTTATCAGACTCTACACCAGAGTTCCAGTATGCAGAATTCATTTCTGATACAGGATCATTTTGTCCAAGGGTAGTAAGAGAGTTCTCAATATACCACTGACCAGTTGGTCCCTGAAATGCATGATTCCAGAGTTTGGCCCATGGCATATCTTCACCTTCTACTGCTGGTAAAAAACGAATTACTGCATAACCATTACCTGATTTATCAAGTTCTGGCTTCCAGATCCGTTCATCCACATAGGACTTCTTATCTAGGGGTTGTGTTTCGGACTGTGCTGCACCAAGCAGTTTATCCAAAGAGTTTTGCTTCTTCATTTGAGCTAACGACATTTCATATCTCCTTATGTTAATGTATGTTATCGTATGTTAATTTTATTATTATATACTGTTTTGTATGGAATGTCAAGTTCCATTTACTATTTATGTTGATTAAATTTCAGTAATTTCAAGAGCATCACATAATTCATTTTTGGTTATATGTGATACATTATTTTCTTCAAATTGAACTGATGAATCTACCAGAAAAAAATTAATGTGGTGAAATGCTTTAAACACAATTTCCATTTGATTATACCAATTCACTTGATTAAATCCTTTTGCAGTAGCTGGTAGATAATTTTTGGTGCCCTTGTATACATTATTCAAAGGGTCATCATATGAACTAAGGTCAAACCCTAACATATAAACCTCTTTAATCATACTAGGTTTGCTAGCAAGATACAGTGCAGTATTACCAGCAGACCAACCCACCGGATAATCAATACTTTCAACTATATCATTCGTACCTACATATGTAATCCAAACACCAACATCCTTTTCCATTTTCATTTTAAGGTCTTTCATATCAAGGTGTGGATACATTTCCATTGCTGCTTCAATTTTCTCACGCAATGTCTGTGGATCTTTTCCTGATATAACACAATTATCAGTTCTGTTCTTACTTTTATGAATAAATGGGCCGGGGAAACCTAAAAACGATGTTTCTGGAAATAACATGTTTGCAACACCAGCGGGAACAACAGACCAGTTTGCAAAATAACAAATACGAGGTGGCCACTCTGGGTTTTCTACACAATACCCTGAGTCATATATCTCCTGTTGCATAGCGTAATCAATAGAGACAAGAGCATCAACATAACCATCACGATATATTGCATTACATCCCCAAGTAACTACGTCATTAGACATTCTATAATTCTTGGGAGTAAACCATGACCGGGATTCTCCATTACCAATAACGAGAGCTCTGTGTCGGTCACTCATAACCATATTCCTTTTTGATACTGTCAGCATAATTTCGTATTGCCTTCCATGATACAGGGAATAGTTTTTTCGCATGTTCATCGATTTTCCATGCAATGTCCTGTGTCTCTTTTTGTGCATCTGGTTTGCATCGTAGATTACATACACGAGCAAACGCATATAGTGTACCACTCCAATACCATTCAGTCATCATCGATTGGGGTAGAATCATACGAGCCATCTCTGGTGCAATACCTAACTTTAACATATTCTCATAACACTGTTTTGCAAAAAGATATGCGGGGGCAGGACTATATTCAGTCGTTTCTTCTGATGACCCTTGTTTCTTATTCTTTGCAGCAAGACGCCATGCAAGAGGTTCATAGAACTCTACTTCACTATCTACATACCTTCTAGACACTTCATTCCATACTAGTCCTACCTGATGTTTTACCAGTTGTCTAGCAACGAACACGGGAGCCTTGATATGGAACTGTATGGATGCATGTCCGAACGGGCTCCAATGATTATGTTTTGCGAGGTAATTTATGAGTTGGGTGTCTGCCTTTTCATCAAATTCTTCATGGGTTTTAGCAAAAGAAACACGAGCAGCATTTACTACTGATAAATCGCTGCCCATGTGGTCTATTAATTCTACTTTCATTTTGTTTGGTTTTCCTTCAAGAATGCGATAACAGCATCTCTATCGGATTGTTTCTTTAATCCCTTGAATACCATCTTAGTGCCTTTGATTACCTTTTTGGGTTTCTTTAAGAAGTCATTGAGGTTGCATACATTCCAAATAATCTCTGACTTTTTCATTGCCTTGGAATACTTGTATTTCTTAACTGAACCTGCTTTATTATCAACAACATTTCCCAATGCAGGGCCCATTTTGTTTTTAGTGAACCTGTGGCAAATTTTGCACTTCTTCTTAAACACTTTTTCGCCCTGCACTACATTGGTTGCGACAGGAGCATCAGCAGCATATGATCTTCCTACATACCAACACATGGATGCTGCCAATAAAACAACTAATATAATTAAAAACCAATCCTTTTTCATAGAAATTTCCCCTGTTCAACCAACATCTCAAAGTCGTCCATCAACTGTCTGAATCGATGATCATAGAGAGCATCTAACCCAATAACAATGTTTGATATCTCATCTTCGCTCATACTGTCGGGATTATCGAGCATTGCTCTAGCTAATGTCTTTAGATCATCGCATACATGCCAACAACGAAACAGGTCTTGCTCAAAATCAATTTGATTTGGCTTGCTTTCATCCATCCTCATCACTCTTTCCGCATATTATTTTTTTCCACTGATCCTGTGGTGTAAAATATTTTAACATTGTTTCCGTAGCATCTAGCAACTTTTCGTTATCTTCAAGGTCTTCTTTCTCGTACTGTTCAAGGTTTCGATCGAAACTCTTTATTTTCAGAGCGGCGATATCACGTTTAATGTCATAATACTGCTCTACCATCTTCGCTGCGACAATCGCATCAACGAACTCACATGTTATTCCTAAATCTTTCATTGTCATTTCCTCAACATTCATTGATCGTCGTCGGCCGACGACGATCCAGCTTGCAAAACACCTTCCATTTTCATCATCTGTTTTTTCCTCATCATATTTCATTCTAAAGCTTCCTTTAAGCATATTAAAGCGTTGGGTGTAAATTCTGGATTTAACTCCACATCAGCGTATCCCCGTGGATTACACAAAATACGAGTATTACCAATAGTATAGTCAACCGAATTATGCATATGACCATGAAACCAAAGTTCTGGCTTTGTGTCAAGGATTACCTCTGATAGATCAGATGCATATGACCCATTAATGTAAGTATCTTTTTTATGTCTTTCATGAACACTAAGAAAGGAAGGTGCCATATGCGTAACAACGACATCACCCTCCTTTACATTCTCTTGCAAAAACACTTTCGAAATGTTGTGCAAACTGTGGGCAATTTGTGGTTTAAATCTATACTTACCTGAGCCTCCTCGAATTAATCGATAATCGTTCATTGCATCAGCGCATCGCATATATGACATTGGATTTCCATTAAGGAAATCCGACCATAGCGTTGCTCCATGAAATGTAACGTCATCAATTGTTATGCTTTCATTCTCCAGTAGATGAACATTATCAACGAGGGTTTTCTTTGTTTTCGCATAAGTATTGTTTATTGTGCCACGATAAAATTCATGGTTGCCAAGAACGTATATCACATGATTAAACCTACTAGCAATATCATTAATCCAATCAACCCTACATTTAATACAAATATCACCAGCAAGAATAAGGATATCCCCAGCTTCTGGCTCAAATTGCAACGGGCCAAATTCCAGATGCAGATCGCTAATATAATTAATTTTCATTGAAATTTCTCCTCAGAAATAACTGGTGCCGGAGAGAAGATTCGAACTCCTGACCTGATGCTTACAAGGCAACTGCTACTACCAACTGAGCTACTCCGGCAAGTTACTATCCTCTCTGCGGCCGTCCACCTTGACGGCGTTCAAAATCTCGGCGACTATGGGGACGATACCCCTTGGGCCAGGCGGGTTGCCGTGAAGCGAGTTTACTGACTCGTTCACTCAACTCATCATTTTGTTTTACCAACTCGGCACAATCATACTCTAGAGTCTTAACCCCAGACCTCAATTGCGTAATCTCGTTTTCCATATGTGCCTCCTTACGAACAGCATCATTCTCATCAACTTTTTTATCACTCATTATCAGACTCCTCTATCAAATCTATTAACTGTATTCTATACTGTTTCTTATCAATTGTCAAGAACCTTTTGTATTTTTGTAGCAGTTTATTTACATCATACCAAACATAATCTTCTGCCATACTCCGGTCCCAACTCTTGGTAAATTCCAATAGTTCATCAAGAATAATCAATGTTTCTAATGATACTCTCTTACCAAGATATTCCTTTAACAGAAGCGGATGCTCTGATTTCTTTACCTTGAATATTGGATTGAAATCATTTACAAACGGCCGGATTTCTTCAGCGAATATGTCGTAAAAATTACTTCTTTTCTCTTTCCAAATTTCATAATTCTCATCAGTGAAATTTGCAACATACCCATCCCGTACTACAATGAAATTGGCTACGAAATAATTCTTGATATCGTCGTAGTTATTGTATTTTTTGGAAAGTTTAACGAAGAAAAATCTGTCCTTACGCTTCCAAAATGAAGTCCTAGACACACGGCTCTTACCCTTGTAGGTAAAGAAGTCGTAATCTTTCCTATTGAAATGCGCCTTTAATGCACAATACATTAGATAGATATCAATGGGGTCCATGTTGCAAACTCGCCTCTTTCATCAATATAATACACATTACGAACACCAACATCCATGATTAACTGCTGACATACCTCACATGGATAACTAATAGCATAATCTAGGTTTTTCAAAACACGAACAACATACAAATCTTTACCTTCACAATTATCCAACCCATTCCTGATGAGTGCCAATTGTTCAGCATGAAGGAACGGCCATTCCGTTCTCCTATGCATCAGGGGGTGTGTTTTATAACTGTTGCTGCCAGTACTTACCAACATATTCTTATATGCAAGTGCTGCGCCTAGTTTGAATTTTCCTTTACCTCGACCACCTGTTCCAGTACCTTGTATTGCAGCTTCTTTTGCTGCGTTGAAAAATTTATCATTCATTTTATCATATTGGTAGTTGAGCACACTTTGGTAAAAAATTCAAATCTCTTGCGTTTGCTTCTATCTTTTCTTTAAGTCCTTTTGAAATTAAAGATTTAATTGTTGCGGGGTCTATTCCTTCTTTTTCACAATAATGTAAGACAGCTTCCATATGAGTAATTTGTTTTTCTTTTGCAAGATTTTCAATTGTATTTGTAAAAATTTTAGCTGTTGTTAATGTCATAATATTCCTTATTTAAAGTTGGAGGGTTAACCATGACCCTCCTCGGATGTATTACGGCATCACCCGTGATGTTGCCCAAGCCGGAGGCAATAAACGATTGCACTATGGAGGCTTCTAAATTCGCACCATTTCTCCTTTGTTTATTTCCATACACATGTAAGGAAACTTTTATATAAAATCATGCTCGCCTTAGTGCGTTAGCATGAAGTGTCATATAAATTATTTCTTTTCAGAAACAAACTTATACAACTCACTTGCAGTTTTAATGATTTCTTCGGGTTTATACATTTTTGGTGTATATTTCTCAAAGAACTCTTTAGGATTAGCAGCGGCCTCGGCATACTTATCCATATGCATATGTGCTGCATCAACTGCGATATCATACTGCCGATCTAACATATCTTTCGCCATTGAAAGTGTATCAAATCGCAACTCGTATGGGGTTTTACCTTTTTTTTCTGACATAATTTTTCTCCTTGTGTTTGTGTGTGTGTTAAGCGGCGGGTTTCTGTTGCTAGGCACCCGCCAAACCCCGAGCAATTAAGCAGCTAGTGCGTAATCCTCAAATGCCTCATTATCGTTGGCATTTCTCGTTGTTGATCGATAAGGTGATCAATCCACAATTCTCCACATTCCTATTCATTGCCAGTCGAACCTATTTCGCCCCCATCAAAAAAAGATTAGTATAAAAACCATTGGGAATAATCAACATCATTAAAAAAGATTAGATATATAATACCACCAACGAGAAAAGCATCAGCACAAATACTCCAAACGATATATGCCTTAAACATCCACTCAGCAACTAACTTAACAAGCCAACACTTTGTCCTTATAATCAGGGCCAAAGACCGTAAACATGGACTTTTTAAGATCACCCGCCATATAAAGCGACATGGGGTTTTTATGAGTAGAGTTAAGGGGTTTCGCATTTTGAAGCTCCTTCTGATATTTTTTCATTTAATCTCCTTATGGTGGAGGCGGGCGGTACTGCCCCGCCGTCCTGTACAATTTTCAGTTTGTTTCATCAAACTGTACTATATTTATACCACATCCAACATCAATTGTCAAGTGCTTTTTTGATTTATTCTCTATAAAATATGTGATCATCAATCATGGTTGTTATAGTGAAATGTTCTGCCCACCATGGAGCAACATCTACTGAATGATAGTATAACGCACCTCCTGTAACATCGGTTACCATTGTTCTAACCTTCTCTGCAACCTTATACAGATGACTAAACACCTTCTTATTGTATGGTTTGTCTGTCTTCCCATCACAATACCAGCTAAACGCACACTTGTTCCTTTTAGGGATAAGTTTTGTTTTATCCTTCCATGAAGGTACATGGCGTCCCTGTTTAATAACTGTACAGATTGTGTTTGGAAATCTATTGTCTTTTACACGGTTCAGCACAACATGAGATACGGCTATTTGTCCAGCGAGAGATTGATTTCTCGCTTCAAAATATATGTTCTGTGCAAGACAATATGTCTGCTGATTGGCAGATGCATGTGTTGGATTAAAACTAATAACGATTGCAATAATAAAAAATATCAATATGTTCATAATATAAAGTTAGTGATTTTTCCTTGGTAGTTGTTGATCTGGGAATTTGTAATTTCTAAAGTCCAAGATATAACTCTTCTTAGCACCCTTCTTCACCTGTACTTCTCTTCGTTTTCCTTCTATTACTCCTCCACCTTTTCTCATCTTCTTCTTGGCTCCTTCAAGCCGTTTGTGCATTTGTTTAGTGTATGGAATAACATAACCAATGGGTAGTAATTTTTTTCGGTCTTTTACAATCCACAGGAATATGTTCTTTGGTTCATCTACCAAATATGATGCAACAATAAAATCTTTTGGTAAATCTTTTGTTGTGGGAGTTCCTAACAGTTCATCATAGGTATATGTTGTCATCCCAATAACAGCAAGGACTAAAGGAATATACACAAATAACCAAATTGGTTTTTTTAGTAGTACTATCAATGCAACTAGAGAAGTGATTGATATAAGAACTACAGCCAAAAATAAGAGATACAGTATCATTGGATAACCCCTGTTGCCGGCGGGTCTGATGCGGCCGGTGGTTGATTAGGCATACCACCATTAAAATTGGGATTTGGTGGGCCGTGAGTAGGGTATTCACTAAACAACTTTCTTGCTATAAATTTAAATGGTAGTTGGTTGATAGACAATATTCCACCATTTTCTTTTATTGTTACCCGAGCCACAGTGTGTTCAGCACCCTGTTTTTTAAGTATAATCTTTTCCTCAAATACCATCTTATATGGATTTAATCGCAAAAATGTTATTCGTACTTCCCGGTCAACATTATCTCTCATATTATACATATGTAAATTGATTATATATTCACCGGCAACCCAACTACGGAATGTTACGAGTTCTCGATTTATTTTTATCTCTTTAACTGTACCATCAGGCATTTTAATAGAATCATTCATAACACCAATATCATCCCGGTCAAGATGCATTCCGGCCATATTCCTATTTCGGAAAGATAGTATTTTTTTGTGGGGGTCACGAACCCATATATCAACATCGTCTGTAGAATTTTCATCCCACTCAACAATAATCAAATATTCTGCCTTATGTTCAATCTCTGATTTTTTTGCTATTGGATTAATAAGAATCAACGCAAGAATATACATACTGATGAATGACAACAGCAGTATGAATAAGAAATCAATAAACGCTAATGGTGATTTACTCTTCATCGTCAAATAAAATCAGTTGAGCTTTTAGAACGAGTGAAGATACAAGACCAACTAGAGTCGTACCTAAAGCTGTGTATAGTCCAGAACTCATTGCATTGAGAATTGTTTTAATACTCTCTGTATCAATGATTGTTATGTTGGTAAATGTACCAAACAACATAATCATAAATCCAATAATCGTACCGAGCATTCCAAGTGTCATACAAGCATCTGACACAAACCATTCTATCTTAAAGGTTTGCAGATGCTTGTTAAAACTCTTGTATCCAATAGACAATGTTGAGCCAACAAAAAGTGTAGTTATTAAAAATGTAATTGCAGTAGCATCATTAACATATATTGGGACAAGAAATCCAGCATTATAACATAACAAAACTGCTAACAATACAGCACAAATAATAAGCCACCAAAACAATCCTTTTTTCATTATTTTTTCAATCCTTCTTCTTTTTCACCTTCTGGTATTTTTGGAGCCATATCTGGTAACATAGCGGTTTCATCTTCTTCTGTTGGAAAGTCAATCATTAATTCTACACCATGAAAAAGTATGCAGCTGATTCGATTTGGAAACGCTTCTATAATAACAAAACTACCGTCCCTTGGATTTACATACGTTGACATTACAGCATCAATTTCGCCCATTTGATTTTTTGATGTTCCCATTGCAATTGGTATAAATTTCATTATGTTGGTTAACCAATTTCTTACTACCGGAGAATCATTGCATACAACTGGTTTTGCTAATTGAAATATTTGTCCATGTGGTCGATTTTCTATTGATTGTGGAGTTGTATCATTTTGTGCAAATACCGTAGTTGAAAATAATAAAATTACCGCAGCGATAAAGTACTTCATTTTTCTAACCCCTATGTTCCGTTTTGTTCCTTCCATTCTTTCATCACATCCGTTAATCCTTGTAAAAAATCACCCTTGTCTTTTATAAATTCCTGAACTGTGCCGTCTTCTGTTACTACTAAAATTACTATCTGTGAAATATTTATGTCTGTTCTTTCAGAGAACATTTCTGCATATGCAGAACCTTGAATATAGTAATTCTCATTCCAATTATCTGTCCGCTCCTTTGTAGAGGTTTTAAAGTCGATAATAGAAGGAATACCGTTATATTCAGCAATACAATCAACTCTACCTGCTACCTGATATTTATTACTATACAAACCGCACTCTAGAGCATATATGTTGTCGATATTATCTAGAGCCTTCTCTCGTAATTGGTTGAATAAGCACCATGGTAAAAAGGATTTCTGATGTTCTTTCCATTTATTGGGGAAATTGAAGGATTGGTTGTTAAGATAATCCTCACACATTTGATGAACTTTGGTTCCTCGTGCCGCTGCGGTTCTGGAAATGTGATTAGCAACATCATTACCTACCCGTTTGCGCCATTCAGATAGTCCTTGTTTACTTCGAATAGACAAAACTGTTGTGATTGATGGATAATAATTTTTCTCAGGAGTTTCATAAAATCTCCTTCCATCAATAATCTTAGTTTGTAAATCTGGTAAATTCAGTGAACGATGCTTAAACATCAGATAAACTTTTCATCCTCTCAACCAATCTCACCGCTCTATTTGTGACTTGACGATACCAACGGCTATCTATCATCTCAGCAGCGGCTGCATTCCAATCCTGTGAATCAACTCCACGTTTCATGCCCACAAATTTACTCAATCTTGTATATCCCATATTGAACATCATATTGGCAATAATTCTTTGTGCTTCTTCCGGTAAGTCATAAAAATCTTCATAGAGTTTTTGACAATCAGCTAAAACACTTACAATATCATTAGCAAAGGATTCATGAACCCGTGTTGATGTAACTTGAGTCCAAATATCTTTACCATATTCTGGATCACTGGGAACTATAAGATGGCCTATACCAAACGTAGGGTTGCCGAGATGGTCAAGATATACTTCATATCTGCACCCTTCATCAATTTCTAATTCTTTCCTAAGTTTTGGTAAATCCATATTACACTCCCGGTCCTGGCCAAGATTCTCTCAATCTTTTATCAGCCATCATTTCAGCCACAATGTTAGTTGGTAGATTTTTCTCTTTAGCTTCAGTCAAGCATTGCATAGTTCTATCATAAATTCCATCGATGATATTTGCTACATGAAAATCTGTTGCTACAAAACCGAAATCTTTATTGGTATCAAGTACTCCACCCGCATTGACGAGAAAGTCAGGAGCATTGATGATACCCTTATCCTTGAGTACATAACCCATCATAGAGTTAATCAACTGATTGTTGGCACCACCGCATAGGATTTTGCAATTCAGTTTTTCTACAGTATCTTTATTGATGGAACCACCCAAAGCACAAGGAGCAAAAATATCACAAGACACTTCATATATTTCATCTAGTCCAACAACGGTTGCCTCTGTCTTTGCTGCAAATTCTTTACACTTGTCCATATCTAAATCAGTGATGGTTAGTTTTGCTTCTTTCTGATGTAACATCTCTGCAAGATTAGAACCAACATGACCTATTCCTTGTATTGCAATGTGTATGTCTTTTAAACTTTGTCCGGGCGCCATTTCATTTCTGAGGAAATTAACTGAGGCTTCCATCCCTCGAATAACACCTAATGAGGTTGCAGGACTTGGGTCTGTCCCTGTAAAGATAACATGTTCAGTCACCTTATTGATGATCTGCATATCCTCTGGACTGCTGCCTACGTCTTCAGCGGAGATATATTTACCCCCCAAAGAGTCTATTACTTTTCCAAATTCTGTGAGTAGTTCTGGTGTTTTTTCAGCGTTTCGTAAATTAACTACAGCCTTACCACCGCCAACATTTAGTCCCGCAAGACTATTTTTATATGTCATTCCCTTTGAAAGTTTTAATACATCTTCTATTGCATCATGACTTTTTTCATACTTCCAAAATCTAGCACCACCCAAAGCAGGGCCGAGGGTTGTAGAGTGTATTGCAATATAACAATCCAGACCTGTAGATTTTTCTGTAGCGTGAATAACCTTTTCGTATCCGTCAATGTCTATTTGCTTTATGTCCATTGTTATTCTATACCAATCCCTAATTTTATTTTGTTGATTAGATAATTACGTACAAACCCTGAACGTACAATGTCGCCCAGAGTAAACTCCAAACAATTAAACTCTTCCATTTCTTCCAATATTTTCAAGAAATCATGTAGTCCGTTTCTTTCATTATGATGAACCAAATCAGTCTGGTCAAAATCACCGCAAAAGATTATTTTTGAATCTTGTCCAATCCTTGTGATGATTGTATCCAGCTCATGGAAATTTAAATTCTGACACTCATCTACTATAATGATACTGTTGTCAAATGTCAATCCCCTTAGAAAAGAAGTTGATAAAAAGAACAAGGTGCCCTGTGACTTGAGTCGATTATATAGATTATTGAATGATTGTTCACTGGGCATCTCAAACATGAATTGAACCATGTTCTGATACGGCACTTGATATAATGCAGCCTTGTCTTCTTCATCGCCGGGAAGAAATCCAATTTCTCTTGTAGGTATAAGAGAACGAACAAGAATTACCTTGTCATAATTTTTCTTTAAGTCTAATATATCTTTTAGTGCTAAATATAATGAAATGAAAGTTTTACCTGTACCTGACGCACCAAATAAAAATTGGTTCTTTCCCTTTTTCCAAGAGTCAAAAACTAATTTCTGATTGTCAGTAATCGGTTTTACAGCAACAATGTTACTGTGGTTAATTTCTTTATTTTTCTTGCTTGCCATATTACATCCCAATTACATAATAGTGAGAGGGGAGGGCGGCCCTCCCCTCTCTATGGTACATGGGCGGAGGGACTTCCAAGCTTGTATCTACGCTGTGCGTAGGTGCTGAAGTTTGATTTCTCGCCCGTACCAATATTTATATCACCTTATGTTTTTTCAATACGTTTCTTGTCTTGATTGTTTTAGTTGGTGTTCGTGCATATCTGTCTGCGAGAGGTGAGCCCGGGTGTGAATTTGCAATCTGTTCCATACGCTCAGTAAACCCGCCGTCTACTTTAGGACCAACACCCATAATATGGTCACCAACATATGAAAACAACACTGGAACTTGACTAATATGGGGATTCTTTTTTAGATATTCATCTTTTTCGCTCATTCCCATGAACTCATCAAATGTTTTCCCTGTATTATTATCGGTGAATGTATATGTTGGCATTAAACTTTTAACTCCGATTGGTTAGGATCGCCACCCAAATCTTTAACCATGCATTTCAGATTAAAAACTGTATCTGCAAGTTCTTTATGTCTCATCAACATAACGTGTACAGAATTTTGCAGCTCAACAATCTCTCTTTTTAGTAAATCTTCTTTCGTCATTACTTCTGTCATGTTACATGCTCCTTAGTATATAGGAAACTTCGATATTCATTCTAAGAGTTCCTTGCCAGCGAAATAATCATCCCAAAATTCCTTTATGGTTATGG
>Ga0187833_10004323_pt1 | contig 13937 bp, 13 predicted proteins | sample ETNtaG_37_FD_167968 | JGI IMG/M metagenome (GOLD analysis project Ga0187833, IMG submission 167968) | Marine microbial and viral communities from oxygen minimum zone, Eastern Pacific Ocean - ETNP2014_SV_400_PacBio MetaG (Illumina Assembly) | ecosystem: Environmental > Aquatic > Marine > Hypoxic... | reverse complement strand
GGTCATAATAAATTTCCTGTCTTCCTGAAAGTGTGTGCCAAGGCTTTAATCTTTCTACATTCATTGTAAAAGGACCAAAAGTTCTTTGTTTTCCATTATTATCGTGCAACACAGCGCTCCACTGTGGTGTTGTGTGAATTCTTCTAGGTTGTGAAATAATATCTTTATAATGAACTTTTCTGCTTTTAACTACTTCAACCATATCTGCAAGCGGAAGTCCTACTTTTTTTTCCATCTCTTTGAAAAATAGCCACGACAATCTTCCGTTTAATTCTGGAGAAATTTGAAGCAAGAGTTCACAAAATTGTTCCGGTTTTTCAAAGTATACACGATCATTTTTTACATCTAAGGCTTCGTTATGTTTAAGTTCTTCCTCAACAATAGGTGTTAAATCTGTATATTGACCTTTAGAACCATAACCTTTGGGTTTACTAACAAGTGGACCAAGAGAAACTAATTTATCATAAATTTTTGTATAATCTCTTTCAACAATATTTACACTAGGGAAAGTTTTTCCTGAAACAGGTTCTGTATCACCATTTTTCCAATCTTTAATCTCTCCTAATGGTTGAGCAAGTTGACCGGGAGTATCCATCCATGTAGAATTGAACACAATCTCTTTTACAGGTTCAGGGAAATGTTTTTTTGCCAGTTCAGAAAATTTTTTAGCAATAATTTTAAACGCTTCCCAATCATGTTTAGCTTCCCATGGTGGTTGTGTTGCTGGTGTTAAAGGATGAACATAAGCATGCATATCTCCGAAAGTAACATCGTATTTTTCATACCAAAAGGCAGCTGGTAGAATTACATCTGAATATAATGCGGTAGAGTCCATTCTTATATTTAGGTTTACTAAAAAATCTAATTTTCCAATTGGAGATTCTTCGTGCCATTTGATTTCTTTAACTAAGTCTTTTGCGGGCTCTTTGTCCCACATAACATTATTATGTGTTCCAAGGAAATGTTTGAGTGTCAATTCAGAACCTCGCATACTACATCCAATAAGATTGCCACGATATACCGTAAGCATTTTTAAGCGATTTTCTGGAGCGTCTATATCGTTAATTGCAAAATTCAATTTGCTTTCCTTAAATTGTTTTACAACCCATTCTTTTACTTCTTCATCATTTTTGCATCCTGCATCAATAGCTTCTTTATAAAGTTTCATCGGATTCTTTTTATCAACTTGAGGAAATGAGGGTAGCCACCCTAGTCTAACTGCAAGAGAGTTCATATCTGCTGGAGTATTAAATTTTGGAAGTTTTTTTGCACCTGTTGCCCATTGTGTATCGAGAGACATGCCATCGTATCTCCATTGACCGGTTTGAAAATACCATAAAGAAGTACTGTTCATTAGTCGTGGAGGTCTCTGCCAGTCAAGAGCACCACTCATATTAACAAACGCAGCATTCAAACGAGTATGCTGCGTACCAACATAATGATTAAAATTACCACCATTAACTCCGTTGCAACCACAAAGAGCTGTCATTACTGCCATATTACGGTAATACAAAGAAGCTCCGTGGTAAAAGTGTTGTACACCCGGTCCTGTTATGAACATAGACTTTCCTTTTGTCTTTTCAGCATTTTCTGCAAATTCTTTTCCTATCTGTATAGCAAGATCTTTACTCACACCCGTTTGAGATTCTTGCCACGCAGGAGTGTAAGGTTTTGGATCATTATAATCTTTGGGATAATCTCCCTTTAATCCTCTTGATACGCCCGCTTGTGCCATTGTAAGATCAAAAGCAGTTGTTACGAGTAGTTCTTTTCCATCTTTTGTTTTGATTTTTTTTGCTGGAACTTCACGTAAAATTTCTTTTGCTTTATTGCCTTTGCCGTTTGTTTTACCTATGTTTATATTAAAGGTTTCTGTAAAGTCACTGAACGAGACCATTGCCTTTTCTTCATCATTGTTTAGTAAAGTTAGAAGTGGATCAAACTCTTTTTTAGTAACTGCGTTTTTTAGTTGGAGGTTCCAATTTCCAGTGGGTTCTTTCTCCCATCTAAAACCAATCGAGCCAGTAGGCACATGTAATTCCCCTTCTTTGTCAGTCATAATAAGTTTCCAATCAGCATTTTCTTCTTTGCTATATTCTTCAATATCAGAAGCTCTAACAAATCTTCCCATCTGGTATTTGTCGCCATCTTCTTCTAAAACAACAAGGAAAGGTAGATTGGTGTATTGTTTTACGTAATCGTTGAAATATGGTGTTTCTTTATCAACGTAAAATTCTTTCAAAATAACATGTATACATGCCATTAAGAAGGCTCCATCACTTCCAGGAACAACTGGAACCCATGTATCCGCATATTTCGTTACATCTGAATAGTTAGGAGACATTACTACTATTTTTGAACCTCTGTATTTTGCTTCAGAAACAAAATGAGCATCAGCAGTTCGAGTCATATTTATATTTGAACCAGCAACTACCCAATATGTACTAAGATACCAATCTGAGCTTTCACAATTTTCAGTTTGATCACCAAACATGCTTGGAGAATTATGTGGAAGGTCGTGATACCATTCATAATAACTACAATAAATTCCGCCTAATAAATTATTATATCTATGACCTGAAATAAAACTTAGCAAGCTCATTGCTGGAATAGGTGAAAAATTAGCCATATGATCTGCGCCATATTTCTTAATAGTGTAAATTTGTGCTGCAGCTACTAATTCAGTGGACTCATCCCAGCTCACTCTTTTCCATCCAGATTTACCTCTTGCTGATTTATATTTTTTTGATCTTTCTTTATCTTCAACAATACTTGCGTAAGCTTCTACTGGATCTTTGCCATTCTTTTTTTCTTCAATATAAAAATCCCATAATATTTTACGCACATAAGGATACTTTGGTCTTAAAGGACTGTAAGGATACCATGAAGCAGTAGCACCTCTTTGACAACCTCGTGGTTCAATATTTGGAATATCCGGATCAATTTGTGGATAGTCAGTTTTTTGAAGCTCCCAACAGATAAGCCCATCTTTTACAAAAACTTCCCAGCTACATGCCATTCCACAATTAACTCCATGGCCTGTTCGCACGCTATAATCATAATTCCATCTTTTTCTATAGAATTCTTCCCAAGATCGAGAATCTTTGCTGACATTAAACCATTTACTGCCGTTACTACCATTTTTCATAATATTTTTTCCTATTTATTAAATTATTCAACATCTATATTTTTTTTTCCTACTTTGAGTGCTATCCACGTCAAAAAAATTATTACTAAAATACTTATAACCACAGAATATATATAACGAGAAGAAAGATCGGTTATAAAGTTTGTTTCCTGATTGATATTTTTGTCAACATTTTTTAAATATAAAATTATTTCTTTTATTTCATCATCGCTTAAACCTAACGCCACCATTGGCATGTTAAACTCTTTCAAAAGCTGTAATGCAATGGGATCTTTTTCTTCAACCAATCCATCTGGATCTTTAATTTGTTTTATAAGCCAATTTTCTTCTCTGCGTATGGTTACCCCTGATAAATCAGGTCCAACCAAGTTCCCTTTTCCAATAGTATGACATCCTGCACAATTACCTTGAAAAATTTCCTCACCAATTTCTGAGGAAACTAAATATTTAATTGGGATTAAGCAAAAAATAATAAAAACAAATACTGTAAAAATATTTTTCTTATTAAGAAATAAAAAAGAAAAAGACATATTGGACAAGTAGCAATTATTTAATCTAATAAACTTGATCCAAATCAATTAATTATTTGATAATATCATTATTGATATAGATCAATTTTGACATGAATCAATTTTGACTTAAGTCTACTAACAAATTTATATTTAATTAAACAGCAGGAGCAAGTTCATGGGTACTTCGCCATCCATCCACAACATAATTGATTATTAAATTTCTCCTAATTCCTTGAATATTTTGTTTTGGTACTCCATGCCATGTATCTGTTCCTGCATTAAACATAAGTCCCAAATTTGATCTATATGGTGCTTTAGAATGAAAAGTAAGATCAGGATTATATATTGTTGTGCCCCATTCATTTGATCCAGGATCTTTTGATAAATAGACAAGAAAAGTTAATAATTTTTCCTTTATATCTAGGTGTGGCTCTAACCAAAAATCTCCTGTATCCATGGTATATTCAATTCTTAATTTACCCTTTGTTAAATCTTTTCCACATATATTTCCTAATTGATCAATAATTTTAGAATTATTAAAAACTTTTACTAAATCATTAATAACTTCAAATTTTTCACAATTTTCTTTATTTAAAAAAACTCTTGTTTGATTATTGCTTTCTCTCTTTCCTGTGTAATGTTCTATTTTTGGTACTTCAAAAGGAAGTTCTAAAAGATCATCGATTAGTATTTTTGGAAAAACTTTATCAAATACCCAATGGTTAAAAGGAAGTTTATTATGTGCTGTATTTTTTAGGCTTTCACTAACATATTCTAACAAGCTAGATCCGTTATCGCGAGAGCTTTTTTCTTTGTTTTCTAAATTCATCTGATTCATATTTTTAAGAAGATTTTTTAAAATAATTAAACGAAAAAAAAAAATAATTATTGATTTGAATCAAATTAACTAAATTTTAATACGAATCATTACAAAAAGAACAATTTGAATGATTTTATAAGTTTCATAAAAAGAGCGATATAAACAAAACAGTAATTAACTTACCTTTTGTTTGTGCGTGTCATTTAAATAGAAAAATAGGTGCTTGTGGTGCAATAACTGTTATTGCATTTATTGTCATGTTTTTAATTCTTTATGCGCCAGAAATATCAACAATAGGTGAAGGTATTGGATTAGATTATAATCTTGTACATTAAATTTGTAAAAAAAAGGTTTGAACCCAAGTATTTATTTTTATTACAAAATATTTTTGATAAAAAAAATATAAGAAACCGAAGCTATACTTATTAAAACTACTGAAAGAATTTTTAATATTTTAGCTTTTCTACCTCTATATAGACTTGACATTGCTGCAAAAACAACAAACGGAACATAAGCAAGACTAATAACTGCTTGTAGTGACATGCTTTAATATTAAAAGAATAAAAAAAATATTAATTGATGTAGATCAATTTCAGATCTATTTAATTTAAATCAACAATACTAAACAATTACTGTATTAAAAAATATTATCGCACGTATTAGCTTTTTTTTCTTTATGAAACTATTAAGTATCCAAATTATTTCAACCAATATAGCAACGATGAAAGAACAGAAATAATTTTAAACATAACCAACTACGCAATTATGGGATAAAGTAAGGAAGGAAGAATTAACTCAATCTGACACAAAATTGTAAATCTTTACGCACCATAATTGCATAGTCCTTTCAAGTTACCAAAATAAAAAGTTTTATCGTTGATATAGATCAATCTTTTTTTATAACAAACTGTTTAAAAATTAGTAATGGAAGATCAACAAAAAAGATCAATTTTTAAAACTTTTACTTGGAGAGTGGCTGCTTCTTTAGATACTTTTGTAATAGGTTGGATAATTACTGGAAATTGGAAGTTGGGAGGCTCCATTGCAGGTATCGAAGTAATAACAAAAATATTTTTTTATTACTTTCATGAAAGAATTTGGAATAAAATTGAATGGGGTAAAAATAAGGAACGGTTTATATAGATAGTTATTGTAAACGAAAATAAAAATTTTACTCAAATTCCAGACTTAAATTTTATGTTGAAAGATTGAAAAAGTCCTATTTTTATATAATAAAAAATAATTTATTGTTTTAAATCAAATTGCTAAGTTTTTGATACAAAACAATAATTTATTTTATTTTAACTAGTATTTTGTTCGTAAGAAAGGAGTATCAATGAAAACTTTATCACTTATAGATTCGTTGAGACCTTATTCTTTAGGTTTTGATGACATGCTTAGACATTTTGAAGATTTTTTTAACAAAGATTTAGATGCTTTTGACACAAACAAGTGCAGCTACAATATTATTAAGTTGGGTGGTAATTCTTATGACATAGAAATTGCTTTACCCGGACATGGGAAAAAAGATGTCGAAGTATCCATTGAAGATAATTTATTAAAGATTCAATCAACTTGTAAAGTTCAAATCGAAAACAAAGATAAAAAATACCTTCATAAAGGAGTTGAAAAAGAAAAAATTTCAGTAAGTTTTTTTATTGGCAATGATGTAAAGGTTAAAGATGCTATAATGGAATCGGGCCTACTTACAGTTAAATGTGTAGTGGACAAACCTGCTGGTAACAATGTAATAAAAATACCAGTTACAACTCGCCAATAAAAAAATAGTAATTCCAATTTTTAAAATCGAAGTTACTTGGTGTAATGAAATTTATTTACAGAGATCTTCTAATTTTTTTATATCGCTCAAGTAAACTTGCTTTGAGCTTATTATTTTGATGATGCTAGCTGTTTTAAGTTTGGAGAATTCTCTGCTAACTGTCTCTATTGTTAAACCTAAATAATCAGCTATATCTAGCCTGGTCATTGAAAGGCTAATAGGATTATTTTTCCAGCCAATTCTTTCACGCTGATTAGATATATTCAGTAAAAATTTTGAAATTCTTTCAACAGCATTTAATTTTCCAAGTACAGTTACTCTATCTTGAGCAAGTGTTAATTCAAATGAAGTTTGATTTAAAAGTTCTTTTGCTAATACAGGATTGAGATCTAAATATTTATCTAACATTTTCTGTTCAAAAACACATGCCTTAAGCTCACCAATGGCTTCCGCTGAATAGTTATATCTATGGTTTCGATAAGTTCCAAAAAAATCTCCTGGATATAAAAAGCCAATAATTTGAATTCGGCCGTCATCTAAAAGCTGATAAATTTTTACATTGCCTTCGGTAATATTATATAAGTGTGTCGATGGATCGTTTTGATGGAAAATACTTTGTTTGTCAGTGTATTTTTTTTCAAGGGATATTTTTGAAAAGATCTGCAATTTGTCGTCATTTAAACACCTACAGAATGAGTATGCTCTGATTTTGCATATTGAACATCGATTTTTGGGTTTTTCTTGCTTAACTAATTGAGCGGCAATCATTAGCAAACAATAATATATATTCATCAAAAAACAACAATTGATTTAAATCAATTTTATTTTTTCTAGTTTATATACATTAATTAAATGCCCCCCCAGATGAAGAAAGTAAGTGATGCAGGACTTTTAGTCACACATTGCAAGAGCGATAACATTTATCCTCTTTTACCTTTGCTTTCGCAAGAATTTCCTAATTGGACAATTGATAAAATAAAAAATTATGTAAAGCTTGTAATTTCAAAAAAACATGATGTTGCGGGCATGTTAGTTGCTCAAAATGAGGCCGCATATTATGTTGGATTACTTGTTTACACATACCAATCAATCACTTCAAAGTTAATTGGAGATACAAAAAAAGATCAATTTGCAAAAGGAATTGTGGTCGAAAATTTAATTGCTTCAAGCCCTATTTTACAAAAACATGTTTTTTTTATTTTAATTGAAAATGTTATTGAAATGGCCAATAAAAATAATTGTGAATTTGTTGAACTGCCAAAATTTGATGAAACATATGAATTAATTAAACAAAAATATCAAAAACAAATATCTCATTCAAATGGTTTCAGAGTTTTTATTAAATTGAAATAACTTTTTATCAATTATTAAATTAACTTAACATTAACCAAAAACCTAGTAAAGCAAGCTAAACAATTATAAATTATTTGTTCTATTGCCATTAACTCAGAACCAAGATCCCTAAAAGTTTTTTCATACCAGTTTTAAAATGCATCAATATTTGTTTGAGATTTACCAAGAATTAAGGCGTGTATATCTTCTGTTCCTTCATATGTATTAACTGTTTCAAGATTAATCAAGTGTCTAATGATATGATATTCATCTAGAATACCATTGGCACCCAACATATCTCTTGCATCTCTAACAATTTTTAGAGCTTTTCGGCAATTATTTCTTTTCAACATGCTAATGGCTATTCTCGTATCTTTATTTTTATCCATAACTTTTCCAACCTGTAGGCAAGCATTAAGGCCAAGTGAAATTTCAGTTTGCATATCAGCTAATTTTTTTTGAACTAATTGTTTTGCAGCCAACTGTTTATTATTTACAATTCTATTTTCTGCATAATCTTTCGCAATAAACCACGATGATTCTGCTGCACCCATTACCCCCCAAGCTATTCCGTATCGAGCTTCATTTAAGCATGAATAAACAGACTTCCACCCTCGTGTAAAAGGTAAAATGCTGTTCTTTGGAACTTTTACGTTATTTAAAATGATCTGTCCTGTTTGACTAATTTTTAAGCTAGCTTTTTCAATCGGAGATGTGGTTAATCCTTGCGTTTGACTATCAATAATAAATCCATGAACCTTTTTTTCTTTATTTACTGCCCAAATAACAAAAACATCGGCTATAGGAGCGTTGGTAATCCAATTTTTTGTTCCATCAATTATGTATCCATCTGATACTTCAATAAAATTTGTCTTCATAGAAGTTGGGTCTGACCCTGGAATACTTTCAGTTAATCCAAAACTTCCAACTAAATTACCCTTGATAAGTTCGGGAAGATATTTGTTTTTTTGTGCATCCGATCCAAAATAAAATATGGGATGAATTACTAATGAAGACTGAACTGATATTGCGGAACGATAACTACTATCAATAGATTCAAATTCTTTTGCAACTAAACCATAGGCAACATTAGAGGCATTGGCAGCTCCGTAACCATTTATGGTAATACCCAAAAAACCTAAAGAACCAAATTCTTGGTAAATTTTTTTATCAAAAAAACATTTTTTATTATTTTCTATAACTTTAGGCAACAAATTTGATTTACAATAATCTTTTGTCGTTTTTTTAATTGATTTTTCTTCTTCGGTTAATAATTCATTCAAATAAAGAGGATCCATCCAACTGTTTTGCGAAAGTTTCTTTGTGCGGTATTCGTTATTCATTCGATTTCAAAAACTCCATCAATCTCCACAGCAAATCCCAAAGGTAGAGAGGGAACACCAGCGTTTGTCCTTGTACAACGGCCCGAGTCGCCAAACACTTCAGCCATCAAGTCGGAGGCTCCATTAACAACATTCGGATGCTCTTTAAAATCCTCTACACAGTTGACAAATGCGCCAAGTTTCACCACCCGCTTGACCCTATCCAGATCACCGTTGCAAGCAGATCGTACTTGTGCAATCAGGTTTAACCCACACATGCGCGCCGCTTCGTATCCTTGAGCAACAGTAAGTTCGCGGCCAATCTTTCCTTTATATTTCATTTCTCCATTCCAAATCGTCACTTGTCCTGATAAAAATATCAAGTTTCCGCTCATGACATAAGGCTGGTAGTTGGCGACAGGGTTAGGCGCATCGGGTAACTTTATACCTAACTCCATCAGTTTGTTTTCTATTTTTCCACTCATTTTAATCCTCCTTAGGGTTGGTTGAAGATTTTGTTGCGCACAGTCTATTCCGAACTGTCCACTTCTTGTCTGGTTTGAATCAATGCTGAACCAGCCTCCAGTGCCTTCAAACTTATCTCGGCGGACGCAGGTTTTTGGAACACTGTTATCTCTTCGCCAAACGCATCTAAATTAATAATACCGGAGTCTTTCACGAGCGCGGCTAGGGCCACGATACAAATGGAAAGACGATTGATTTTTTTAGCAGTAGCCATTAACGGTAAACGAATAATTTCTGCCTTTGTGTGTGGCAGCTCGAGAGATTTTTCAACGTACAGTTTGCATGTGGATGGAAGTTTTTCAATGCGAGACTTTGTATTTTTTAATCCATCTTCCGATACCAAAACAAAGTAGTCAGCAGTGTCGATAGCCGTGTAATCAATACGCTCAGGACTGACAATGATTTCCGAGACAGAATGTCCGGTCATCACCGTATTGGGGTAGTCAACCTTCTGCGTAACGCTCAACCCTGCACGCATCGAAGATTGAGCAAACAATCCTGAGGCCGAGCGGATTTTCTGACCTGCGCTACCTGCTATCACGATCCCGGTTTGTCGAGTGACGTTGTTGCCGAATTTGGTTTTAATTGTATGTGGTTTATGTTCGGGAGTGGACGTGTTCACATATTTCACTCGGTATTGAGCTCCGTATTCTGGGCGAGAATTGTTGGCCACTAAACCATACTTGAAATTGTTTCGCTCCATAATGTCCACCAGATCCTTTTTTTTCAGTTTATTGTGGATCATGTAGTAGGCTGTACACATTTCCCAGATATCGAGCATTGAAAACCCAGGTTGGGTTATCGCTTCCGCGATACGGTCAGAGAGATCTTTGTCAAAAGTAGTGCCACGATAGGCCCATCCAGCACCTGCAGCAATGGCTGTTTTACAGAGGTCCATCGCACCTTCGAGGTTACCCATTGGTGTCGTCGGAGTAATTCCGCTGAGCGGTGTCGATACCGAATGCTGCCCGCCCGTCATTCCGTAATTGAAATTATTAGCCACCAACAGTGTTATATCAATGTTACGGCGTGCCACATTCAACAAATGAGTACCACCTATCCCACAGCCACCATCACCCATCAAGACGATGACAGTAAGTTCGGGGCGCGCAAGTTTCATGCCACATGCATAGGTTATCGAACGACCGTGTAGACCATGAAAGCCGTGTGTAATGAAATATCGATCGGACAGTCCAATACAACCGATATCGGTCACAATAACAGTCTTAGTTGGATCCAGTTGTAGTTTAACAAGCGCTTTATCCAACATTTTGAGCAGCGGGTCATGTCCACATCCTGGGCAGAAAGGTAGCGGACCAAACTCGTTGGTCAAATAAGTATCGATAACAGTGCTCATAACAATACTCCTCGTTCAATAATCTCATCGGGTGATAACAAGGTGGTATCCATCTTGTTTACGCCAACAACTTCGACTCCTGTAGGAATCAGGCGTTGAATCTCCTGGATGTATTGCCCCATATTCATTTCTGGAACAACTACCCTCTTGATGCCCACTAGTGCTTTGTTGAGCGTGGTTCTTGGTATAGGATAGAGAGACTGTAAAGTAAGCGATGACACCTTGTATCCTTGTTCACGCATCTTTTTGACTGCTACGGCAACAGAACGTGAAGTTATACCGTAACTGATCATTAGAATCTCGGCGCCTGCTTTGATATCTTGTTTGACGAGTGCGATATCTTCTTCGGCACTTTCAATCTTGGCTGAGTAATGATCAATCATCTTCTGAATAACTTCAGGACTACTGGTGAAGTACCCCGCCTCGTCATGACTGGATGTAGTGAATCGAGTGATTTGGTCGCCACCGATGTCACTAAATTCGGGAACTTCGTGTAACGTTTTTAACCGATATGGAAAACATGAATCACTTATCGTTGCTCGTGTACGTTCCACTAGTCGTGGTAGTTCAACTCGCTCCAAATCCACACTCTCTCGCGTTAAACTGATTTCTTTGTTGGTCAACAAAAACACTGGAGTACGGTACTTTTCTGCCAAATTGAACGCTCGATAGGTGAGTTCATAAGCCTCTGACACTGTGGCAGGACTTAAAACTATCATCGGCTGACCCCCAGATGTACACCAGCGTGTAAATAGAATATCACCCTCAGCACCCTTGGTAGAAGAACCTATCGCTGGTCCTTGGCGTTGTGCATTAACAATTACCAATGGTGTCTCACCGCTAACAGCAAGACCAATGTTTTCACTGTAAAGACTCATTCCAGGTCCACTTGTTGCCGTCAACGCTTTCGCCCCTGTCATAGCTGCTCCGATGCACATGCCAATCGATGCAATCTCATCTTCTCCCTGGATCGCTACACCACCCACCTTGGGCAGTTTGTTCAACATATGATACGCAATCGAAGATGATGGTGAGATTGGGTAGCCCGCAAAAAAATTACAATTAGCTTTTAAAGCACCGCGTGCAATAGCTTCGTTACCTTCAATAAATTCTAATCCCATGACAGACCCCACTTTGGAAATATCAGACGTTTTTGTGTATGGGATACAATTGTCCATGTATGACTGTCGGCTCGATCAAACATGCAATGCCAACTGTTTATCCGGCGTCATATACAAGGCATCGAAAGGGCAAATGTTTTCGCAAAGATCGCAACCTATGCACTTTTTAGGTTGCGTCTCAATCTTATCGCTACCAACGTGCAAAGCATCGTAGAAACATATTTTTGTACAGATAGTGCATTTAGGAAATTTGCACTTTTCATGATCCACCACTGCATAAACTGGTTCCGCTTCGAATAACTGTTTCAACGTTCTTGACTTGCGCGAAGCAATGCCGTAAATCGATTCCAAATCTGGATAGCCGTGCGCATCAAGAAAATTATCAACATCTTTAATAATCTTAGGCAACCATTCGATTCCGCGCAGCATCAGTACTGAGCAAACCTGCATAATCTTGGCACCAGTCATAAAATATTCGATCGCATCTCGACCGCTATAGATACCATTCGACCCAGATATTGGTATGCCGAGCATGGAATAAATCTCGTGTATCCAGCGCAAAGTCAAATACTTGATCCATGGACCACCAATACCTGCTACACCACCTATATAGGGTTCAGCTTTTTCTATGTTCACCGCAAACCCGACGAAACGACTGTTTACGGCTACCGAACCTGCGCCAGCATCATGCGCAGCCTTCGCGATTGAAGTAAGATTGTGTGCTTCAGGTGTGAGCTTCACCATAACTTTGATGTCGACCGCTTCGAGAATTCGGCGTGTGACCTCAGCGGTAACATTTGGATCCTGTGCAATCCAGTTCCCTTCTGTTGGCTCTGTATAATCCGTGGGGTGAGGGCATTGATAGTTAAGTTCAACCAGTTGAATCCCACACTCCTTCATCAATTTGGCGAGCTTGATCCAGCCTTCAATCGTATTAGATGCAATGTTTCCGATGATGTGCGAACTTTGTTTTTGCGCATAAGACTGCGCCTCGCGCAGGATTGGTATCCAGTCTACATAATGTTCTTTCGCATACCCCGATCGACTGTAGAAGAAGAAGGATCGATTCACTTTTCCTCGAATTAACTCTCCCTGGTCATTTAATATTGCATATTTGGAGTTATTAGTAAGGGTTTGCATTCCCGGGATGTCGCCCACTGTCTTGATAATAACTCCCCCAGCTCCGTAATCTATGCATTTCTTAATGTTATCCAGACTATTACCTGTCTCAGCCGAAGCAACTACGATTGGATTCTTGAATTCAAGTCCGCAGAATTCCGTTTTAAGATTAGCCATAGAAACGATATCCTCTAATTTCCATCACACCAATATAAGTTTGCCCGTAAAGTTTTTTTATATTCATTGTGATTATCTTAGCATCAACCACAATGATAATTTTGACCTGCATCAATTTTTCTACCGTCAACTACGTGTATTATGGGCTGTATGAATGAAAAGAAAAAAATGGAAAAAGATATTCAGGAAATATTAGAGGCTAAGCAAAACGCTCATAATTATTGTCGACAACATCTTGAAGGAGTGATTGATAATATGCAGAAGTTAAGAGAACAGATTAAAAAACCAAAAAGTATATGGAACGTATATAGTATTGATAACAAATTAATACATTATCAAGTTTTATTAAATGAAGTTATTAAGCATCTAAAAAAATAACACACCTTCATTTTTTATTTTTCAATAAATGTTGATTGAATATTTTTGCTAGGATTATTTAATTAAATAAATCAAAGAGGCTTAAACACCTTAGATGGTAACCAAGTAACCAGCTCTGGGAAAAGAAATACCAAAACAAGAGCTATTAATTGTATTACAATGAAAGGAATTACGCCACGGTAAATATCAAGTAAAGTTACACTAGGAGGACAAACTCCCTTAAGATAAAATAATGCAAAACCAACTGGAGGAGTTAGAAACGAAGTTTGTAAAGTTACCGCAACTAACAGGGCAAACCATGTCAAATTAGGATAATCAACAACACCAAAACCATTAATTTGCAAGT
>Ga0187833_10004320_pt1 | contig 13942 bp, 12 predicted proteins | sample ETNtaG_37_FD_167968 | JGI IMG/M metagenome (GOLD analysis project Ga0187833, IMG submission 167968) | Marine microbial and viral communities from oxygen minimum zone, Eastern Pacific Ocean - ETNP2014_SV_400_PacBio MetaG (Illumina Assembly) | ecosystem: Environmental > Aquatic > Marine > Hypoxic... | reverse complement strand
AGTCGCAATCCAAGAAATACCCGCCACCAGGGCAAACGCCCACATCCCTTCAACTCCACCTACAACCAGCAACAGGACATAAGCCATTCCTCTAAGTGCGTAGGTAGTCCCAAGAATGTTTTTCTGGTTGAAATAGTTTGAAAGAAACCCAGCTGACAACACGCCTACAGAGTTGAGGCCCATCATGATGCCGAATATTGTCGCTGCCGTCATTTTAGGAACACCTTGATCTTCGGCAAACGGCACAAAATGCACGGAAATGATGTTCGTTGTAATACCGCAAACGAGATAGGCACCAGACAGTTGCCAAAAAGGCGACGTGCTTAAGGCCTGTTTCCACTTGCTTGTAAACAATAGACCTGAGACGTCTTCAACGCTCTTCGTCGAAGATTTGTCCTCGTCTTCAGAATGTCCCTCAAGTTCACTCCTTGGAATCATCCCACCCGGGTTATTACGCAGGAAGGTTAACGCTAGAGGAGCGGCTATAAAAAATATCATCGCTCCGAGAACAACAAACGCGGTTCTCCAGTCAAAGGTCTCAATAAGGTATGCTGAAAATGGTGCCAGTAATACTGGACCAATTGAGCCTCCTGCAGCGGAGATACTTATAACCAGGCCTCTACGCCTGAAAAACCATCTAGACAATAAGGCATGGATGGTTACGAAGGAGACTCCGCTGGACGCAAAACTCATCAGGAATCCCCAGAGTAATATGAATGAAATCATCGAGTTCAACATGCTTACTAACATGACTGAAACACCTAACATTAGAAGGGCCCCACCTATTACAAAACGGCCGCCATATCTATCATGCAGGTACCCAGTCACTAGAAAGGAAAAGGCCCCTACAAGTATTCCTAGTGAGATCACCCTCGTAATCTCCGAACGAGTCCAGTTCATCTCGTTCTCTATTGGTGTGACAAACACACCCATTGACGACCTGACACCAAATGCAATCATGACTAAGAAAAAACAAACTGCCAAGACAAGCCAACCATAGTACAGCTTACCGTCGCCAGATGAGATAATTTTTATAGCCCGCTTCATGTATTCCAACCGGTATATTTCTAATGTTTTTCTAGGTCAAACCGTAGCTTTGCCGATAGGTAAGAAATCCTAATATAAATAGCAATAGCGAAAAAGCATTCAGGAAATCGTAGCACAATTTAGCTACGTAAAACTCGTTACGTACCGCCAGTCGCGGTATTGGATTATCATAGAATCTCCCAACGCCAGACTAACTATTTAACCTAGATGTACCGTCGTCATAAAGACTGGGGATACAAGACCTAAAGGGAGCAATATGGCAACAAACGATGGGGTAGACCGGAGACTCGACAGGGACTGGACTACGGACACCATTCCTTACCCAGAGCCTGCAGTTGAGATCATAGACGAACGCTTCCGAAAATATTTTATTGGCAATACAGGTTTAGAGAGAATATTTACGGGGTGCAGATGGGCAGAGGGTCCTGCATGGTTCGGGGATGGCAGGTATTTACTTTTTAGCGACATTCCAAATAATCGCTTATTGCGCTGGATTGAAGAAACCGGACAAGTAAGTGAGTATCGAATTCCCTCCAATAACGCTAACGGCAACGTTCGAGACAACGAAGGAAGGCTGGTGACTTGCGAACATCTAACTAGGCAGCTAACCAGAACTGAGCACGACGGCACAATTTCAGTCATAGCCAGCTCGTATAAGAACATTCGATTCAATGCGCCGAATGACGTCGCAGTGCATCCAGATGGTGCTATTTGGTTCACTGATCCTGGCTACGGCATTCTTAACGACTATGAAGGAGACAAGGCGGAACCTGAACTACCAACAGCAGTATACCGAATCCATCCAAAAACGGACGAAGTAACCGTGATGACCACACAAGCCGTTAGGCCTAACGGCCTTTGTTTTTCGCCAGATTATAGCAAGCTATACATAGCTGACTCCGGATCTGACAATCCGAAAGTCATATACATCTATGACGTGGATAGTAATGAATCCTCCCTTTCAGGGGCAAGGATCTTTACCGAGACTGGAATGGACTCAACTGACGGAATCAGATGCGATACCGACGGCAACCTCTGGGCTTCAGCCCAAAGAGGGACAAATACGATCGCAATTTACGCTTCTGATTCAAACCTCATCGGACGAATCTATTTACCTGAGGTACCTTCTAATTTAACTTTTGGCGGAATGAAGAGAAACAGGTTATTCATCACTGCCAGCCAGTCTGTATATTCGATTTATACCGGGGCAAAAGGATTGGCCCTAAGTTAAGCAATTAAGGAATATCTGAATGATCTAAGACCAGTTCACATCCTGACGTGATAGATTTGCTCCCGCCTGAGGCCTCCAAGGAGCAGCCTTATCATCCCAGGGGTTTGCGGCAAGCCAATCCTCGTCCATTGCCACCCCGAGCCCCGGTCCAGGTGGAACACCGAAGTACCCGTTTACCTGCTCAGGAAAATCTCCCACTGTAGAATCTTGGAACCAAGGATGGATACCACCTTCTTGTATAAGAAAGTTCGGAGTACTGGCGTCCAGATGCAACGCTGCTATGGTACAGAATGGGCCATACGGATTATGGGGTTGAAATCCTACATAGTACGCTTCTGCCATCGCAGCTATCTTCTTAAGTTCCAATATGCCCCCCGCCTGCACCACATCAGGCTGAATCAAGTCGACCGCATGAAGTGGAAGCAAATCGGCGTAATCAAACTTTGTCAGTAATCGCTCGCCGGTCGCGATTGGTATGTTTACATGATCAGACACTTTTTTCAGAGCATCCAGGTTCTGCGGTGGAACAGGCTCCTCATAGAAAAATGGCCTGAATTCCTCTAATCGATTTCCGATTCGGATCGCGTCTGATGGTGCGAGCCTGCCGTGTACTTCTACGAAAAGTTCTACCCCGTCACCCACGGCCTCACGAACTGCCTTCACCTTAGCTATGGCCAGCTCTTCTGATTCCCTATCTATAAAAATTCCCCTGTGCTCAAAGGGGTCTCCTTTCAGCGCTGTCAGGCCACGCTGGATGTGATCCATGGCGTTTTCAACGGCGAGTTCTGGAGTCACTCCATCCCACCTACCGTAGGTCCATATCCTATCTCTGATCTTACCTCCCAGGAGTTCGTAAACAGGCACCCCAAGAGCTTGTCCCTTTATGTCCCAAAGAGCAATCTCAATACCGCTGATAGCAGACATCTGTACGATTCCGCCCCTTACGTGAAAATGATGATAGAGAGTCTGCCAATGTTTTTCGATCTCCATCGGGTCCTTGCCTGTAATCACTGCCCCGAATTCGTCTACCATCGTTGAGACACTCAAAGGCCCACAGGTGGCTTCTCCCCAACCCGTGATACCCTCGTCTGTCTCAACCTTAACGAATACGTAGTTGCGTGAAGTAACACTACCAACTCTCCTAGTGGCATGAGACGCAGGAATAGCTTTGACAGACGTAATCTTCACTTGGGACCTCCATTCATTATTCCTGACTGTTTATCAGTAATATGCAAATATGCATGATTATATAAACTGAAATGGGGGGCTAATTGCCCCCCATTAGTCAAACACTTAACGTTTAGGCCTCAGTCAGCACTCAATATCACCTTAACTATCCCGTCCTCGTATTGTTCGTACTGATCATAGGCACCTTGAACCTCTTCGAAGTTCATTTCGTGAGTCTTCATTTCCCCGGGATTCCACCAACCTCGATCCTTTAAGGCAATCATCCTATCGATATGACCGATGGGATCACCACTGCCTGCGCCAGAAGTTGGAATTATGGTCGGAGCATTCCTCATGAAAATCGAGGTGTCAATTTCAGTTTTTTTTCCTGTTGGCCCAGCCTGAATTCCAAATATAATGACTTTACCGTGTTTTGTTGCGCCCCTGATGGCTGCGCTTAAAGCGTCGGGAAATCCGGACGCCTCTACAGATATGTCGGCAAGCCTGCCACCGGTTATCTCCGAGAGCGCTTCATCGACATCGTCTTTGTCAGGGTTGATGGTATGTGTCGCCCCGAATTTAGTACCCCATTCAAGTCTATAGTCTAGAGGATCGACCGCAATAACTTTCCTTGCCCCTGCACGGGCACAAATAGCAGTAAACGATAGCCCTATACTCCCTTGCCCCATTACAACTACATCCTTGCCCAATATGGTACCCATCTGCTGACACGAATAAAGCACTGTCCCCGATGGCTGGCAAAGAATCCACTCCCCTAAATCCCCGTGATCAGGTACAAGAGCCATGCGGCCCTCGTCTCCAGGATAATATTCAACCAGACCACCTGGTCCGTTGGCGCCCGGTAGTACTATGACTCGTTCTCCAACCTTAAACTTATCTGATTTGCTTTCAACAATGGTACCCGCGCATTCGTGGCATGCTCCACCGTGACGCATTGGGTATTCTTCCTCAGGGTGAACTGGACCGTAAGCGTGGCGAATATCGCTACCACAAACAGACCATTTTTCTAACTTAATTAGACATTGCCCATCACTTATAGAGGGTGTCTCGATATCCTCTATATCGTATTTCTTGGGACTGGTAATCCTAGCTGAAAACATTCATTTCACCATCCTCTTATATAATCACGCCAAGCTGGCACATTCTAGTTCTAGAAATCCGTCTTTAGCAACCTTGTAGAGCACCGAAGAATATACGGGACCTTAAATGAACAAAATTAGTCCTATTGCGAGAGAACTCTTTAGCTTTCCGAATCCGGTAAATGAATACGCGGCCCGCCTCGTAGCCTTTATGGTCGTAATTTTGGCATTATCATTCTTAATAACTGGCAATAAATGGGTACTGCTGCTGCTAGGATATGGCTTTCTCGCTCGAGTGGCGACAGGACCTACATTAAGTCCCATAGGTTTGTTGGCGACTAAAGTATTAATTCCGATCTTTGGAAATCATGACAAACCTGTGCCCGGACCTCCCAAGCGTTTCGCTCAATCAATAGGACTGGGGTTTTCTTTAGCTGCCCTTGTTACCTTTTTCTTGGGTGACTCCATTGTTGTAACTCGATACCTGATAGGCATTTTAGGATTCTTTGCTTCCTTAGAGACATTCTTAGGGTTTTGCACCGGATGCTACGTCTTTAGTTGGCTTATGAAATTCGGACTAGTACCAGAATCCGTTTGTAAAGAATGCATAATCGATCCTTCCGTTCTGAATGGAACCTGACTGTGCAGTCGCAGTTGCCTGTGAACCTGACCCTTGATCCGGTGGATAAGTTATCTGTCACTGTTGTTATGGATAACTTCACCAGCACTCTGATGCCAACTATAGGTCCAGCGAAGCGCCCGTCAGTCAAAGCCCGAACACCGGCACGTTACCTGGAGACAAAGGAGGCTCGCGATGGCCTACGAGCAGAACATGGATTTTCTGCATGGCTAACAGTAGAGAAAAAAGAGGTCACCGGGAAAGTCTCTAGTAGCATTCTTTTTGATACTGGCGTATCTCCTACCGGAGTGTCTGAGAACATGAAGCGGCTGGAATTAAACCCCAAAGACGCAGTAGCACTTGTAATGAGTCATGGCCATTACGACCACACCACTGGTCTCGACGGAGTCATCGAAGCACTAGGCCATAGTTCACCCCCTATTATCATTCATCCAGAGTTTTGGAACAGGCGGAGAATCTTGGTACCTGGTAGACAGCCAACACTTTTACCTACCGTGAGCCGGGCCGCCCTCACAGAAAGCGGATTTAATGTGATCGAGGAGTCTCGTCAACCATCTTTCTTGTTGCATAAGTCTCTCCTAGTAACCGGAGAGGTCGATAGAACAGTGCCATATGAGAAGGGCTTACGGGGACAGGAAATTTTGGTTGAAAAATCTTGGAAACCCGATCCTTTAACCCTGGACGATCAGGCACTCATTGCCAACGTCAGAGGTAAGGGACTTGTGGTGATCACAGGATGTGGTCACTCCGGAATAATCAATATTTGTAAATACGCTAGGAAACTTACAGGCATCAAGACAATTCATGCAATATTGGGTGGATTCCACCTGCCAGACCACCGAAGCTTCGATAGCATCATCCAGAACACCATATCTGACCTAAAGGAAATTGCCCCCGATTGGATTGTGCCGGCGCATTGCACTGGATTCACTGCATCAACCAAACTCGCAGCTAATTTACCAGGCTCTTTTATACAAAACAGCGTAGGTACCCAGTACGAATTTACAGCAAAAGATTACAGCTAACCTATACTCGAATCAAAGAATGGCTATAGCTGTATTCGGGAAGAAACATCTCCGTTTGACTATCTGGCCTTGTTAACGATATATGGACAAAGTCATGGTCACCTGAGACCCCATGCCAATTCTTCTCGCCAGCCGGGATGAGGGCAGCGTCGCCTGCCTTCATTTCAACCTCTTCAGATACTGTTCGTTGGTATGCGTATGAAAGTGGTTCTTTGCTCCCCCGTAGAAAGACACAATAGAAAAGTTGAATTGGTCCGTCCTAGAGCCTCCAGTCAACGGCTGGCGAGTCACCTTACCACCGTAGAAAAGAGGAGCGTCTGAAGCATCTTCCGGATTTACGTCACTCTACCTCACAACTTCCATCGTTGACTCGTTGTATAGTTTTTAATGTTGTTATTAATTAGGTGTGTGAACAGTCCCCCAAGGAATGAAAATAATACAGTAGAGGGGTTAATCCTTGTGATTTAATTCGTTGATTTCAAGTTCAATGATAATCTTTATTTCATATCGATTTGTCAAAATATTCACGCAAAGCACCTGAACCATTAAGACTTGATAGAAATGAAAACCAGAAGAGAATGGCATACCCGCATCCCAAAAGTAGAACTCCATCTCCATCTGGAAGGATCAATCCCGCTTGCCACTATGTGGGACCTTATACAAAAATACGGAGGAGATTCATCTGTCAGTGGATTGGAGGACTTGAGACACAGATTCCGATTTAGAGATTTCTCCCATTTCATCGAGACTTGGATATGGAAAAATCAATTTCTAAGGGAATTCGAAGACTTCACCTATATCTCAGAACAAATCGCGATTCATCTCCGCACCCAGAACATCAAGTATGTTGAGGCCTTCTTTTCACCAGCCCGATTTGCAGAAAAAGGATTAGCAATCCCGCAACTTATGGAAGCAATCAGGCGTGGCCTCGATAGGGTTCCAGAAATAGAAATAGCGCTGATACCAGACCTTGTTCGTGATGTTGGACCCAATATGGCCATGGACGTTTTAAGGGAAATACTTCAACTAAATCGACTAGGGATAATCGGTATTGGGCTTGGTGGGTCTGAGCAATTGTTCCCGCCTGAGCTATTCGAAGATCACTATCTTCTGGCTCGAAAAGCCGGACTTCACACAACGGCTCACGCCGGTGAGGTTGCAGGTGCAAGTAGCATTTGGGGGGCTATACAGTCTCTTCGCGTTGATCGAATTGGCCACGGAACTCGCTCCCACGAGGACGAATCCCTTATCGAATATCTCGCCGAAACACAGATTCCGTTGGAAATGTGCCCCCTATCAAACGTCTCCACAGGAACCATAGCAGCGCACAAACTTCATCCAATTAGGGACTACTTTGATAAAGGATTATTGGTCACCGTAAACACTGATGACCCTATGATGTTCGGTAATAGCATGGCTCAAGAATTTGACGCTCTAGAACAGAATTTTGGTTTCAAGACTCATGAAATACAAAAGCTTATACTCAATAGCATAGATGCATCTTGGTTGGAAACTGACAGGAAATCTGCCCTTAAAGAATCTTTCGTAAAAGATCCTCTTTGGTTCTATTAGTGAAATTCTAGAAGCTTTTGTACACAAGCTCACCATTCACAATAGTTGCTAGCACCTCAACTGACAAAATTTCCTCCGGTGAAATTCCACGAATATCCTGATCCAGTACGGTCATGTCAGCGAGCGTGCCTTCCTTTATCATTCCTTTTTCAGATTCCATGAACCTCGCGAAAGAAGCTTCGGTAGTAAATGATTGAAGAGCCTCATTTACTGTCATTCGCTGCTGGGGTTGCCATCCACCATTGGGGTACTGCAAGTGAGTCTGTCTCGTTACCGCAGAATAAATCCCCCACATTGGCTTTTCACTCTCGACAGGAAAATCGGAACCCGAGACAACCCTTATAGCATTATCGAGCAATATTCGCCATGGATAGGCAGCGCCAAGCCTTGCTTCCCCCAAACGTCTCTCAGCCATGAGCATATCAGACGTACAATGAGTCGGCTGAACCGAGGCAATAACTCCCAATTCTTTGAACCGCATGATATCCGTTGATGCGATGTTTTGAGCGTGCTCAATTCTGGACCTATGATCAGAACCAGGGTATTCCTTACTCGCTCGTTCTATAGCGTTAAGTGCTTCATGGTTTGCCCTGTCACCAATAGCATGAATATTCACCTGAAAGCCTACTGCCATGGCCCGCGATATTGTTTCCGTCAGATGTTCCTCTGAAATTAGCGTGAACCCAGATTCACCAGGTGAGTCACTGTATTCTTCAAACATAGCGGCACCCCTAGATCCTAGAGCGCCATCGTAGATTATTTTCAAGCTTCGACATGTGAACAAACGATCATCCGGTGAACCCAGGGATATCTCCCAAGGCTCCCTGTCGAAGCTCGCCTTGTCTTGCATTGCGTAAACTCTCAATTTGAGACGCCCTTCTGATACCAGCTCCTGATAGGCCTTCAATTCCGTCAATCCAATACCGGCATCATGCACTTCAGTAAGACCCGCCCTTAAGCATGCCTCCTGAGCATCCAGAATCATTGATTTTGCCTGACCCACTGTAATCGGAGGAATAGATGCCCTTATCAGGGACATCGCCACATCAAGAAATAATCCAGTTAACTTCCCATCTTTAGATCCAACCATCCCTCCATTTGGTGAAGGGGTGGAGTCGGTTACTCCCGCAATTTCCATAGCCTTGCTGTTTGCTATTCCAGCGTGTCCATCAACACGGGTAAGCCAAACGGGATGGTCTGGCACTTCCATACTTAATAGCTCGTGGGTGGGAAAGTCTCTAGTTCTCCAGTTTTCCTGATTCCAATTTCTACCCTGTATCCACGCACCTTTGGGAATCTCTTGCGATCGCTCCTTGACGTGTTCTACCACCTCATCGTAGGAATGCATATTATCCAGACGAACCATTTTCATCGACTGACCAAGGCTTCGTATATGGCCATGGCTATCGACTAACCCTGGATATGCGAAAGCTCGATTTAGGTTCAACCTAGTAAAGCCGCTAGGCAGCACTGTTTCTAATTCGTCTTGAGACCCGACCTTAGCTATTCTGGATCCTTCAATGAGTATCGCTGTTGCCTCAGGCCTATCTTTATCTAGAGTAACGGCCTTGCCAACCCCATCAAAAGTAAGGAGTAAATTACGGTAGGACATAAAAGTTCACTTATCCAGTTGACCTAAGGTGGCAGAAGAGTCAGATTTTATGAGACATTTGGCCTAAGATGCGACCAGGGTTTGGCCATCTCGAAGGCTGCTGAGGCTTCTAGAACCGTCTCCTCGTCTCCAAACCTACCAATTATATGCAACCCAACCGGAAGCCCACTTGATGTCATTCCTGCAGGTATGCTAGCGGCGGGATTACCGGCAGAGTTGATAGGATATGTGAATGGCAAACAAGCCCACGATCCGTCAACGTCTGCACCATTAATAGCTCGCGGGGGATTCCCGCATTCGTACGGTGGAACGGCCATAGTCGGCGACAGCAGAAGGTCAAATTCGTCGAACTGCTCTGCAAGCGCCAACCTGATCGTATCTACGTTCGCCACCGCTCTACTGAAGTCAGCGGCTTTTAAGGATTCGCCGATTCTATAGGTACTCTGGGCGTAGTCAGTCATATCTTCTGCTCTTTCGGGCCAGTAGTCTCCATTCGTAGCTAGGCTCATGGTGCTAAATAGAACCATCCACGATTCAAATGGATCCTCAATTGAGAAACCGGAGTCATGTACAGAGCAACCCAGATCAGCAAAAGACTTCGCAGCGGATTCACAGATAGAAAGCACCTCTGGATCAACGTTTGCGTAACCAAAATCGGGGGTCCATCCAATTTTCAGACCTTCAAGCCCGTTGGTCGCTCCTCGTTTCGCAGCTGCAACAAAGTCTGGTACATCGTTCCTGAGTGATGACACATCCCTCGGGTCATGACCTGCCATTACTTGAAGCAATAGCGCGCAATCCCTAACCGACCGAGCCATTGGGCCCGACTGACTGGTCTGATTCGAAATGGGAGGATGCAGAACTGGATAACGGGGAACTCTCCCTTGAGTAGGCTTTAACCCATATATACCAGTAAAACTAGCTGGGATCCTAATAGATCCTCCGCCGTCAGATCCAGTCGCGAGTGCACACATTCCAGCCACGAGAGCGGCAGCTGCACCACCGCTTGAACCTCCGGGTGTCTTTGACATATCCCAGGGGTTGCGACAATCGTCACCAAGCCTGTTTCTCGTCTCGCCCAGAAGACCAAACTCCGGAGTGTTTGTCTTTCCTAAGATCACGGCTCCTGCGGACTTTACCCTCTCCACGACTATTGAGTCCATATCCGGTATACGATTTTCAAATATCAATGACCCCCCAGTTGTCCGAATTCCTTCAGTAAGCTCGAGATCCTTAATTCCAAGAGGAACACCAAGGAGTTGAGGTCTTGTTTCCCCTTTGGTAATTTCGGCTTCCGCCTCTATTGCCCTCTGCCGCGCTTGCTCAAACGTGCACTCTAGAAAGGCGTTCAACTTACCGTTTAGCCTTTCGATTCTGTCAATGTAGAGGTCCGTGACCTCGACGGGAGAAACTTCTCTACTAGAGTAAAGACTAAGAAGTTCTACACTATCCACAAAGGCAAGACTTTCATCAACTTTTGACATACATCAATCCTTTCACATTACCGGCAAAATTCTTTGCCGACTGATATCAAACAACATCTGCCGAACTGGTATCCCGCCGCCATGCCCCAATCTACGTATGCTATTACCTAATCTTTGGAAATACGGTCAAACCCTGTGAAAGGCTTAAGCACGTCAGGAACAATAACCGACCCATCCTCCTGTTGGTAGTGTTCCAAAATGGCGATCATCACCCGCGGCACCGCAAGACCAGAACCGTTGAGTGTGTGAACGAATCTGGGCTTACCTCCTTCCGAAGGGCGGTAGCGTATGGCAGACCTACGTGATTGAAAATCCGTACAATTCGAGCAAGAGGAAACCTCTAGCCATTCGCTTGTCCCTGAGCCCCACATCTCCACGTCGTAGCTTTTTGAGGCTGCAAATCCAAGGTCCCCTGTACACAACTCTAAAACCCGATGGGGAATCCCTAATTGTGCACAAACCTCTTCTGCATCCCTGACCAACGACTCTAGCTCTTCATGGGAAGTATGAGGCTCAACGAATTTGTACATTTCAACCTTGTCAAATTGATGCACCCGTTTGATTCCTCTGGTATCTCTTCCAGCTGAGAATTTTTCACGACGCCAACACGGCGTATGTGATACGAATTTCAAAGGCAGTTTAGAACCGTCAATAATCTCATCACGGAACATACCGGTAACGGGGGCTTCAGCAGTAGGTACCATGAATAGGTCGTCCTCTTCATCGTGATACATATTTTCTTCAAAATGTGGGAGATGACTGGATCCTGTGACGGTCGCTCGATTAACCATGTACGGAAGATATAATTCACTGTATCCGTGCTGCGATATATGCAAGCCAAGCATCCAAGATATAATCGCCCTTTGGAGCATTGCCCCTTTATTGCGCAGCAAGTAAAAGCGAGTCTGCGATACTTTCACTCCACGCTGGAAGTCAATTATTCCAAGATCTTCACCTATGTCCCAGTGTGGTTTTGGATCAAAATCAAATTCGGGCTTATCGCCTATCGTTCGGACAACAACGTTCTCACCCTCATCTGCCCCAAGTGGAGTTGTATCACCAGGAATGTTAGGAATGTCCATCAAGATATTCTGTAGCTGCTCAGCAATATCCTTTTCCTTCTTTTCCAATCTACTAATCTGAGTTCCCACCTCCCTCATCCCTTCTATAAGATCTTGCGGCTTTTCCTTTTTTTTACCCAGCTCACGAGAAACCTCGTTCCGCTTAGCCCTAAGACTATCTATTTCGGAAATAGTACGGCGGCGGCGGTTGTCGAGTTCAACAGCTTCAGTAACCTGAAATACCTGCCCTCGTTTTCGGGCAGATTCCTCTACAACTTCAGGTTTTTCTCTTATCAAGTCGATATCGATCAACTTATGTGGCTCCCTTATTTATTCGAATCGCGGAGATTAACTATCACGTAACTTGTATTTTACCGACCGACGGTACCTTACGGAAACCATAGCTTCGGTTACTGTTCCATGTCTTAGTTAGAAAGTGTAGGACATTCGAGGGCGTGGTGCGTAAGGTGTCGCAAGCCTAATAACGGCAGATAAATTACTGTCTTTGTTTTCAGCAGAGAGTAACCTAGAAATTATTTTCATGAATTATGGTTTACGTCTTTAGTAACTATTACGCGTTAATAGTTATGTATAATTACAGGTTTTCCCTAGAACTAGCGAATATCGTTGCGAAATTACGAACGATATTGACATAAACGCAATATGTTATTGATAATAGACGTTGAAAGGATTTTAGGTGGCAGATTTACTGAAATACGAATCTTGAAAAGTCCTCTGATCACCGGGTGATCAGAGGTAGGCTACATACGCCAGATGAACCGGGCCTACTTATCGAAGTTTTCGACTGGCCAGGAAGGAATACTCAACCGCTACTTTATTCTCAGGCAAATAATGCTGGGAATGGGGCGTTTTCGGTGTGTATAAGCACCTTCAGAGATGCCTATACATAAAGAGTGGAAGACAAAAGGAGGGGATAGATTTGGTCAGAGTACTGATTCCCCTTGGCGAGGCCTCGGAGGCAGAGGCAGTTTTCGATCTCCTAAAGGACGACCTTAATTCCAATCCGGAAATCATCCTTCTTCAGATTGTATATCTGGAGCATATAATCAACTTATGGAAAAACGTGACACCTTCGCCGAGAAGTCCCTGGTGAACATATCTGACTACGCTCACGATCTCATCGCTGTGCCGAGAGCACATGTACGTATGGTGTTTTCCCAGGATTCTACGGGCGTGTCACTAACCCACGAAGAACATGATCTGGTCAGATGTCCGCTCACTAGATCTGGAATGGCAGCCGCAGGATTCATGTCCCAAGCCATGGGGGTAGATCTACCCGCACTGGGAGAATCTGTTCCAGTCAGGATATCGACCGGCGTTCTCTTCAGGGTTATAGCAATAGCCGGACTAGACTATGAGATTGTTGAATCGGGAATACTTCTACATCGATTTCTGGAAGAAGCAGAATTGCAGAGAGGGGGAGCCGGAGGATCCGAATAGTCCCCACAAGAGCAGGCCTTTTAATTGCTCCCTCCATCGTATCACCCATATAATCCCGTTTAGTCTCTCCACCTTAGGAATAAACATTTAATCAGAGATTCAGGGGAGACGCCGCAAATGACTTCTCAGAACCATGGCACACCAACAATAGAGTACGCTGCTCTCGCTATCGGACAAGAGGTGTCTCGACAATCCTACGTGCTCCACAAGAAATCTGTAGATTTATACATGGAGGCCGTACAGGATAACTCCTCAATGGACACCCCATACGAATCTGCTGACCTGCCAAATCTAGCTCCCCCTATGTCGGTAGCAGCTCTTAGCTTGAGGGGCGTCGTCAACGATCTCAAGATTCCAGGGGGCACACTTCACGTTGGTCAGGAGATGACATATACCAAACCGGTAGAGGTGGGCGAGCAGCTCGACTGTGTGGCGGTTCTTACCTCAAACAACGTAAGAGGAGATTGGAGATTTATGGTTGTAGATCTTCAAGTTAGCAATAGCGCCGGGAAAATTGTCATGGACGGTAAGAGCACCATAAT